>JAEEGI010012615.1_pt1 | contig 18056 bp, 18 predicted proteins | sample 8958751 | NCBI WGS metagenome assembly JAEEGI01 (sample SAMN16246545, study PRJNA631951) | gut metagenome | biome: gut microbiome; feature: rumen; material: KS-attached | host: Bos | place: Iran: Karaj | collected 2018-10 | reverse complement strand
GACCTCATGATCGGGGAACACCTGGCCTGTACCGGCGCGGTAAAGGATCAGATCCTAGATTCGGAGGAGCTGGCATCCCATCTGCTGTCTCTGCTTGCTGACGTAGCGCCGCAGGCTCTGACGGTGCGCTATAAGCTGACGGAAACGGCAGGCCTGCAGGGCTGGGAGCTGCTGGAGGCTGCCGCGAAGAAGCGAGGCTTTCTGGTTTCCAAGGGAGAAGCGGATACCCTGCGGATGGCCAATGTGCTGCTGGACGAGTTTCGCGGGGGGAAGCTGGGCCGACTGACCCTGGAGGCGCCGGAATGCTGAAGCCGGAAGCGGAATTGGGACTTGTCTGCGGCATCGACGAAGCGGGGAGAGGCCCGTTGGCCGGGCCGGTCTGCGCTGCCGCCGTGATCCTGCCCGGGGATTGGGAACCGGAAGGTCTGAACGATTCAAAAAAGCTGAGTCCCGCCCGGCGGGATTCTCTTTACGACGAAATCACCGACAAGGCACTGGGCTGGGCCGTTGCCTTTGCCTCCGAAAAAGAGATTGACGAAGTAAACATCCTGCAGGCCACCTTCCTTGCCATGCGCCGTGCGCTGGACGGGCTGCCTGCTATACCGGATTTCGCCCTGGTGGACGGCAACCGTGATCCCGGACTGGGGATCCCTACCCGCTGCGAGGTAAAGGGCGACGGGCGCTATGCCTGTATCGCCGCCGCCTCCATACTCGCAAAGGTGAGGCGTGACCGGCTCATGGACGAAATGGATCGGCTTTATCCCCAATATGGTTTTCTGCAGCACAAGGGCTATCCCACCAAGGCCCATTATGAGGCGCTGGCGCGATTCGGCCCCTGTCCCATCCATCGCCGCAGCTTCCTGAAAAAGGTGCTGAAATGAGCAGGGAAAAGCTGCTGGGAGCCTTCGGGGAAGCGGCTGCGGCGGAGTACCTTCGTAAGAAACGGTACGAGATCCTCGCCATGAACTACCGCTGCCGCCTGGGGGAGCTTGATATCATCGCGAGACAGAAGGAGACCGTCGTCTTCGTGGAAGTCAAGCTGCGCAGGGAGGGGGGCTTTGCCTCTGCTGCGGAAGCCGTGACCCCTGTAAAACAGAAGCGGCTGGAGATCGCGGCGGAAGCCTGGCTCGGGGAGAACGGGCTGGAGGAGGTCCCCTGTCATTTCGATATCATTGAGGTATATCTGGAAAAGAACGGAAGCCGGATCAAGAAGATCAATCATATAGAGGAGGCGTTCCGCCCTTGAAGCTTTTTGACGGCCACTGCGATACGCTGCTGGGCCTTCTGGGAAATCCGAAGACCGGCCCCCTTCCGGTGGGGAGCCTCTTTGAAAACAAGCTGCATGTGGATTTGAAGCGAGGCCTGGAAATGGAAGCCTACGCCCAGACCTTTGCTCTCTTCGGCTTTCAGGAAATGGGATTTCCCGACGTGTTTGATGCGCTGTATGCGCGATTTTGCGCGGAGGTCGACGCCTGCTGGGAGCATCTCCGCTTCTGCCGCAGCCGCAGCGACGCGCTGAGCGCTTCCGAAGAAGGAAAAGCCGCTGCCTTCCTCAGCATCGAAGGCGCGGAGGTGATCGGCTGCAGCCCGGCGAAGCTGGAAGAAGCTGCGGAAAAAGGCGTCCGGGCCTTCGGGATCAGCTGGAACCGTGCAAATGAGATCACCGGCACCAACGCCCAGGAGCCGGACCGGGGCCTCAGCGAAAAGGGTAAGGAACTGGTGAAGCTGGCATTGGAGCTGGGCATGGCGGTAGACGTCTCCCATCTCAGCGATCCCGGCTTCTGGGACGTGGAAAAGCTGGCGAAAGGTCCGTTTATCGCCACCCATTCCAACGCCCGCGCCATTCACAGCCATCCCAGGAACCTGACGGACGACATGTTCCGCGCCATCCGGGATCACGGGGGCACCGTGGGGATCAACCTCTACAGCCTTTTTCTCGGAGAGGAACATGTGACCGTGGAAACGGTGCTTCGCCATATCGACCATTTCCTGGACCTGGGCGGGGAGAAGACCCTGGCCATGGGCGGCGATCTGGACGGCTGCGAGCAGCTTCCCGAGGGGATAAGCGGAGTCCAGGACGTCCATCTGATCCGGGACGCGCTGGAACAGCGGGGATACGAAGAAGCCCTGCTGGACGATATATTCTACAACAATCTGCTGCGGGTCCTGCCGCTGCAGGCGTGAAGCATGAAGGAGAAGTTCGCCATGCAATATGTCAGTACGAGAAATGCTGCTTTGAAGATCTCGGCCGCCGAGGCGATCGCCCGGGGTCTCAGCCCCGACGGCGGCCTTTTTGTGCCGGAGACGCTGCCGAAGGTCTCAGCGGATATGCTCCGCAGTCTTGGCTGCATGGATTATCCCCAGCGGGCCGCAGCGATCATGGGCCTCTTTCTGGAGGATTATTCGGCGGAAGAACTGAAAGAGTACACCGAAGCGGCGTATTCCGCCGAGCGCTTCGGCAGCCAGCCCGCGCCCCTGCATCAGGTAGACGACGCCACCGCCTATCTGGAGCTTTGGCACGGCCCCACCTGCGCCTTTAAGGACATGGCGCTGCAGGTCATGCCCCATCTCCTGCGGGCGGCCCTGGTGAAGACCGGAGAGAAAAAGCAGGTCTGTATCCTGGTGGCTACCTCCGGCGATACCGGCAAGGCGGCGCTGGAAGGCTTTCGTGACGTTGCGGGCACGAAGATCTTCGTGTTCTATCCCTCCGACGGCGTCTCCGACGTGCAGAAGCTGCAGATGCGCACCCAACAGGGCGCCAATGTAGGCGTGTGCGCCGTGCGCGGCAACTTCGACGACGCCCAGAGCGGAGTGAAGGCCATTTTCGGCGATGAAGAGATGCGCCGGAAGCTGGCAGATGCGGGGTATTTCTTCTCTTCCGCAAACTCCATCAACTGGGGGCGGCTGCTTCCCCAGGTGGTCTATTATTTCTCCGCCTACTGCGACGCGGTGAATCAGGGCATGCTGGCTTTCGGTGAGCCCATTGACTTCTGTGTGCCCACGGGCAATTTCGGAGATATTCTGGCGGGCTGGATCGCCAAAAAGTGCGGCCTGCCGGTGGATAAGCTGATCTGTGCATCCAATACAAACAAGGTGCTGACCGATTTCTTCCGCACCGGCGTGTATGACCGGATGCGGCCCTTCCACACCACGATGTCGCCCTCCATGGATATCCTGATCTCCAGCAATCTTGAGCGGCTGCTTTATATGGCCACCGGAGACGACAAACAGGTAAAAGCTTGGATGACCGCTCTCTCGGAAGAGGGGAGCTATCGTATTCCGGAGGACCTGCTGAAGACGCTGCAGGCAGACTTCGCCTTTGGCTGGTGCAGCGAAGAGGATACTGCCAAAGAGATCGGGGAACGGTATGCTGCGGGGTATTTGATGGATACCCATACGGCGGTGGCCTCCCGCGTGCTGGCGGAATATCGGGCCGAATCCGGCGATCGGAAGCCCGCCGTGGTCCTCTCCACCGCAAGCCCCTATAAGTTCTGCGACCATGTGCTCCGCGCCATCGGCGCCGGGACGGAGGGCAGCGGCACCCAGCTCATCGACACCCTCTCGAGGGTCACGGGCACCCGGATCCCCTGGCCTCTGGCCGGGCTGGACAAGCGGGAGATTCGTTTCGATCAGGTAGTGGAGAAATCCGATATGCCCTCTGCGGTCCTGGGGATGCTGGGGATCGGCTGATGGCCCTCTATGTGCTGGGGGATCTTCATCTTTCCCTGCGTTCGGACAAACCGATGGACGTATTCGGTCCCAAATGGGCAGACCATGTCCGCAGGTTGAAGGAAAGCTTTTCAAGGCTCAGCGACGAGGATACCACCGTCTTGTGCGGGGATCTGAGCTGGGCCATGAGCCTGGAGGAAGCGTCGGAGGATCTGCAGTTCATCGACTCGCTTCCGGGCAGGAAGATCATCCTGAAAGGCAATCACGACTACTGGTGGTCCACGGCTTCCAAAATGCAGGTGCTTTTCGAGCGCCTCGGGATCAGCAGCATCGAGATCCTTCATAATAACTGCCGGTTTTATGGAGCGCTTGCCCTCTGCGGCACCAGAGGATGGTTCTTCGAAGAGGAGAGCGGCGGCGAGCATGACCGGAAGATCATGAACCGGGAGATCATGCGCCTGGAAGCATCCCTGAAAGCGGCGGGGGAGAGGGAGAAGCTTTGCTTCCTCCATTATCCGCCCCGCTACGGAGCGGACTACGTCTGCCGGGAGATCACGGATCTCCTGGCAGCTTACGGCGTGCGGGAATGTTATTACGGGCACCTGCACGGCCCCGGTCAGAAAGGCGCCGTCCAGGGATGGGTGGAAGGCGTCCATTACCAGCTCGCGAGCGCCGATTACCTGGGTTTTGAACCCCGCCGCATACGGGATTGAGCGCTTGCCGCGCACCGATCCCAAACGAAGAAAAAAAGTGTGGCAAAATTCGACGGGCTGTGATACAATACTTTGCACTGCCTGAAAACACCGCTGTATAGCGTCAATCTGCATGGGAGGAATCAGCCGTCATGGAAGTCAAGAGCATCGAAAAGAAAGAAAAGAACAGCGCAGACATCACCGTTACCGTCACCCCCGAGGAATTTGAGGCCGCTCTGGTCAAGGTGTTCAACAAGAACAAGAAGAGCATCCAGATCCCCGGCTTCCGGAAGGGCAAGGCCCCCCGTAAGATCGTGGAAGCCATGTACGGCGAGTCTGTTTTTTATGAAGACGCCATCAATGAGCTGGCGCCCGAGGCCTATTTCTTCTGCGTCAAGGAAAAGGAACTGAAGGTCGTTGCTGATCCTTCCATCGAGGACGCCAAGGTGGAGGACGACAAGTCCCTGACGCTGAAGTTCAACGCCGTCCTCTATCCCGAGGTGGAGCTGGGCCAGTATAAGGGCCTGGAGGCCGTCCGTAAGGAAGTGAAGGTCGATCCCGCCGAGATCGACATGGAAGTGGATCAGTTGCGCAACCGCAACGCCACCGTGCAGACCGCCGAGCGGCCTGCCAAGTTTGGAGACACCGTCGTGCTGGACTACGAAGGCTTCATCGACGGCGTGCCTTTCGAGGGCGGCAAGGATACGAACCACAGCCTGGAGATCGGCTCCAACAGCTTCATTCCCGGCTTCGAGGTGCAGCTGATCGGCGCTTCCGCCGGCGAGGATACGGAAGTGAACGTGACCTTCCCCGAGGATTATCACGCGGAAGAACTCAAGGGCAAACCCGCCGTCTTCAAGTGCCATATCCACGAGGTCAAGGAAAAGCTGCTTCCGGAAGCGGACGACGAGTTTGCCAAGGACGTCAGCGAATTTGACACGCTGGAAGATTTCCGCAAGAATATCGAAGAAAAGCTGCGCAAGCAGAAGGAAGACAAGACCCGGGACGATTTCCTGGATCTACTGCTGGCCCAGGTGGTGGACGGCATGAAGGTGGATCTGAACGACGCCATGGTGGATCAGCGCGCCCGCCAGATGGTGGAGGATATCGGCCAGCGCATCCAGCAGCAGGGCATTTCCCTGGATACCTATCTGGGCTGGATGGGCACCAACCTGGCTGATTTCACCAAGTCCCAGCGCGCCACCGCCGAGAAGACCATCCGTCAGGAGCTGGCCCTCACCAAGATCGCTGAGCTGGAGAACATCACCGTCACCGACGAGGACCGGGATGCGGAGCTGCAGAAGTTCGCCGATCAGTACGGGATGGAAGTCGACACCATCAAGACCTTCATGGATACGGAGCGGATGGACGAGAGCATCCTGTATAAGAAAGCGGCCGACCTGATCATTGACAACGCCACCGCTCTGCCGGAGCCCGAGCCTGAGAAGGTGGAGCCTGCCGAGGCGGAACAAGCTGCCGAAGCGGAAGAAGCGGAGAACAAGGCGGAGTAATTTCCCGGAGTCAGAATATAATCCTCTGAAACAGGCTATGATCCCTTCACGGGAAGAAGGAGGAATGAGAACATGAGTACACTTGTCCCCTACGTAGTGGAGCAGACCTCCCGGGGAGAACGCTCCTATGACATCTATTCCAGGCTGCTGAACGACCGCATCGTCTTCCTCAACGGGGAAGTGAACGAAGCGTCTTCCAACATCATCGTGGCCGAGCTTCTGTATCTGGAAGCCCAGGACCCGGATAAGGACATCCAGTTTTATATCAACAGCCCCGGCGGCAGCGTGACGGACGGCCTGGCGATTTACGATACCATGCAGTATATCAAGGCTGACGTATCCACGATCTGCGTGGGCATGGCCGCCAGCATGGGAGCGTTCCTGCTTTCCGCCGGCGCCAAGGGCAAACGGATCTGCCTGCCCAATGCGGAGGTTATGATCCACCAGGTGCTGGGGGAGACCAAAGGTCAGGAGACCGACATCCAGATCGAGGCGAGGCATATCGCGAAGATCAAGAAGAATCTGACGGAGATCATCGCGAAGAATTGCGGCAAGACCTATGAGCAGGTCTACGCCGACTGCGAACGCAACAACTGGATGAGCGCCGAGGAAGCGAAGGAATACGGTCTCATCGACAGCGTGATCTATAAGCGATAACGGAGCATGAGCATGGAAGATAGAAGGACCCCGCGCTGCTCCTTCTGTGGCAAAAGCCAGGATGAGGTGGAGCGGCTGATCGCCGGGCGGAACGCTTATATCTGCAACGAGTGCGTCGAGCTGTGCCTGAATGTGATGGGGGACGAATTTGCCCCCCATTCCAGGCAGCTCAAGCAGAAGGCTCGGCAGTTGGAGGAAGAGGGGCTGCCCAAGCCCCGGGAGATCAAGGCTTTTCTGGACGAATACATCATCGGCCAGGAAGAGGCCAAGATCACCCTTTCCGTCGCGGTCTACAATCACTATAAGCGCATCCTCTACGGCGGCAACGACGAAGTGGAGCTGCAGAAGAGCAATATTCTCCTGATCGGCCCCACCGGCTGCGGCAAGACCATGTTTGCCCAGAGCCTTTCCAAGCTGCTGGACGTTCCCTTCGCCATCGCAGACGCCACGACACTGACGGAAGCCGGTTACGTGGGCGACGACGTGGAGAATATCCTGCTTCGGCTGCTGCAGGCGGCGGATTATGATGTGGAGCTTGCCCAGCGCGGCATCATCTATATCGACGAGCTGGATAAGATCTCCAGGAAAAGCGAGAACGTCTCCATCACCCGGGACGTCAGCGGCGAAGGCGTGCAGCAGGCGCTGCTGAAGATCCTGGAGGGAACGGTGGCCAACGTTCCGCCCCAGGGCGGAAGAAAGCACCCCCATCAGGAGTTCATTCAGATCGACACCTCCAATATCCTGTTTATCTGCGGCGGCGCCTTCGCCGGGATCGAGAAGATCATCGAGGACCGGCGGAACAAAACCACCATCGGGTTCGGCGGCGAAGTGCAGAGCAAAAAGCAGAAGGACCTGGGGGAGACCCTCCAGAATGTGCAGCCCCATGATATCCTGAAATACGGCCTGATCCCCGAGCTGGTGGGCCGTCTTCCTGTGATCACGCCCCTGCGCAGCCTCACCCGGGAGGATATGATCCGGATCCTGACGGAGCCGAAGAACAGCCTGACCAAACAGTACGAAGCCCTTCTGGCGATGGACCATGTGCATCTGAGCTTCACTAAGGAAGCTCTGGAAGCCATCGCCGACAAGACCATGGCGATGGATCTCGGGGCCCGCGGACTGCGCAGCATCATGGAGGGATTGATGCGGGACATCATGTTCCAGATCCCCTCCGACGAGACCATCACGGCGGTGGAGATCACCGCCGCCTGTGTCCGGGGCGAATCCCAACCCAGACTCATTCACGCAGCCAAAGAGATCGCCGGCTGACGATCAGATAACCCAGGGGGCGGTCTCAAGACCGTCCCCGTGCGTTTTTTCCTTGGAGGTGGAGACTATGTTCGAAAATATCGAAAAGCTTCCGATGATCGCCCTGCGCGGTCTCTCCGTATTCCCTTCCATGATCCTGAATTTTGATATCGAGCGGCCGATTTCCGTTGCCGCCCTGGATCGGGCCATGGGAGAGGAACGCCGCATTTTTCTGCTGGCCCAGAGGGATGCGGACGTGGAGGAACCGGGACAGGAGGATCTCTATGCCATCGGCTGCATCGCCTATATCCGGCAGATCCTTCGCATGCCCAACGGCGGCGTGCGGGTGCTGGTGGAGGGCAAGAGCCGCGCCCGGCTGAACCGGATCACCCTCTTCCGCCCCTGGATGGAGGCGGAGGTGGAGGCCCTTGCGGAGGAGCCGGATCTGGAGCATCAAAGGCTGAAGGAAGCGCTGATGCGCCGTACCCGCGGCCTGGTCGGGCACATGAGCATGCTCCTGCAGGGCAACGGACCGGTCAGCGGGAATATCGACGACTATAGGGAGTCCGGCGCTCTGGCGGATTTCCTTGCCCAGAATATGCACATCACCCATGAGAAGAAGCAGCTGATCCTGGAGACCCTGCAGCCTCTGCGCCGCCTGGAAAAGATGAACGATATCATTGAATATGAGATCGACGTGCTTGAGGTGGAAGCGCAGCTGCAGCGGCGCACCCAGGGCCGCATGATGGCAGCACACCGGGAGAACATCCTTCGGGAGCAGATGCGGACCATCCAGCAGGAACTGGGGATGGACGAGGAGCAGGAAGCCGAGTCCGAATACGACGAGTATAAAAAGAAAATCGAAGCGCTGCCCGCCTCCAATGAAATCAAGGAAAAGCTTTCCAAGGAGCTGAACCGTCTCAGCCATCAGGGCATGGGTTCCTCCGAGGGCGCTGTGCTGCGCACCTATCTGGACAAGGTGCTGGAGCTGCCCTGGGGGGTATATACCGAGGATGTTCTCAGCGTGGAGAATACCAGAAAGATCCTGGACGAGGATCACTACGGTCTGCAGAAGGTCAAGGAGCGCATCCTGGAGTTTGTCGCCGTCAAACAGCTGGCGCCGGAGCTGAAAGGCGCGATCATCTGCCTGGTGGGCCCGCCGGGCACCGGCAAGACCTCCATCGGCATGAGCATCGCCAGAGCCATGAACCGGAAGCTGAGCCGCATCAGCCTGGGCGGCGTCCACGATGAAGCGGAGATCCGGGGCCATCGGAAGACCTACGTGGGCGCGATGCCCGGCAGGATCATGAACGCTATGGCCCAAGCCGGAAGCTCCAATCCGGTGCTTCTCCTGGACGAGGTGGACAAACTGGGAACGGACTACCGGGGCGATCCCTCCTCTGCGCTGCTGGAAGCGCTGGACAGCGAGCAGAACCATTCCTTCCGGGATCACTACCTGGAGGTCCCCTTCGACCTGAGCAACGTCGTCTTTATTACCACGGCAAATACGACCTCGACCATCCCGCGTCCTTTGCTGGACCGGATGGAGGTCATTGAGCTGAACAGCTACACGGACGAAGAGAAGCTACATATCGCCAAGGATCATCTGCTCCCCAAGCAGCGGCAAAAGCACGGACTGAAGGCCAAACAGCTGCGGGTGTCCGATCCGGTGCTTCGGGCCATCATTTCCGGCTGGACCCAGGAATCCGGCGTGCGGACGCTGGAACGGGAGCTTGGGTCGCTTTGCAGAAAAGCGGCCATGAAGCTGGTGGAGGGGGAGAAGGACTCCGTTTCCGTCACCCTTAAGGAGCTGGAAAGCTATCTGGGCGTCCGCAAGTACAAGCCGGAGGAAAAACGGCGGACGGATGAAGTCGGTCTGGCGCGGGGCCTTGCGTGGACCAGCGTTGGCGGCGTAACTCTGGATGTGGAGGTAGCGGTGATCGACGGCACGGGTATGCTGCGGCTGACCGGAAACCTGGGCGAAGTGATGAAGGAATCTGCCGCCGCCGGCCTGGGTTACATCCGCAGCCGGGCGGCGATCCTGGGGATCGACCCCAATTTCCACCGCAACAAGGATATCCTCGTGCATTTCCCGGAAGGCGGCGTGCAGAAGGACGGACCAAGCGCCGGCATCACCATGACCCTCGCCATGATCTCTGCCTTGACCGGGGCGAGAGTCCGGGGAAATATCGCCATGACCGGCGAGATCACCCTTCGAGGCCGGATCCTGCCCATCGGCGGCCTGAAGGAAAAAACCATGGCGGCCCTGCGGGCCGGGGCGGATACGGTGATCATCCCGAAGGATAACGAATCGGACCTGGCGGAGATCGACCAGGACGTCCGCAGCAGGCTGAAATTCGTCACTGCCTCCCACATCGACGACGTCCTGCATGTGGCTCTGGACTTTACGGGCGTGGAACCCTGGAAGCCGGGCAAGCAGCCGGAGCAGCCCATACTGCCCCCGCCTGTGCCGGAACCGGAACGTCCTTTGGAGCGGGTGCTGGCCAACTGAGGCCGGGAGGGAAGCAGGCTTAACCCCGCAGGAATAGAATGAATGGGAAGACCGTGCGGAAACGCGCGCGGGCGGAAGGCCGCCTGCGTTCGGCCGCCGGTCTTTCTTCATTCTGAGCTTTTGGGGGGATCTCCTTTGAGATATGCCTATCTGGGCCTGTTTACTCTGACCGACGCCCAGCATGCCAAAGCGCTGCTGGATCGAAAAGGCATCCGGAGCAGAGTAGGGCGTATGCCGTCGGCGCCGGGCGTCAGCTGTTCCTTCGGCTTGAAGCTGGCGTCCGGAGACGCAGGGAAGGCGCGCAGCATACTGGAAGAAAACCGCCTGCGCCTGGGGAAAACCGTTTATCGAAAAGAAAACGGGGAAAGCAGCCATGATCTACTTTGACAACGCGGCGACGACCCTGGTAAAGCCGAAAAGCGTTGCGAAAGCCATGGCTTCCGCGGTGGATAGACTGGGCAGTCCGGGCCGGGGCGGACACGAAGCCGCGATGATGGCGGCGGAAGAAGCTTATGCCTGCCGAAGTCTGGCTGCCCGGATGTTCGGCGTGCCGGATCCCGGCAGCGTCGTTTTCTGCATGAACGCCACTCACGCGCTGAATCTGGCGATCAAAAGCATCGCGCTTCCGGGGGATCGGGTAGTGATTACCGGTTATGAGCATAATTCCGTTCTGCGCCCGCTGACCGCCATTCACGCCAGGATCTCCGTGGCTGCCGCTCCGCCCTTCCGTCCGGAGAAAACGCTGGAAGCGTTCAAAAGAGAATTGAAGGAAGATACGAAGCTTGCGGTAGTGAACCATGTTTCCAATGTTTTCGGCGCCGTGCAGCCGCTGAATGAGATCGCACAGCTATGTCATGTGCGGGGCGTCCCCCTGGTGGTGGACGCCTCCCAGTCCGCAGGCGTGCTGCCTCTGGACCTGACGAAGCTGGGCGCAGCCTTTATCGCCATGCCCGGTCACAAAAGTCTCTACGGCCCTCAGGGTACCGGAATGCTTTTGTGCGGCGGAGACGCCAGACCGCTACTGGAGGGGGGCAGCGGCAGCGATTCCAGGAACCGGCGAATGCCGGAGCGGCTGCCGGACCGGCTGGAGGCGGGCACGCTGAATATGCCGGGGATCGCCGGTCTCCATCAGGGCCTTCGTTACGTGCAGCGTCAAAAGCCGTCGGTGATCCTTATGAAAGAACGGGCGCTGCTGAACCTGGCAGTCACGCGCCTGCGGACCATTCCGGATGTGGAGATCTATGCGGCGGATTCGCCGGAGCTGCAGACCGGGGTGCTGTCCTTCCACGTTGCGGGAGAGGATCCGGAATTAACGGCGGAGAGGCTGTCTGCGCGGGGGATCGCCGTTCGCGCAGGTCTTCACTGTGCGCCTCTTGCCCATGATACCGCAGGAAGCACAGGAACGGTGCGACTCAGCTTTTCCGTTTTCAATCAGCCCTGGGAAGTGGAACGGTTTGCCGCAGTCCTGAAAGAAAACTTGAGATGAAATGAGCAATTCGGCTTGTAAAGCCTTTACAGATAAGATATAATGTAGGGTAGCATAATAGACAAATTATGGCTTTCCGGATGGAGGAAGCGCAATGGCACTTCTGAACAGCTTTCTCGATATCGTCAGGACGATCCGTTTGAATGACATCATCGACATGGCGATCATGGCGTTTGTCTTCTACAAAGTCCTGTATTTTTTGGCGCGGACAGGCTCCGGGCGGGTCCTTAGGGGCATCCTGTTCCTGGTTCTGGCGCTGCTTCTGGCCCGTGCGCTGGATCTCTATATGATCAACTATGTGTTCGGGAAAACCTTTGAGCTGGGCGTTCTTGCCCTCCTGGTCATATTCCAGCCGGAGATCCGCTCCCTCCTTGAAAAGATGGGCGGCATCACCAAATACATTCCCGGCCGCAACAGCCCCAAGGACGTGGAAAACGCCATCACTCAGGTGGTCCTGGCCTGCCTGGACCTGGCTGCGACGAAGACCGGCGCGCTGATCGTTTTCGAGCGCGACAATATGCTGGATGAACCCATCAAGACCGGTACGCTGATCCACGCAGACGTAAAGGCGGAGCTGCTCAAGAATATCTTTTATCCGAATACGCCGCTGCATGATGGCGCGGTGATCATTCGGGGAGGAAGGATCGAGGCGGCCAGCTGCATGCTTCCCCTCACCAGTCAGACCCACCTGAGCCGCGAGCTGGGCATGCGCCACCGGGCAGGCATCGGAATGAGCGAAGCCTCCGATGCAGTGGTGGTAGTGGTCAGCGAAGAGTCCGGCTCCATCAGCGTGGCCGTGGAAGGCATCCTGAAGCGGCACCTGACGGAGGATACCTTTGAACGGATCCTGAAAAACGAATTGCTGCAGGACCAGGAAGAAAAGCAGTCTAAGCTGCGGACGATCGCGCAGAACGTGTTCATGAAGGACAAGAACGATGGCCGTAATTGATAAGATCATCAGAAGCAAAACCTTCTATATCGTGATCTCCTGCATCGCCTCCGTGATTCTGTGGATGTATGTGGCGAGTTATGAGAATACCACCCAGACCGTCACCCTGACAGGGCTGGAAGTGAAATACATCGGCGGGGAGGACACCCTTCAGGATCGGAACCTGTTGGTGACCGACAAGGATGTGCAGGATGTGACGCTGACGCTGATGGTGAAGCGCAGCCTGGTTTCCCAACTGACGAAGGATACCGTCCATGTCAGCGTGGATCTGCGGGATATCCGCAACAGCGGTGAGTATCAAAAGGTCTATACCATCAGCTACGACAATGTGGACGAGGACGACGTGCTGGTCACCCGCCGTGAACCGGAATACATGGTGATCAAGATCGACCGGCTGGACGTGAATCCCGAGGTGGTGGTGCGCGGCGTGTTCGACGGCACGGTCGCCGAAGGCTACATGCGGGAACCCATCATCTATTCTCCGGAAACCATCGAGGTCAGCGGACCGGAGAGCGTTATTTCCCAGATCGCTTACGCCAAGGTCGTCATCGACCGCGTAGACTTGACGAGGACCGTCAGCGGCGTGGTGGAGTTCGTTCTGGTGGACAGCGACGGGAAAGTCATTGAGAGCTCGGACATCACGACTTCCGTCAATGAGATCCAGTACACGATCCCCATCGTGAAAGTAAAAGACGTTGCACTCACGGTGAATCTGCTGGAAGGCGGCGGCGCTACGGAGAACGATGCCGTAGTGCGCATCGAACCGGCGACCATCTCCATATCCGGCGATGCGGAATTGCTGAGCGGCATCAATCAGATCCAGCTTGGGACCATTGATCTGGCTTCCTTTGCCCAGTCCACGACGGAAACCTTTGCCATCGTCCTGCCCAACGGCGTCAATAATCTCTCCGGAGAGAGGGAGGCGACGGTAAACATTTCTATCAAGGGGCTGGCCACCAAACGGGTGATCACCACCAATATCGTCTTTATCAATGTGTCCGAAGGCTATAAGCCGAGAAGCGTCACCCAGTATAAGGAAGTATTGATCCGAGGCCCCAAGGAGATCGTGGATCTGATCGACAAAGACAACATCCGCATCATCGGCGACCTGACGGATATCGGAAACGCCGTTGGCAGGTACAGCGTGCCCACCACGGTGGAGATCCTGGGCTATCGGGAGGCGGGCGTGATCGGCGACAACTACAACGTAGTCGTGTCGCTGGAGTTGGACGTGCCGGATGAGGAAGAGGAATCCGGGGAGACGGAGGAACCGTGACACAGAGTGCCATCGTGGAAAAACTGGCCGATAACGGGGACGCGATGGTCCGCGTATACCAGAAATCCGCCTGTGCCCATGACTGCGCGGAATGCGCGGGTCTCTGCGGCGCGAAAAGGACCATTACCGTTCAGGCGCGGAATCCCATGCAGGCACGGCCTGGTGATCTGGTGACGGTGGAGACCGGAACGGGAAGGATCCTGCGGGCAGCCGCCCTGGTCTATCTGCTGCCTCTGGCGGCGCTCCTTCTCTGCTGTATTCTGGGCTATGCCCTCGGCGGCAGTGAAACGGTGCAGGCTCTGGCCGCCGTGGGAGGGCTGCTGCTGGGCTGTGCATGCGCCGTGGCAGTCAACCGTTATATCCGGCGGGATCGTCCGCTGGAGTATACCATCATTGATATCGAAGAACAGGAAGAATAAACCTATGATCTGCAGTATGACCGGCTACGGGACGGCGGCGGGCAACAGCGGAAAGCTGGCCGTCACCGTGGAACTCAAAAGTGTGAACAACCGCTTCCTGGATACATCCGTCCGGATGCCCAGGCTCTATTCCTTCGCGGAGGAAGCGCTGAAAGCGCTGATTCAAAAACGGCTCATTCGCGGTAAAGTGGACGTGTTTGTCAACATCGACGCCAGTCGGGACGACAGCGTGGTGATCCGGCTCAACGAGCCTGTGCTGAAAGCCTATCAGTCCGCCTTTTCCGAAATGAAGGAACAGTATCAGATCCCGGACGACGCCGGGATCACGGCCTACAGCCGCCTCCCGGATGTGTTCATCGTCGAAAAGAAAGAGGTGGACACGGAGGCATTTACAGGCGACCTTCTTCGGATCGCAGGGGAAGCTCTGGACGTGATCTGCAGCATGCGGGCCACGGAAGGGGAGCGCCTCAGCGCGGATATCGGCGGGAAGCTGGACGAGCTGGAAGAAATGCGGCAGTTCGTGTCCCGGCGCTCCCCGGAATCCGTGAAGGAATATCGGGAACGGCTGCTGAATAAAATGCGGGAAGTTCTCGAGGGCAGCAATGTGGACGAGAGCAGGATACTGACCGAGGCGGCGCTTTTTGCCGACAAGGTCGCAGTGGACGAAGAACTGGTCAGGCTGGACAGTCATATTCGCCAGTTCCGGGATCTTCTGGCCTCCGGGGGCGCCATCGGCCGCAAGCTGGATTTCCTGATCCAGGAGATGAACCGGGAAGTCAATACCACCGGTTCCAAGTGTACGGATCTGGATATTACGAAAACCGTCCTGGAAATGAAGGCCTGCATCGAGAAGATCCGGGAGCAGGCCCAGAACATCGAGTAAACGGGGGCGGCACATGAAGCTCATCAATATTGGCTATGGGAACATGGTCTCGGCTGGACGGGTGGTAGCCATCGTCAGCCCCGAATCCGCGCCCATCAAGCGCATGATCCAGGACGCCAGGGACGGGGGAAACCTGATCGACGCCACCTACGGGCGGAGGACCCGCGCGGTGATCATTGCCGACAGCGGGCATATCATCCTTTCCGCGATCCAGCCCGAAACCGTATCGAACCGGATCATCGGCGCTTCCGACACGCCGATCCAGCCGGATGAAATGGAGGAAGAAGAGGACTGATGGCGGGAAAGCTTTTCGTGATCTCGGGACCGTCCGGAGCCGGAAAGGGCAGCATCGTGGAAAAGCTGCTGCAGAAGGATCCTACGCTGTACTTCTCCGTTTCGGCCACCACAAGACCGAAGCGGGACTATGAAACGGAAGGACGGGAATACTTTTTCGTATCCCGGGAGGAATTCCTGGACAGGATAGAAAAGGGAAAAATGCTGGAATGGGCGGAATATGCCGGGAACTATTACGGAACACCCGCCGGTCCGGTGGATGAGAAGCTGCAGGCTGGCTGCGACGTGGTGCTGGACGTGGAATCCCACGGTATGTATTCCGTCAAAGCCCTCCGGCCGGATGTGGTGACCATGTTCGTGTACCCCCCGTCCTTTGCAGAGCTGGAACGGCGCCTCCGCAAACGCAATACGGAATCGGACGAGCGTATCGCGAGCCGTCTGGAGCAGAGCCGCCTGGAATGTACCCATGCAGTCGATTACGATTACATCATTATCAATGATGATCTGGACGTCGCAGCTGCGGAAGCGGCTGCCATTATGACTGCCGAAAAGTGCAGGACAGCCGAGAGGCTGCATATCTTGAAGGAGGACGAAACTTTATGATGCTGTATCCTTCCATGTCGTCGCTGCTGAAGCGGATCGACAGCCGTTATCTGCTGGTGAATGTGATCGCGAAGCGTTCCCGGGATATCTCCGAGGAGGCCGAGCAGAACGATGAACACCTGGAAAAAAAGCCTGTTTCCATTGCCATAGATCAGTTGGCCAAAGGAGAATTTACGGCGATTCCCGCCAGGCACGAGGCGGAATAAGGGATGATCGCCCGGGTGGCCTTATCCGGCGCTGTCTACAGCATAGACAAGTTCTACGATTATTTGGTGCCTGAGCGCCTGGAGAGCCAAGCCGCCCCGGGCAAGCGGGTCAGCGTCCCCTTCGCCAGGGGCAACCGTCGGCAGGAGGGCATGATATTCGCCCTTGCGGAGCGGAGCGATATACGGCGGCTGAAACCGATCGACGGTTATCTGGATGGGGAACCGATCCTGGATGCAGACAGTCTGAAGCTTGCCGGTTGGATCCGGCAACGCTTTTTCTGCACGTATTACGACGCAGTGAAGGCCATGCTTCCGGCAGGGATCTGGCTGAAATCGGATGAAGTCTGCAGCCTTACGGAGCCGGCTGATAAAGAGAAGGCCTATCAGGCAGCGGAAGGGGATCCTTCCGCTGAAGCGCTGCTGGACCTGCTCTTTGAATCCGAAGGAAGCTGCAGCGTCAATGCCCTGCGGAGCGTATTGGGCGCTTCCGCTTCCGCCGTTCTGCAAAAGCTGACGGATGCAGGAGTCGTCCGTCAGAGCGCAGAACTGAAAAAAGCGGTAAACGATCGGACGGCCACTTTGGCCAGGCTTGCAGTCTCCGCCGAAGAAGCTCTGGATATCTCCCAGCGAAAAAAGAAAAGCGCGCCCCAGCAGTCGGAGCTGCTCCGGCTGCTCAGCGAGCTGGGGGAGACGGGTACCAAAGAGCTGTGTTACTTTACCGGCGCGAAGCCGACGAGCATCCGCGCTTTGGAGAAGGCCGGATTGATCACGCTCCGGCAGCAGGAGGTTTTCCGCCGCCCCCAATACAGCGGCGAGGAAAAGCCGAAGATCACCACGCTGAATGAGGAACAGCAGAAGGCTTACGAAGGGCTGCGCCTCCTGCTGGAGGAGGACAAACCAAGTGCTTCGCTGCTCTATGGCGTGACCGGGAGCGGAAAGACCGCCGTTTATATCCGCCTGATCCGGGACGTGCTGGATGCCGGGCGTCAGGCGCTGTTGCTGGTCCCGGAGATCGCTCTGACGCCACAATTGGTTTCCGTATTCTACAGCCATTTCGGCGACCGGGTTGCGGTTCTGCACAGCTCCCTGACCGTCGCGCAGCGCTACGACGAATGGAAGCGGATCCGGGCCGGGCTCGTTGACGTCGCGGTAGGGACCCGCAGCGCGGTGTTCGCCCCGCTGACGAACATCGGCCTCATCGTATTGGACGAGGAACAGGAAAGCACCTATCAGTCCGAAAATGCGCCGCGATATCATGCCCGGGAAGTGGCAAAGTATCGTTGTGTGCAGCATAAGGCCATGCTGCTTCTGGGATCCGCCACGCCTGCGGTGGAAAGCATGTACGAGGCAAGGAAGGGCGTTTATCATCTTTTTCGGCTGCAAGGCCGGTACAATATGCGGCCTCTGCCTCAGGTGATCATCGCAGACATGAAGCGGGAGCTGGGGCAGGGCAGCGGCGGAAGCATCGGAACGATCCTTCGCCGGGAGTTGGAGGAGAATTTCAGTCGAGGGGAACAGAGTATCCTGTTCCTGAACCGGCGGGGCAGCAGCAGCGTCGTCCACTGCCCGGAATGCGGTTATGTATTTTCCTGCCCCAGCTGCAGCGTGAAGCTTACCTATCATGCGGCAAACGGGCGTTTCATGTGCCATT
>JAEEGI010012614.1_pt1 | contig 18056 bp, 15 predicted proteins | sample 8958751 | NCBI WGS metagenome assembly JAEEGI01 (sample SAMN16246545, study PRJNA631951) | gut metagenome | biome: gut microbiome; feature: rumen; material: KS-attached | host: Bos | place: Iran: Karaj | collected 2018-10 | reverse complement strand
GTGTGCTCTTCCGCTCTCCCCAAAGCTTGATTATTGCTGTCAAACGGGCAAAAACGCCGCGGTCTCGCGGCGAGCAATTGCTCGTCGGCTAGTTAAAAAAATCGCGTAGCGAGTTTTTTAACAGCCTCTTTTTGTTTTGAAATGCTCTGTGCATGATGATTTTTTGTGGCAAAAACCGAAGATGATCAGAGGCAGACAGGGGTTCCGGCAGAACACGGCTGCATCCGGAGCCCGGCTGAATCAAAAGATAATTGCTGAAATTTTAACAAATGCTGAATACATATTGACAAATTATGAAAAATATGTTATAATTCGGTTAACAAAGACATGCGGGAGAATTCCGGAACGGTGAACGGGGAAGGAAAAGCGGCAAAAAAACGCTTTCCGCCCCGGCCGTGACAGCCCACGGCAGAGTCTCATTATCATAAAAAGAAAGGACATTCCGGAATTTGAATATCAGAATATACCAGATTGACACCGGCCGCGACTCTGAAGGCGTGGCCTTCTGCGGACTTGTCACGCTGAGAAAAAAAACAGGCCGCGCCGAGCCGGACGGCTCTTCTTACGAACCTGTCTACGAGGGGGAGGTCGACGCCCGCGACCTTGAGGACGTCTATGACATCTTCAACTGCGAGCTGCCCGACGATTACGAGGGCAGATCGATGTCGGTGTCGGACGTCGTCGAGGTTACCGACAGCGGCGACAGCGACGTCGAGCCCGGCTTCTACTTCTGCGACACCATCGGTTTCGAGGAGGTAAAATTCGATCCCCCCGGATCCTCTTCGGGGGGAAAGATCAGGGTGATCGCCGTCGAGCCGGGCAGACCGCCCTGCGTAAAGCTGATCAGGACCGGGCTTGAGTCTCTCCAGGCGGAGGTGGACGGCTATATAGAGGTCGTCTATCCCTATGACGACCCCGTGGGGCTCATCGTCAACGAGGAGGGTAAGATCAACGGCCTGCCGCTAAACCGCGCCCTCAGGGACGAAAGCGGGGAGATCTACGACATCATAGCCGGGACCTTCCTGGTGGCGGGGCTCACCGACGACGATTTCCGCGGGCTTTCCGACGCCGAACTGAAAAAATACATGTCTCTCTTCGCAGTCCCCGAGATGTTCGTCTCGGTGGCCGGCAGGATACACGTGCTGCCCTGCCGGCAGCCGGATGACGATTTGAATGGGGAGGATCAGAAACCGGCGGATTCGGACAGCTTTCCGATATCTGTATCGGCGTCGGCCTCTCTGAACTGAAGCCTGTAGAGACGCGCGTAGATGCCGTCAGGAATCGCGAGGAGCTCCTCGTGAGTGCCCAGCTCCGCGACTGATCCCGAGGCTATTACCGCGATCTTCGTGGCCCTTCTGACGGTCGACAGCCTGTGCGCGACCACCACCGTGGTCCTGCCCGCGGTAAGCTCGTCAAGCGAACGCTGTATCAGGATCTCGGTGGTGTTGTCGAGCGCGGAGGTCGCCTCGTCGAGGATGAGGATCGGCGGGTTCTTAAGAAAGACTCTGGCGATGCTCAGACGCTGTTTCTGGCCGCCCGAGAGCTTGACGCCTCGCTCGCCGATCTGCGTGTCGTAGCCCTCCTCCAGCGTCTGCACCCAGCTGTCGATATTCGCGCGTCTGGCGGCCTCGTAGACCTCCTCGGGGGTCGCGTCAAGCCTTCCGTAGAGTATGTTGTCGTATATCGATCCGTTGAAGAGAAAGACGTCCTGCTGGACGATGCCGATGTTCCTGCGGAGCGACTCGGCTGTCATCTTCGAGATGCTGATGCCGTCGATCGTTATGTCGCCGCCGTCAAGCCGGTAGAAGCGGGGAAGCAGGTGGCAGATCGTCGTCTTGCCTCCTCCCGAGGGACCGACCAGCGCCAGAGTCCCGCCGCGTCCGACCTTAAGATCTATGCCGTGCAGGATCTCGTCGGATTTTTCATATGTGAAGCTGACCTTCTTCAGTTCGATGTCGCCCTTCAGGACGCCGGGATCGTATGCCCCCGGCTCGTCCTCCTCCTCGGGCAGGTCCATTATCTCGACGTACCGGCGGAAGCCGCTGACGCCGTTCTGAAACGACTCCATGAAGTTTATGAGGGTCATTATCGGGGAGATAAAGAGGTTGACCGATACGATGAAGGTCGCGTAGCCGGCAGCGTCGATGAGTCCCTTATAAAGGAATACGCCACCGGCGAGAAGGATGACGACGTTGAAGAAATCGGTGATGAAGCTCGAGCCCGAATGGTATTTGCCCATCGCCATATACGACTTGCGGCTGGCTTCGATGAATTTGCCGTTGCCTTCCTCGAACTTTTCCTTCTCCTTTTCGGAATTGGTGAAGGCCTTGGTCACACGGATGCCCGAGATGCTGCTCTCAAGCGAGGCGTTTATCTCGGCGGTCGACGCGCGCCGCTCGGTGAAGGCCTGACGCATGTCCTTGCGGTAGCGCGCCGCGACCAGGATGAGGATGGGGACGCAGGAGAAGATGATGAGAGTCAGCCAGATGTTCAGCGTGCAGAGGTAGATGAAGGCGGCGACGAACATCGTGACGCTGGTCAGGATGTTCTCGGGGCCGTGATGGGCGAGCTCGCTGACGTCGAAGAGATCTGATGTCATCCTCGACATTATCTTGCCGGTCTCGTGCTCGTCGTAAAAGGAGAAGGGCATCTTCTGAAGATGCGAGAAGAGGTCTCTCCGCATCTGCGCCTGCATGCCCGTTCCTATCATGTGGCCGTAATACTGCACGAAATAGCGCAGGAACATCCGGATCAGATAGAGCGCGAGTACCGCGCCGCCGGCGATGATTATCCCCTGCAGCTTCTGATTCGGGATGAGGTCCTTCAGCATCAGGTTCGTGATCCGCGGATAGACCATGCCTATCAGGGAGATGAGGATCGACGCCGCCATGTCGAGAGAGAACATGAGGCGGTGCGGTCTGTAGTAGGACGCGAATCTTCTGACCAGCGCGAGATCTGATATCCCGCTTTCGGATTTTCCGTTCTGATTTTCCGACAGCTTCTTTTTTGCCGCCTTGTTCGGGCCTTCGGCTATCGGGGACTCTTTTTCTTTTGCTTTTTCGGTTGTTTTTCCGTTTTTCATAAGGACTTTGTTTCCGTTTCTGTTTTTTTCTTTATGGGAGGGTCCTTATCTCGAATTGACGTGTTTCGTCAGGTTTTGAGAAAAATGCAGGGAGCTCTTTTTGAGAGCGGTCAAGCCGGTCCGGAGGGACTCAGAGCCCGAGTTCGGCTATAGATGTCTTAACTCCTCCGCGGCGGAGTTCGGCTCTTAGTTCGCAAATTTCCGCGCGTGTGAGCGAGGAAAGATCCGAAAACATGGCTGCCGCCGTACCTGCGGCCTCGCCGGTGACGGCGCAGGTCGGGATGACTCTGGTGTTGTCCCACATGCTGTCGGTGACCGAAATGTCCCTTCCCGCCCCAAGCAGGTTCGGGAAGCTGACCGATCTGAGGCAGCCGAGGGGGATCCCGTATACCGGTCCGCGGTGACGCCAGTGACCGGTAAGACCGACACAGTCATCCCACTCGCGGCGGTCGTCGGAGGTGTCGGGGGTCTCGTATCCCGCGATCCTCCTCGTCATCCTGATCTGTGGTATCGAGGGTATCACCGCCGGGAAGGCGGACGGATCCGATGCCCTGACGGCGCTCCAGGCGTCATATGTGGCTCTGTGCGACAGTTCGGTCATCCGCGACAGCTCGTCGCCGTCAAGTCCGGAAAAGCGCTCGGGAGTGAGATATGTCCTAAGGTCCCCGGCAAGCTTTTCCTCGTCAGGAATGTCGGAGGCCCCGACCATCTTCAGTCTGAGCCCGTCGGCAGCGTATGAATAGTACCAGCCGGCAAGGACGTTCCCCTGGCCGAACCTCACCGTCTCGGCGCCGGCGAACCTTGCGATGTCGGCGTCTCCCGTCGCGTCGATGAAGACGTCCGCCGCGACGGCGAACCTTCCGGATTTGTTCTCGCAGATAACATGCGTGATCCTTCCGTTCCGGGTCTGTGCGGAACAGATCTGCGTCCCGTAGAGGAGCCGGACTCCGGCGTCCTTCAGGAGGAACTCGCTCTCCATCATAAATAGGGGCCCGTTGTATCCGGCTTTGAAGCGCTGCTTTTCCCTGAGTGAGGGATCGGCGCCGGCGTCGAGCCAGGCGGAGGGGTATGAGGATTCCGCGCCGTGCTTTATTGCCAGCCGCAGCAGCTCCTCTCCGATACCGAAGATCACCTGGTGTCCCCGTCCGTCGCAGAGAGGGAGGTAGTAGGTGATGAGACCGAGAGTCGCCAGTCCTCCCAGCGCGAATTCTCTCTCGATCAGCAGTACGTCGGCGCCGTGTCTTGCCGCCGCCAGCGCCGCGGCGATCCCGGCGATCCCTCCTCCCGCGACCAGAACACCCGCCCGGTGTGTCACCCGGGTGGAGAGTGTTTCCCTTATCGTCTCTTTGCCTTCATGCAGGGTATTGTCAGATTTCGGTTCATTCGTCATTGTCATTCCTCTTTTTGGACCCGGATGCGATCCTGTTCCGTCCCCGGGTTTTCACAATCAATTATACAGTATTTTTTCGCGGTGTCAAGTTTTTTCGGCGGGGGTATTGAATTAAGAGTAAAAATATGATACAATATTAACAATAAAACAGTTTGACGGCTGTGAAATAAGGCCATACCAGCCGGGGAGTCAGCGGTGCCTTGTACCCGAGATCCGCTATAGCGGGGGTTCATTCCCGGAAGTGAGGGCGGAGTCGACGCGGTCTGCGACTTTCTTTCTGTGTTGAAGAACGGGTCTCGCGCAATCGGACGCTGTGAACCATGTCAGGTGGGGAACCAAGCAGCATTAAGCGGCCTATCCGATGTGCCGCGAGGCAACCTGTTCCGAGCAGAGGGCGAGACTAACGCGCGGCGGCAAAGTTCGAATTCCGGGTGTATGGTCTTGTTTTGCGGCCGTACTGTTTTATTTTCAGGCAGGGAGGAGGATCGATCGAATGCATCAGGCATTATACCGCAAGTGGCGTCCCGGGACCTTTGACGAGGTCTGCGGTCAGGAGCAGGTGACCGAGGTACTGAAATACGAGGTCTCCCGGTCTCTCCTCAGCCACGCCTATCTTTTCTGCGGATCCCGCGGCACCGGAAAGACTACCTGCGCCAAGATCCTCGCGAAGGCGGTCAACTGCGACGCGCCGGTCGGAGGCAATCCCTGTCTGAAATGTCCCTCATGTCTCTCGGTGGCATCGGGAGCCGCGACCGATATCCTCGAGATGGACGCCGCGTCGAACAACAAGGTCGACGATATCCGCACGGTGCTCGACGAGGTGATCTTCACGCCCTCGTCTCTGAAATACCGCGTTTACATAATCGACGAGGTCCACATGCTCTCGACCTCGGCCTTCAACGCCCTTCTGAAAACTCTCGAAGAGCCGCCCGCACACGTCATCTTCATTCTCGCGACCACCGAGATGCAGAAGCTGCCGGCGACCGTCATATCCCGCTGTCAGCGCTTCGAGTTCAGAAGGATCGCGACCTCGGTCATCGTAAAAAGGCTCGAGACCATCGCGAAGGAGGAGGGCATCGGACTTGATCCCGACGCCGCACTCACTATCGCCAGGCTCGCGGCGGGCGGAATGAGAGACGCGATCAGCCTGTTTGAGCTCGCAGCCTCAAAGGGCGGCAGAGTCACCGCTGCCGCGGTGTCGGATGCCGCAGGCAGCTCCGGCCGGGATCTTATGTCGAAAACTGTCCGGGCCGTGGCTTCGAGAGACTGCGCTGCCGTGATAGATATAATATCCTCGGTCAGCGCCTCGTCAAAGGATATCGGGGTGTTCTGGCAGGAGCTTATCGCCTATTACCGCGACATGCTCGTCTTCCGCACCGTCGGCAGAAAGACCGCCGCGGATTATCTCGACCTGACAGATTCCGAGACAGAGACGCTTGCCGCCGATACCGCGCTGTTCTCACGCGAGCAGCTGCTTTACCACACAAGGATACTCGACGATACCTTTACCTCGATGCAGCGCCCCGGCGCGTCTGCGAGGATCTGCGCCGAGACTGCTCTCATAAGAATGACCGATGAGCGTCTGACGGCAAGCTATGAGGCTCTTCTGTCGAGGATCGCGGCGCTTGAGGCAAGAGTGTCGATGGGCGAGGCTGCCCCGGCTGCACGGGAAGCCGCGGCACCCGCCGGACAGAGCGGCGGGGCAGTCCCGAAGGCTCGGACCGAATCCGCGCCTGCTGCCTCTCCGGAGGCCGCGGAAGGCGTGCGTCATGTGAACCGGGACAAGCCTGAGGAGCCGGTCCGGAAGGAACCTGAGAAGCAGCAGGCGCAGGGAATCAAGCTCGACTGCTGGCAGGACGTGCTTGACATACTCTACCGCAGCAACCCCGGAGCGGCGGCATTCCTGACCAGCACGAATGCCGAAAAGACAGAGGACGCGGACGGGATCACGGTTCGTATCTTTTACAAGAGAGACGCGGTAAAGCAGCGCGCTTCCGCCCCCGAGGCGGTGGCAAAGCTCGCCGAGGCGCTCTCGTCACAGCTCGGAAGGCCGGTCAGACCCGATAGGATAGTATTCGAGAAGACCGGCGACGCCGGGAAGCCGGCCGGAGGCATTCCAGAGCTCGATGCCGCGGTCGCCGGGACCCGAAGCTGACGTCGTCTTCAGACAATACCGAATCACAGACAGATATTAACCCGCTCCGCGCAACAGCGCGGCGGAAAGACAGATAAAGGGAGTTACGGAATGAAAGCAAGGATCCCGAAGGGAATGGGCGGAGGCCCGCAGAACATGAACGCCATGATGCGTCAGGTGCAGCAGTTCCAGGAGGAACGCGAGGCGCTCGCCGCTGAGCTGGAAGAAAGGGAATACGAGGTCACCGCAGGCGGCGGAGCCGTCTCGCTTAAGATCAGCGGCGCCCGCAGAGTGACCGATATAAAAATAGATCCCGAGATCATCGATCCCGACGATCCCGAGACTCTTCAGGATATTCTTATCGCCGCGGTCAACGAGGGGATCGGCAGAGTCGAGGACGACGCCGCGCGCGAAATGTCTGCTCTCGCTCAGAAATACGGGATCCCGGAGGGAGCCGTCTGATGGCGGGCTCCGACAGCATCCTCTCTCTCGATATACTCGCGGAAAAGTTCGCGCGGCTCGGAGGAGTCGGCAAAAGGACGGCAGTCCGGCTGGCTTTTTCGGTCCTCGATCTAACCGACGAGGAAGCTGAGGCCTTCGCTGAGGCGATACTCGATGCGAAAAGATCGATCCACCGCTGTCCCGTCTGCCAGAATCTGACCGACAGGGAGATCTGCCCGGTCTGCGCGGATCCCGCCAGGGACAGATCGACGGTATGTGTCGTCCAGGACACGAAATCGCTTCTCGCGATCGAAAAGGTCAGGGAGTACAACGGCCTTTACCACGTTCTTCACGGACTGATCTCACCGATGCAGGGGATCACCCCCGACAGGATCAGGCTGAAGGAGCTTATAGAGCGGGTCTCGGCCGACGAGTCGGTAAAGGAGGTCATCATCGCCACCAACCCGACCGCCGAAGGCGAGGCGACGGCGATGTACATCGCAAGGCTCCTCAAGCCGTCGGGCATCAAGGTGACGAGGATCGCCAACGGCATACCCGTCGGCGGAGAGCTCGAATACGCCGATTCATATACGCTCCAGAGAGCGTTTGAGGGCAGAAGAGAATACTGAGCCGCCGGTGAGTTTATTTTGCCGGAATGAACCTGAATTCCGCCCAGAGCAGGTAGTGATCCGAGCTTTTATTGACGATGATCCCCGAGTTTCTCTCGGAGAAGTTGCCGCGGAAGACGATATTGTCTATGCCTTTTCCGCTTCCCGGGAAGGTGCCGTAGGACCGGCTGTCGTTGCAGATCATCGACGCGCCGGTGAATGGTGCGAACTCGCTGTAGTCGGCGGTGTTGAAATCCCCCGTCAGCAGGTATACCGGGCACTCGGCGGCCTTCTTCGCGATCGCCTCGAACTGGCCGGTCCGCGTAGGCTTGTCCTCGTATGACAGGTGGGTGTTGAAGAAGTCGATATTTCCGCCGGGCGTTTCTATCACCGCGTGGCCGAAGGATCGTCCCTCGTAGTTCCCGGATTCAAGACTGATGACCTCGAAGGAGACGATCGGGTACTTTGAGAGGATGGCGGTGCCGTACTCGCCTCCCTTGTAGTCGATCGCACGGATGAAGCGGTAGTATTCGTAGCCGGCCTTCTGCGCGATGACCGCGGGCTGGTCGACTCCAGACACTCTGGATGTCTTGAAATCCACCTCCTGAAGCCCGACGATGTCGGCGTCCGCCTCCTTCAGAGTGGCTGCCACGGCGTCAAGACCCTGGGCGGCGTGCTGGATGTTGAAGCTGGCGATCTTAAGGATCACGGGTTCGTTGACAGGTCCGGGTATCGTCATAGTCGTTTCCTCTTTTTCAGTTTCTTTTTCTTTGGATGTCTCTGTGTTTTCCGCGGAGGTGCCGGGGAGGGGCTCCGCGACGGTATCGCCCGACAGGGAGCTGTCAGCGAGAGCCCGGGTATCCGAGTTCTGAGCGCGGCCGGTGTCGGCGCAGGATACCGTGAGAAGCGCCGCCGACAGTATAACAAGCAATATGATGGTCAGACGGGCTCCTGTCCCGCCTGCCCGCTCACGGCCTTTGCGTCCGGGATTCATCGTGTATCTCCTTACAGTGAATGATTAAAAACTTTCAGAAAGAACATAACGCCATATGGGAATCAAGACGGTAAAATTTGGCGGTTCGTCGCTCGCGGACGCCGAACATTTCAAAAAAGTCGCAGATATCATCAAGTCCGACCCCGAAAGGAGATATGTTGTCCCTTCGGCTCCGGGCAAACGGAACAAGAACGACACCAAGGTCACCGATATGCTATACGAGACCTACCGCCTCGCAAGGTCGGGCATGGGAGTCGGCGCAGTCGAGGCCGCCTATCAGCGGATCTGCGACAGATACAACGACATCATCCGCGGGCTCGGGCTCAATTTCGACATATCGGGCGAACTTGAATATATAAAGCAGGCGATGCTCCTCCGCCGCGTCGGCCACGATTTTGCCGCCAGCAGGGGAGAGTATCTCAACAGCCTTATACTGGCGAAATACCTCGGATATGATTTCATAGACGCCGAAAGCGTCATCTTTTTCAGGGAAAACGGCCAGGTCGACATGGAGCTGACCAAGTGCGCGATGTCGGACGAGCTCGCAAAGCATGAGCGGGCAGTCATACCCGGCTTTTACGGCCAGATGCCGAACGGAACGGTCAGAACCTTCTCGAGAGGGGGCTCCGACATCACCGGATCGATCGTCGCGCTCTTTTCGGGGTCTGATCTCTATGAGAACTGGACCGACGTCTCGGGCGTTCTCATGGCCGACCCGAGGATAGTCGACGATCCGCTCGGGATCGATCTGCTGACCTACAGAGAGCTTCGGGAGCTTTCATACATGGGGGCCTCGGTCCTTCACGAGGACGCGACCTTCCCGGTGAGGAACGCTGGCATACCGATAAACGTCCGCAACACCAACCGACCCGACGACAAGGGCACGATGATCGTGAGGTCGGCGCCCGATTACGACAGACGCCACGTCATCACCGGAATCGCCGGGAAGAAGGGCTTCTCGGTCGTCACGATCGAGTCTGACATGATGAACTCAGAGATCGGCTTCGGACGCAAGGTCCTTGAGGTCTTCGAGGATCACGGAATGTCGTTCGAGCATCTGCCTTCGGGCATCGATACGATGAGCGTGATCCTGTCGACGGCTCAGATCGCAGGTCACGAGGACCAGATCAAGTCTCAGCTCGAACGGGCGGTCAGGACAGACAGCGTGACGGTCGAGCACGGGCTGGCGCTCATTGCCGTCGTCGGACGCGGAATGGTAAAGACCAAGGGTACCGCCGCGAGAGTCTTCAAGGCGGTGTCGGACGCCGGAGTCAACATCAGAATGATCGATCAGGGCTCCTGCGAGCTGAACATCATCCTCGGCGTAAGCGAGGAGGATTTCGAGAACGCCGTCAGAGCGATCTACCGGGAGTTTGTCGGATAACGGGTTCGGATCTCAGTCCATCTTCTCGCTGAGTTTCTTTCCTCCCAGGAGGTGAAAGTGGATGTGCTTCACCGACTGGCAGCCGTCCTCGCCGCAGTTGTTGATAACGCGGTAGCCGTTCGTGAGGCCTTCTGCCGCGGCGATCTTCGGGACCGCCTCGAATACCGCCGAGATATTTCCCGAATTCTCCGCGGTTATGAAGTCGGCGGAGGGGATATGCTCCTTCGGCACGACGAGAACGTGTACCGGAGCCTGGGGGTTGATGTCGCGGAAGGCGAATACCTTTCCGTCCTCATATACTTTTGTCGACGGGATGTCGCCGGCGATTATCTTGCAGAAGATGCAGTCCATTTTTTCTGTTCCTTTCAAATTCTAAGTCCCGGACCGCGTGCGCTGACGTCAGGCGGCCGATCCTGAACAATTATATCATTTTTGGTAAGAGTTTTCAATATGGCGATGCGCAAATATTTTGATATCCACACTCATGTCTGGCCCGACAGGTTGGCTCCGGCGGCCTGCCGGAATCTGGGCGATTTCTATGTTTTTCCGATAGAAGGGAAGGGAACGGTATCCGACCTGACCGGGGTCTGCAACGATCACGGCATCGCAGGCGCGCTGATGCTCTGCGTCGCGACAAACGCGAGACAGGTAAGGGCGGTCAACGACGGCGCCGCCGCGGCGGTCGCCGGAATGAGAGCCTCGGGGCTTCTTTCATACGCCTTCGGGGGCTATCACCAGGACTGCACCGACGCTGAAGAGACCGTCGCCCACGCGCTTGAGATCGGCCTTTCGGGCTTCAAGCTCCACCCCGACATCCAGGGCGCCGACATCGACGACGAAAGATTCCTGCCCCTCTACCGCTGTTGCGAGGAGGCCGGGCTGCCGGTATACTTCCATATGGGCGACGCCCGCCCGCAATACCGGTTCTCAGAGGCGGTGAAGCTCCTCAGGGTGAAGGAAAAATTCCCCTCGCTGATGACGGTCGCGGCGCATCTGGGAGGATATTCGGCCTGGGACGACGCTGCGCTGCTGGCGGAGACGGACAACATCCTGTTCGACACCTCAAGCTCGCTCTGGGCAATGAGCCCCGAACGCGCCGTAGAGCTCATTCACATGCTGGGGACCGACAGGGTGATGTTCGGCACCGATTATCCGGTCGTCACAGCCGCGACCGAGCTGCCGCGCTTCGAAAGGCTGGAACTGACCGAAGCTGAAAAGGACGCGATCGCCTTCGGCAACGCCGCGAGGTTCCTCGGTTTCTGAGAAGAGCCGCGGCACCCCGCCCCGTCTGTCGGCGGACCGGCCTCGGAAAACCTGCTGCCATGCGGCCGATCCTGAAAAAAACGCTTGTGCCGACTGCCGAAAAATGATATAATAAAAAGGCAAGGCGGCGTTTCTCCGCCCTTGCGATCATTCCCGCTTCGATTTGACAATCATTTTTTAAATAAAAAAGGAGAACATCATGAACTTCCTAAGGACTGTATGGCCGACCCCCTTCAAGATCGAAAAGGGAAAAGTCGGTTCCTTCATCATTCAGCTAGTGATCTTCGTGGTCATCTGCGTCCTCGCCACCTGGCTCTTCAGTTTTCTCGGAGGGCTGATACCGAAGGTAGGATTTATCTTCAGCTTCATCGCCGGTATCATGGACATCTACTGCACGGTAGGCATCGTCCTCTGCTTCCTCAAGTTCTTCGGAGTCGTAAAATAAGAAAAAACAGAGAGGGGGCTGTTTAAAAACCTTGGGTTTTTAACAGCCCCGCAAATGTCACGGCCGGGAAACCGTGACATTTGCCGATCTTTTTCGTTTTTTGCCAGAAAAAATATCATTTTTTCGAGCATTACAGGGCAAAAACGGCAGGGTAACCTGCCGAGAAAAACGTCGCAGGGTTGTTCAAAAATTCGCCAAGCGAGTTTTTGAACAACCCCCTGTTTTATGCCCGAATGCTGTTCGTATCAGTAGTCTACTCCAACGAGCTTTCCTTCCGAGTCGTAACGCTCTTCACGGATCTTCTTTCCGTTCTCGTCGTAGAAGTATTTGTAGGAATACTGGACCTTGCCTTCTCCGTCGTAACTCGTGTATCCCGCGGGTTTTCCGTTTTCGTTCACGTAAACGTCGTAACCTACGAGTTCGTTGTCCTGGTTCACGGTGGTGATCTTCGTCAGCCAGCCGTCGGAGTCGTATTCATAGGTCGATACCGAATAGCGGTTCGGCTGATTCACCCAGTTCGGGTAGTAGGTCTTTTTGCTGTACTTTTTCGGGTGTTCCCCGTCTTTGTCGTCGTATTCGAAATATGCTTTGTTCGTCGATACGGTCTCGGTCCCGTAGCCGGTATCCTCGATGAGGCGGTCGTACTCGTCATAGACTCTCTCGACCCTCATCAAGGCGCCGGAATTCCAGAAGAACCATCCCATTACGGTGCAGTTGCCCCGGTCGTCGTATTCGTAGTCGATCGAGCCGGTCTGATTTCCTTTTGAGTCGAAGCTGGTCTTGTTGACGATGCGGTCGTTTTCCCAGGTCTGGGTGTGGACGAAAATCAGCTTCCCGTCACCGTCGTAGTGGCTGAGTTTGATGACATGTCCCTCCGCATCGGTTTCAACGAGGTCGGTGATCTCGGATCCGCTGCCCTCCGCCGCGTCGGAAAGAGACGCTCCGAGAGACTCCAGACCCGCGAGGAGGTCGCTAAGGCCTGAACACGAGGCGAGAAGGACCAGCGCCAGCATGCATGCGGATACCGCCAGCAGGCGGCAGATCAGTTTCTTTTTCATGAGTGCTCCTTTCTCCGGATGTGCCGGTTGACGAAGAATTTGACGTCGTCTCTGCCGGCAAGCAGTTTTTCGGCCTCGGTCATTATCATGCCGGGGCTGTCGCTGTAGCAGTTGACCGACTGGCCGCCTCTGTGGCTCGTCAGCGTGACGTTGTCGAGCGTCAGCATCGGATCGGCAGGGTCGGTCGGCTCGGCGTCGTGGACGTCGAGAGCGGCTCCTGTGATCCTTCTGTCCCTCAGCATTTCATAGAGCGCCTTCGAATCGATCAGGTGCGGCCGGGCGGTGTTGATGAAGTATGCCGTCGGCTTCATGAGTGCAAAGTCCTCTCTGCCAATCACGACCTCGTTCGTCCTCGCGTGGAGGGTGACGAAATCGCAGGTCGACATAAGCTCCGCGAGGGTCGTTTTCCGGCAGCCGACTGCAATGGCGTCGGGGTCGTCCGCCGGGACGTTGGGATCTGTAAAGCAGAGTCTGCAGCCGAAGGCGGAGAGTATCCTCGCGACTCTTCTGCCGATGTTTCCGAAGCCGACGATGCCGACTTTGAGTCCGCGCAGCTCGTATTCGTGTCCGGTGCCCGGGTAGTCCTCGCGCCAGCCGCCCGCCTTCATCGCGTTGTTCGAGCGTACGATGTTCCTGCTCTCGGCGAGCATCAGTCCGACCGTCAGCTCGGTGACGCCGTTCGCGTTGTGAGCGGGGTTCGAGAGGACGGGTATGCCGTATTCGGTCGCGGCTTCGATGTCGATGTTCTCGGTACCGCCGCGGTTGACCATGATGAGCTTCAGGTTAGGGGCGGAGGCGATGAAGCGCCTCGTGACCGGGCAGAGATGCACCATGACGGCCTCGGCTTCGGGCGCCAGGGCATAGAATTCCTCGGGAGCGGGAACGGCCTCGGGGCCGCCCCTCTCGATCCTGTATGCCGTCTTTCGCATCAGCGCCTTGTCCTCCACGCCGAAGGATACGGCATGCGTCAGGGTGAATCCCGGATGTTCCGCGACGGCGTCGCGGTAGTAGCGCTCCTTCATAAAGGTGTCGCTTACTGCTACGAGTTTCATAATAATCTTACCTTAGTCCTGATATTCGTATCCCTGCGCGGCTCAGTAATAGGCGGCGCGTTTTTTCTTTCTCACCGCAAGGACGATCCAGAGAGCGACGCCGGCTGCGAGAATGACGAGCGCGACGATGTTGGTCGACTCGAAGCCCTCCTCGTCGGAGGATATCTTCAGCCTGCTCCAGAGCGAGTTCATCGTCCCGTTCGTCTCGGTGTCGAGAAGTCTGTAGGCGAACTTTTCGTAGCTTTCCTTGAAATCCAGACCTTCGGGGTAGAGGATCTCCATCGCGTCTTCCTTGATCCCGGTCATGTATTCGATATACTCTTCGTTCTCGATGACCAGCCTGTTGGGAGATGCGTAGCAGATCATCTCGGCGTTTGCGACTGCGGGTTCCTCCGACAGCATGAAGTTGATGAAGATGTTGGCGAGTTCGTAGGTCGCCTCGTCTCTGGCGGCGTTCTTCGGGATGCACATGGCGTCGATGAAGAAGTTGGTCGAGTCGGGCTGATAGAAGCCGAGGTCCTCGTTGTTCTCGTACATGAAGAGGTAGTCGCCTGCGTAGTATGCCGAGACATAGGCCTCTCCGCTCTCCATCTTGTTGTAGATCTCGTCCATTACGTACGACTGAACGAGCGGCTTCTGCTTCGCGAGAAGATCGAAGGCTTTCTCCCAGTCGGCGGCGTCCTTCGTGTTGACGTCGAGATCAAGCTCGTACATGGCTATCCCGAAGGCGTCGCGAGGGTTGTTTATCTGGAGGAGCTTGCCCGAGTATTTCGGGTTGCTCATGAGCTCCCAGCCGGTAACGTCGGCTTCGTCGACCTTCCCGGTGTTGTAGATGATCCCTATGACGCCGTACGTGTAGGGGACCGAATACTCGCTATCCGGGTCGTAATAAAGCCCCTTGAAGTCGTCAAGGATGTTTGCGTAGTTGGGGATCAGCGAGAAGTCAAGCTTTTCAAGCATCCCCTCGTCGGCGAGCTTCGCGATCATATAATCCGAGGGGATTATGACGTCGTAGTCGGCGGCGCCGCTCGACAGCTTGTTGTAGAGGTCCTCGTTCGAGGCGTAGGTGGTATAGTTAACCCTGACCTTTTCGCCGTATTCCTCATAATACCAGTCCTCGAAGGCCTCGATCACGTCCAGGGAATCCTCCGATCCGTCGGAGATATACTCTCCCCAGTTGTAGACGTTGAGGGTCTTTTCCACCGGAGGCTTTCCGACGAGCAGCAAAATGACAGAAGCCCCTATAACCGCCGCGACTGCGACAACGGCTGCGACGAAGGAGGCTTTTCCCGACCGCTTTTCCGCCTTCGCGGTCTTCTTTTCGCCGTCTCCTCCGATGAGGTTGGAGACGAGCAGCAGGACGAAGATGACGACGAAGACGATCGAGCAGAGGGCGTTCATGTCGGGCTTGACCTCGCGCTTCGTCATCGAGTAGATGAGGATCGGCAGGGTCTGGAAGGAGTTCCCGATCGTGAAATTGGATATGACGAAATCGTCAAGCGACAGGGTGAAGGCCATGAGCGCGCCCGAGATGATGCCCGGGAGGATCGAGGGAAGCTCGATCCTGAAGAAGGACTGGGCGGGCGTGCAGCCGAGGTCGAGGGCCGCCTCGGTGAGGCTGCGGTCGGTCTGCTTCAGCTTGGGGAGCACCGAGAGGATGACGTAGGGAATATTGAAGGTGATGTGCGCGATAAGGAGCGTCCCGAAGCCGAGCAGCGATTTCTGCATGCCGAAGATCACCTGGATGAAGGCGAACAGAAGAAGCATCGAAATGCCCGTCACGATATCGGGGTTCATCATGGGGATGTTTGTGACGCCCTGTACGGCCCTCTTCAGCGTCTTTGAGCGCATATAGAAGATGCCGTAGGCCGCCAGCGTGCCGATCAGAGTTGCCGCCAGCGCCGAGAGCAGCGCGATGACGAGCGAGTAGCGAAGCGCCTCGAAGGCCTTTCCGCTCGAGAAGAGCTCGGCATACCAGCGGAGCGAGAATCCGGTGAAGTTCGTCATGCTCTTCGAGGAGTTGAAGGAGTAGAGGATCATCACCAGGATGGGGAGATAGAGAAGAAGATAGACGATAACGGTGAAAATCACCGAGCCTGCGCCGGCTCTGCGTCTCTCTTTCATATCATCATCCCTCCTTCCTCTCCGCTGCGGTCGAAGCGGTTCATGACCGCAGTCGAGAGCAGGACGATGATCATCAGCACGAGCGACATCGCCGCGCCGATGTTATATGTGGAGGTGTTCGAGAAGGAGGTCTCGATGGCGTCGCCGATCATGAGGTACTGTCCGCCGCCAAGCTTCTGCGAGATGTAGAAGGTGGATATCGAGGGAACGAAGACCATCGTTATCCCGGATACTATTCCGGATACCGAGAGCGGCAGCGTCACTTTGAAAAGGATCTCCGTGCGGTTGCAGCCAAGATCGGCGGCGGCCTCGTTCAGCTTCGGATCGAGCTTCGAGAGGACGGTGTAGACCGGCAGCACCATATAGGGGAGGTAGTCGTAGACCATTCCGGCGATGACGGCGCCGGGGGTGTTGATCATGTGGAGCTCAAAATCCTCGCCGAAGACGAGCTGCAGCAGCGAGTTGATGAGGCCTGTGTCCTCAAGGATCTTCATGATGGCGTATGTGCGGATAAGGAAGTTGATCCACATCGGGAGCATGACCATCATGATGAGGATGCGCTGGACCTTCGGGGAGCAGCCGCTGATGCCGTACGCCAGGGGATAGCCGATGAGTAGGCAGATCACGGTGGCGATCAGCGAATAGCTCGCCGACCTGATAAATGCCTCTTTGTATTCGGCGAGATCGGCGAAGTTGCGGAAGGTGAACCCGCCGTCGGCCGAGGTGAATGAGAAGACGGCGACGAAGATCAGCGGGGCGACGATGAAGAGCACCGCCCAGACCATATGCGGAGCGGCGGCCAGCGAGCGGCCGTTTCTGCGCGCCTTAGACGCCTCGGTCATTCCTCTTCCTCCGGTTCGGGATCAGAAAGATGCTCCATCTCGTCGCTGAAGGTGGAATAGTCGCCGAACATGCCCGAGAATTCCGACTTCTTCATGACCTGGATCTCATAGGGGTCGATCGAGATTCCGATCGTCTGACCGACCTTGAAGCTGTCGGTCGTCTCGATCATCCACTTGAAATTGTCGATGTCGGCGATGATCTCGTAGTAGTCGCCCTTGAAGGTGGCGCTGGTCACCTCGCCGGTGAGCATCGATTCGCCGACCGGAACGATATCGATGTCCTCGGGGCGGACGACGACGTCGACCGGCTCGTTCGGAGCGAATCCGGCGTCCTCGCAGGCGAAGGTCTGGCCCGCGAAGGATACCTTGTAGTCCTCGATCATCGTGCCGTTGACTATGTTGCTCTCGCCGATGAAGTCGGCGACGAAGGCGTTTACCGGTTCGTTGTATATCTTTTCGGGGGTGCCGATCTGCTGTATCTCGCCGTTCGCCATGACGACGACGGTGTCGGACATCGAGAGGGCCTCCTCCTGGTCGTGCGTAACGTAGATGAAGGTGATCCCGGTCTGACGCTGCATACGCTTAAGTTCGACCTGCATGTCCTTGCGGAGCTTGAGATCGAGTGCGCCGAGCGGCTCGTCGAGGAGCAGGACGTCGGGCTTGTTGATGAGGGCGCGGGCGATGGCGACGCGCTGCTGCTGACCGCCCGAGAGGCTGGTCACCTCGCGTTTCTCAAAGCCCTTCATGTTCACGAGGGTGAGCATCTCGGTGACGCGCTCCTTTATCTCGGGGTCGGGGCGCTTTGCCAGTCTGAGACCGAAGGCGATGTTCTCGTAGACGTTGAGATGCGGGAATAGGGCGTAGCGCTGGAAGACAGTGTTGACCTTTCTTTTGTAGGGGGGCAGGTCGTTGATCCGCTTACCCTCAAAGATGACGTCTCCCTCGTCGGGGGTCTCGAACCCGGCGATGATGCGGAGGGTGGTCGTCTTTCCGCAGCCCGAAGGGCCGAGCAGGGTGACGAATTCCTTCCTGTGGATGTCGAGATCGATCGATCTCAGGACCTTTTCTCCTCCGAAGGACTTGGAGATCGAGCGGAGTTCGATGAGCTTTTCGTTGTTCATTCCGTACAAAAATCCTTTTCTGAATAAATTCCGGAACGGGCCTATGACGCACACCGGAAAAAAGCGCGAAACCGCCCCGGGCGCCGGCGCCTGAGCCGGAGACGGGACGGAGAAAAAG
>JAEEGI010012612.1_pt1 | contig 18059 bp, 15 predicted proteins | sample 8958751 | NCBI WGS metagenome assembly JAEEGI01 (sample SAMN16246545, study PRJNA631951) | gut metagenome | biome: gut microbiome; feature: rumen; material: KS-attached | host: Bos | place: Iran: Karaj | collected 2018-10 | reverse complement strand
CTGTCCCCATGCAAGGTCGAGGTTCTGCTTTCGTTCCTCTTTTGGACCGATGGAATCTTTCCATCTCCAGCCGGAGACAAAGTTGCCGCCCGGCAGACGGACTGCCGGAACACCGGCTTTTTTCAAGCCTTCGATCACATCGCCCCGGAAACCCTGTTCATCGGCCGTCGGATGTTTTGGGTTATACATCGTCCCATTCACCATGGAGCCGATCGGCTCCAGGAAGGCGCCAAACAGACGCGGTGAGATATCACCGACTACGTAAGATGGATGCAGAGTTACTTTTGATTTTTTCATAACTGCCCCCTATCCTTAAAAATGAATATCATAGATACATGGTATTGTTTTCAGTTTCGTTTCATCATATGGCACGTCCAGAGACTCTACTTCATCCGGCTCAAACACTTCTTTGCCGTATGCCGTGCACATGGTGTAGGAACCATAAGCATATCCCAGACCATTCTGGATCATACGGTCCAGATCCTGCAGCAGGATGATGCCGCCTCCGCCAACAGCCTTTTCCGGATCTGCCAGCGTCTCGTTTTCTTCACAGAAACAGAACAGATTGAAATGGTCGTTGATCGTAATGTGGAAACAAGGTTCCTCTGCAAATGGATAAGTTTTTGCGGTGCGGTCGAATCGGTCCACAAACCCTTTCAGTCTTTCTTTCTCTGCCGGATCTTCTTCTGCTTCCATACGACGGCGGAAACTTTCCGTGTCGACTTTTGGCAGACGGTAAAGCGTCGGTTTGTAATAAATGTGCATTTTATTGAATCCGGAGCTGTACTGCCAGATGATCCTCCGGCCGGCCATGCGGTCCGTAAAAGCGTGGCGTTTTTCCGGAAGTGCTTTGTTTAAATGCTGGATCGCTCCGAAGACCGGTGTTACTTTGATCAGCCTCTCCGCTTCTTCCAGCTTTCCCTCCTCCGTGATCACCAATGTGACCAGATCCTGTGCCAGATCCAGGATCAGGCTGTAATGTACTTCTTTTCCTTTTTCCTCAGAAATAATGATATGGACAAAGTACAGATCTTTTTCACCTTTCAGGCATTCATAACGTTTTCTGACATAAGGATTTTTATTTTCTACCCATTGAAGGTTTTCTTCATCCAGGAAGTTAACGTAATATTCGTTTCCGTCATCCATGACGAATTGATAATGTTTTCCTGCCAGTTCATAGTTATATGGCGCACGGAACTGCAGCAGAGGATCAAATTTCGGTAATGGCATTTGTGCCTCCTTTCTATATTCTGTTTTTAAGTTCTGTTTGGGTTTTTAACGACTGTGACAGCATCCCCCGACGCTGTCCGATATTTCCCCATAAATACCTATTATGATAATACTTTTTTACCCTTTTAATTTCAAGATGCAGGATGCTTCTTTCAAGTCTTCTTTGCCTTCGCTGACAGAAAAACGTATAATGATTTTACTGGGTATATTAACGGATAATCTATAAAAAAGGGGGAATTATTTATGTTTACGGAATCCTATCAACTCTGGGAGGACCGTGAGGATGTAAAACTGTACACTTATCTGCATTCTGCCGGTATGGCGACGCAGTTGAAGAAGCCGCGTCCGGCAATCATCATCTGTCCGGGCGGCGCTTATTTTGAATGCGGACACAATAACGGGGATGGCGACCCGATTGCTTATAGTTTTTGCGCTGACGGTTATCAGTCATTTGTTTTGGAATATAGTGTCGCGGCTCGTGCCCCACAGGAAAAGACTCTGTTTCCGGCACAGCTTCTGGATCTTGGAAAAGCCATCCTGCTGATCCGGGAGCACGCAGAAGAATGGTGCGTAGATGTGGATAAGATTTCCGTCATCGGTTTCTCCGCAGGAGGCCATCTCTGTGCTATGCTGGGAACAACCTGGCATACTGATCTTTTATCCGGCTATTTCCACGTGGACGCTTCCCTGTTCAAACCGCTTTGTGTTTTGAGCATCTACGGGGTTCTGGATTATGTCCGCGCGGTGGAAGTGGCAAAGCCGGAAGAAGATTTCTTTACCCATGTTCTCGGAAGCAAAAGGCCGGATGTAGAACTATTAAAGCAGCATAGTCCGGTTTATCTGGTCAATGAAAATACGCCGCCGTTCTTTATTGCAGCTGCAAGAGATGACTTTCTGGTGCCTGCTATTGAATCGATCGATATGGCGCAGGCTCTGCACAATGCAAAAAGGCCTTATGAACTGCATATCTTTGAAAACGGGGATCACGGATTCTGTCTTGGAAGGGATCCATATGAACCATGGAAGCTGGAGAGTACGCATGCCTGCGCAGCATGGGTACCGCTGGCAAAAACGTTCCTGATGCACCAGATCAGTCCGGAGACCGCAGAAAACGAAAAAGAAGTATTTGGGAAACTGGCCGCATCGATGCCAAATCCGGCCGTCAAGTCAAAGGAGGAATGATCCATGATCTCTGAAACTTATCAACTTTGGGATGACAGAGAAGATGTAAAGCTGACCACTTTCCTGCACGCAGGCTCACCAATTCCGGAAATCCGCAGAAAGCGTCCGGCAGTACTGGTGATCCCGGGCGGCGCATATCTTGACTGCCTGCGCAATGGCGCGGAAGCAGATACCATTGCCTATACTTTCGCTATGGACGGCTTTCATACATTCGTTCTGCAATATAGTGTCAAGACGACCGCTCCGGAAGGGAAAACACTCTTCCCGGCACAGCTTTTAGATTACGGCAAGGCCATCCTGTTCATTCGCGAGCATGCAGAAGAATGGTGTGTGGACGTGGATAAGATCTCTATCATCGGCTTCTCCGCCGGCGGTCATCTTTGTGCCATGGTGGGAACCACCTGGCATACCGATCTTTTGTCCGGGTTCTTCCATGAAGATCCAAAAGTTTTCAAACCACTTTGCGTCATGTGTATCTACGCTGTGTTGGATTATTTAAACTGGTGGGAAACCAGAAGACCGGAAGAAGATTTCTTTTACTATGTCTTTGGAAGCAGAAACCCGGACAGAGAATTATTAAAACAATACAGTCCGGTTTATCTGGTCAATGAAAACACTCCGCCGTTTTTCCTGGCGGCTGCCAGAGATGATACCCTGGTCCCTGCAGTCGAAACACTGGATATGGCGCAGGCGCTGCACAAAGCAGGCATTCCATATGAGCTGTATATGTGTGAAAACGGAGATCACGGGTTCTCCCTCGGGAGAGATTTCTTTGAGCCATGGGCTTTAGAAAAAGCGCATTCATGCGCTGCCTGGGTGCCGCTGGCCAAAACATTCCTGATGCATCAGGTGAATCCATCAACTGCCGAAGATGAAAAAGAAGTGTTCAAGAAGCTGATGGAGATATTGCCTCCGCCGAAACGGGATTGAATTATTCTTTCTGCCCCTGCATATAATTGATGAACTGTCTTGCGGTCCTGCCGGAAACACCGCCATGGCGGATCTCCCATTTCTTTGCCTCCGCCAGCAGTTTTTCCAAAGCAACTCCATCTGCTGCATCGACTGCAAGCAGTCCTTCCCGTTCTGCCATGATCTTGACCATATCCAGATATTCCTGGTAACGCGGAACGGAATAATTGATGGCAACTCCAAAGCGGGATGACAGGGAAAGTTTTTCTTCCAGGGTGTCGGAGCGGTGGATTTCCCCATTAAATTCCATATCATCCTTATCTTTCCACATTTCCTTGATCAAATGTCTGCGGTTGGAGGTGGCATAGATCAGCACGTTATCCGGACGGCTTTCCACGCCGCCTTCGATAACAGCCTTCAGGAATTTGTACTCCACCTCATCCTCTTCAAAGGACAGATCATCAATAAAGATAATAAATTTGTAATTACGCTTTTTGATCCTTGCGATCACATTTGAAAGATCGCGGAACTGATATTTATAGATCTCAATCATCCGCAGACCCTTGCTGCAGTACTCATTCAAGACAGCTTTTACGCTGGAGGACTTTCCGGTTCCAGCATCCCCATAAAGAAGTACATCGTTCGCCTTGCGCCCTTCGCAGAAAGCCAAGGTATTGCGGACCAGTTCCTGTTTCTGCAGTTCATAACCGATCAGATCCGCAAGCGTGATCGTATCGGCATTGTTGATCGGACAAAACTCCAGCTCATCCCCTGTTCCTGCAATACGGAATGCGCGGTTCATGCCAAACATGCCGGTTCCCTGCGTTTTATAATGCTCGGTGATGACATCAAAGATCTCGTTTTCATCGGCCGCTGCATCAATTTTAGCCCGCAGTGCCAATACGGTATCGCTGACGTTTTTATTGTAGATCTTCTCCCGTTTGGAGATAGCGGTGTATTTGCAGATGATGGAAAAACAATCGATCCCCAGATCCTCTTCCAACGGACGGAAGTCGAAATCGAAAAGCTTTTTCAGCACTTTAAAATCATTTTTCGCAATTGTGTTTACGCTGCCGCCTTCTGTTGCCCCAACGCCTTCACATGTCAGAGAAAATGAATTCTCATTCGTGATCACAAGAAACGTCAGATAGCACTGCCAGAGATTCTGGTCAAATCCGTAATCGGTGGAAACATCCAGCAGTTTTTTAACCTGCACATAGCAGCGCTGCACCAGATCTTCCGGGAATGCTGTCTTCTGTTCCCAGTCACGCCAGATCCTCCCCAGCTCGCTCAAAATCCCATCTGCTGCCAGATCGCTGTACAATATCAGTTTTGCTGTTTCTTTGTACATTTCTTTTCCTTTCAGACAAACAGATCCGCACGGAAAACGCGCGGATCTGCTTAAAGTTATTTCTGATCAGTTTACTTCGACTCTCCAGCCGCGCTCATCCGGGATAGCTCCCGTCTGGATACCTGTTACGGTATCATACAGCTTCTGGCTGACTTCGCCGATCGTGCCGTCGCCGATCACCATGACTTCATTACCAAAACGAAGTTTTCCAACAGGTGAGATAACAGCTGCCGTACCGGTGCCGAATACCTCTTCCAGCTTGCCGCTCTTCTGTGCATCCAGAAGTTCATCCACAGAGATCAGGCGTTCCTCGACCTCATATCCCCAGTCTTTGCAAAGGGTGATAACGGAGTCCCTTGTGATGCCCGGAAGAATACTTCCGCTTAACATTGGGGTCACGATCTTACCGTCGATCTTGAAGAAGATGTTCATGGAACCAACTTCTTCAATGTATTTGCGCTCTACACCATCCAGCCAGAGAACCTGCTCATAACCGTCATCATGTGCTTTGACCTGTGCTGCAAGGCTGGCTGCGTAGTTGCCGCCGGTCTTTGCATAGCCTAATCCGCCGCGGACTGCACGGACATAATCATCCTCGATCCAGATGCCGACCGGTGCTAATCCGCTGGAATAGTACGCGCCGCTTGGAGAAAGGATAATGATGAACAGATAGGTCTTGGACGGTGCAACGCCAAGGATCGGATCTGTTGCGATGATAAATGGCCGGATATAAAGAGATGTGCCCGGCTCGGTCGGGATCCAGTCACGATCTACATTGACAACTGCTTTGATCGCCTGTACAAAATCCTCTTCCGGGATTGTCGGAATGCAGAGTCTTTCGTTCGAACGGATCGCACGTTTTGCGTTCATATCCGGGCGGAACAGAAATGCTTTTCCGTCGTCTCCGCGGTATGCCTTCAGGCCCTCAAACATTTCCTGTCCATAGTGGAAGACCATGGCTGATGGCTCCAGGGAAATCTCATGATACGGCTCTACGCGCGGATCATGCCATCCTTTGCCTTCGGTATAATTCATGATAAACATGTGGTCTGTAAAGATCTTGCCAAAGCCAAGTGGCCCCTGTGGTTTTTCCTTCGGTTCTTTTGTTAAATCAAATTTAATATCCAACATTTTCTTCACCTCAGATCCTATCAATTATTTCTTTTGTCATTTCCGTTGTCGAAACATGTGCTTCGCCCCGGGCGATGTCTGCTGTCCGGACTCCGTCCAGCAAAGTTTTATCTACAGCCGCTTCGATGGCGTCGGCTTCCTGGGCAAGGCCGAAGGAGAACCGCAGCATCATCGCAGCGGAAAGAATCGTAGCAATTGGATTTGCCAGTCCTGTTCCGGCAATATCCGGTGCCGATCCGTGGATCGGTTCATACATGCCGCAGGTGGTGCTTCCCATGGAAGCAGAAGCCAGAAGACCAATGGAACCGGTGATCTGTGAAGCTTCATCCGAAAGAATATCACCGAACATGTTCGAAGTCAGGACGACATCAAACCTTGACGGGTCACGCACCAGCTGCATTGCAGCGTTATCCACCAGCATATCCGATAATTCCACATCCGGATATTCCTCACCGATCCGGTGTACCGTTTCTCTCCACAGACGGGAGGTCTCCAGTACATTGGCTTTATCGATGCTGATCACATTCTTTCTGCGCTTTTGCGCTGTTTCAAACGCGACTCTGGCGATACGTTCAATTTCCATAACGCTGTAGCATTCGGTATCATATGCCTCCGGACCGTACTTTCCTTCCCTGCGGCCGCGTTCACCAAAGTAAATGCCGCCGGTCAGTTCCCGTACGATCACCAGGTCAAATCCTTTTTCAATAATATCCGGGCGCAGTGTGCATGCGTCTGCCAACGCAGGGTAAATTTTAGCCGGACGCAGGTTGGTAAATAACCCAAGTTCGGAACGCAGGCCCAGCAACGCTTTCTCCGGTCGGATATCGCCGCCTAAGCCATCCCATTTTGGGCCGCCGACGGCTCCTAACAGCACGCTGTCGGATGCTTTACATCCATCGATCGTTTCCTGCGGAAGCGGAATGCCTGTGGCATCAATGGCACATCCTCCGGCAAGATAAGCCGGGAAATCAAATTCATGTCCATATTTCTTTGCGATCACTTCCAGTACCTGGACAGCACTATCCACGATCTCCGGGCCGATGCCATCGCCTTTGATCAATGCAATCGTCTTTTTCACTCTGACACCTCCTCGCGGGCTTTCAGGTATTCCAGCAGTCCTCCGTGTTCAATGATACGATTGATAAACTCCGGAAATGCTGTCGCCTGGAAAGACTCTCCGCTCGTTTCATCTTTGATCACACCGGTGGAAAAATCAACGCTGACTTCATCTCCGTTTTGAATCTTCTCTGCTGCCTCCGGACATTCTAAGATCGGAAAGCCGATATTGATCGCATTCCGGTAAAAGATCCGGGCAAACGATGCTGCGATCACGCAGGAAACGCCGCAGGCACGAATAGAGATCGGTGCATGCTCTCTGGAAGAGCCGCAGCCAAAGTTTGCGCCGCCTACGATGATATCGCCCGCCTTTACATTTTTTGTAAAGTCCGCATCAATATCTTCCATACAATGCTTTGCCAGTTCTTCCGGCGCCGGCGCATTCAGATATCTAGCCGGGATGATGACGTCGGTATCCACATTATCTCCATATTTGAATACTTTTCCCATTTAGTTCACCTCCGGTAAATTACAAGGCAGTTCAATACAGCCTGCTACTGCCGAAGCAGCTGCCACATACGGGCTGGCCAGGATCACTTCACTCTCCACATGGCCCATCCTGCCGACAAAGTTACGATTGGTCGTTGCGACTGCACGCTCGCCTGCACTCATAACACCCATATGTCCGCCCAGACATGGACCGCAAGTTGGTGTAGAGACCGCACAGCCTGCCTGAAGGAAGATCTCTGTCAGACCTTCTTTGATCGACTGCATATAAATATCCTGCGTTGCCGGGATCACGATGCATCGGACCCCTTCTGCTACATGACGGCCTTTTAAGATTTCTGCAGCTGCACGAAGATCGGAGATCCGTCCGTTTGTGCAGGAGCCGATCACTGCCTGATCAATATGCAGACCTCTTACTTCTTCTGCCGTTTTCGTATTGGATGGGAGATGCGGCATGGAAACCGTCGGTTCCAAAGCAGACAGATCGATCGTTACAACGCTTTCGTAAACCGCATCCACATCTGCTTCAAAGATCCTTGGTTCTCTCTCAAATCTCCCCTGAATATATTCCATGGTTTTTTCGTCTACCGGGAAGATGCCGTTTTTCGCACCCGCTTCAATGGCCATATTTGCGATCGTAAAGCGGTCATCCATGGAAAGGTCCGCAACACCTTCACCTGTAAACTCTAAAGAACGGTAAAGTGCACCGTCCACTCCGATCATTCCGATTAGGTGAAGGATCACATCTTTTCCCGTAACATATTGTTTCTTTTTTCCGGTCAGGACTACCTGTATTGCATCCGGCACTTTAAACCAGTTCTCCCCTGAAGCCATACCGGCTGCCATATCCGTCGAGCCCACGCCTGTGGAAAATGCACCGAGTGCACCGTACGTACAAGTATGTGAGTCAGCACCGATAATGCAGTCCCCAGGTCCTACCAGACCTTTTTCCGGGAGCAGTGCGTGCTCGATCCCAACTTCACCCACATCAAACAGATGGGTGATGCCGTGTTTTTTTGCAAAAGCTCTTGCTGTGGCGCAAAGATTAGCGGAAGCGATGTCTTTGCAAGGAGTATAGTGATCTAAGACGATCGCAATCTTTTCCTTATCAAAGACTTTGGTCAGACCAGCCGCTTCAAATACTTCCACAGCTACAGGAGTCGTTACATCGTTGCCAAGCACCAGATCAAGCTTTGCTTCAACCAGGTCTCCCGCTTTCACAGACGGAAGTCCTGCGTGATCCGCCAGGATCTTTTGTGTCATTGTCATGCCCATTACAGTTTCCCTCCTGCTGCCAGCATTTTATTGGATGCCTGAATATAGGCCGTGATGCTGGCTTCAATAATATCAGTGGAAAGTCCTCTTCCCACATAAGTACGGTATCCGGATGACAGTTTGATGGAAACATCACCCAGCGTATCCTTGCCTTCGGAAGTCGAGTTGATAGAATACACGTCGAACGTATGCTTCGGCGGATTCAGGATCTCATCGATCGCCTTGAAGGAAGCATCGATCGGTCCGTCTCCCAAAGCCACTTTCTCAAATTTCTGATCACCTTTCCGCAGGCAGACCGTGCTGGTCGCCGTTGTAAAGTTGCTGGTATGAACAGCGAACCAGTCAAGTTCGTATCCATTTTCGATATCGGAAGAAGCAGATGTATTATGAAGCACGATCGCTTCCAGATCCTCATCCGATACGTTTTTCTTTTTATCGCAGAGCACTTTAAACTCTTCGAAGCAGCGCAGCAGTTCTTCTTCAGTAAGGTTGTATCCCATCTCAGTAAGATGGCTTTCCACTGCATGCTTGCCGGAATGCTTGCCGAGAACGATGTTCTGTGTATGGATGCCGACAGCCTCCGGCGTCAGGATCTCATACGTCTTCTTATTGGCCAGCACACCGTGCTGATGAATACCGGATTCATGCGCAAATGCATTCTGCCCGACGATAGCCTTGTTCAGCGGGGCTTTCTGGCCGATGATGTTGTAGGTCGTCCTGCTTGCGCGATAAATCTGTGTCGCATCGATACCTGTAGTGATATCGCCAAAGATATCCGGACGGGTCCGCATTGCCATGACCACTTCTTCCAGTGCGGTGTTGCCGGCACGCTCACCCAGGCCGTTTACGGTACATTCAATCTGCCGTGCACCGCCTAAGACACCTGCCAGCGAGTTGGAAGTTGCCATACCCAGATCATTATGGCAGTGTACGGAAAAAATGACATCTTCCGCACCTTCTGCCGTTTCGATCAGATACTCGATCAACGCCTTCATTTCTTCCGGCGTAGTGTAGCCGACTGTATCCGGAATATTGACCGTTGTTGCACCGTTTTTAATGGCTGCTTCTACGACTTTTGCCAGAAATTCCGGATCGCTGCGGGTAGCATCTTCTGCAGAAAACTCGATGTTTGAGCAATACTTTTTGGCATATGCCGTCATTCTGCCCGCTGTCTCTAAAACGTCCTCCGGTTTCATCTTTAATTTGTATTCCATGTGCAGCGGAGAGGTGGCAATAAACAGATGGATCCGTGGATCTGCTGCCTCTTTGACTGCATTCCAGGCTGCGTCGATATCGCCTTCGGTCGATCTGGCAAGGGATGCGATGGTGCAGCCCTTGATTTCTCTGGCAATCGACTGTACAGATTCAAAATCTCCCGGGGAAGAGATGGCAAAACCTGCCTCGATGATATCTACTTTCATACGCTCCAGACATTTTGCGATCTCAATCTTTTCCCGCAGATTCATGCTGCATCCCGGTGACTGCTCACCATCACGCAGTGTGGTATCAAATATTTTTACCTGATTCATTTTAAAATCTATTCTCCAAATGATTTACATTAATATAGCGCCTTTGTCTGCTGAGGAGACCAGTTTTGCATAACGTGCTGCGTAGCCGGTTTTGATCCTCGGCTCCGGGCATACCCAGGCTTTTCTTCTCTCTTCCAGTTCTTCATCCGAAACATTCACATTGATCTTGCAGTTCGGAATATCGATGGAGATCAGATCTCCTTCATTTACCAGACCGATGTTTCCGCCAGATGCTGCTTCCGGACTGACATGTCCGATCGCTGCGCCGCGGGTTGCGCCGGAGAATCTGCCGTCTGTGATCAGAGCAACGCTTTCACCCAGTCCCATGCCGACGATAGCAGAAGTTGGGTTCAGCATCTCTCTCATGCCAGGGCCGCCTTTTGGTCCTTCATAACGGATCACGACCACATCACCCGGATTGATCTTTCTATTATAGATGGCATCGATCGCATCTTCTTCACTGTCAAAGACTCTTGCAGGACCTTCGTGCACCATCATTTCCGGTGCTACTGCAGACTGTTTCACAACACAGCCGTCCGGTGCAAGGTTTCCTTTCAGGACAGCAATGCCGCCTGTCTGCGAGAACGGATCATCGATTGGACGAATAACAGATGGATTCAGGTTTTCGATTCCTTCCAGGTTTTCGCCCATGGTCTTTCCGGTAACCGTCATAACATCCGTATGAAGAAGGTTCTTCTTGGTCAGCTCCTTCATAACTGCATAAACGCCGCCGGCCTGTTCCAGATCTTCCATAAAGGTGTCACCTGCCGGTGCCAGATGGCAGAGGTTCGGTGTTTTTGCACTGATCTCATTGGACATATCCAGGCTGATCTCTAGACCTGCTTCGTGTGCAATTGCCGGAAGATGAAGCATGGTGTTGGTAGAGCATCCAAGTGCCATGTCAACGACATCTGCATTTTCAAATGCTTTTTCGGTCATGATGTCTCTCGGGCAGATGTTTTTCTCGACCAGTTCCATGATCTGCATGCCGGCTTTCTTTGCCAGACGAAGTCTTGCAGAAAGTGGTGCCGGGATAGTTCCGTTGCCCTTGAGTGCCATACCGATTGCTTCACACAGGCAGTTCATGGAGTTTGCGGTATACATACCGGAGCAGGATCCGCATGACGGACATGCATTCTCGGTATATTCCTCTACGCCGGCTTCATCCAGGGTGCCTGCATGGTAAGCGCCGACTGCCTCAAACATATGAGAAAGACAGGTTCTTCTGCCGTCTTTCAGATGGCCGGCCAGCATCGGTCCGCCGGAAACAAAGATGGTCGGGATGTTCAGTCTGGCTGCTGCCATCAAAAGTCCAGGAACGTTTTTATCACAGTTCGGGATCATGACCAGTCCGTCAAACTGATGCGCAATGGCCATAGCTTCTGTGGAATCTGCGATCAGATCTCTGGTGACCAGGGAATATTTCATTCCGATATGTCCCATTGCAATACCGTCGCAGACTGCAATTGCCGGGAACTCGATCGGAGTTCCGCCTGCTGCGCGGATACCTGCCTTGACTGCATCAGCAATCTGGCGCAGGTGCATATGGCCCGGGACGATCTCGTTGAAAGAGTTGACGACGCCGATCATTGGGCGGTTGATCTCTTCATCGGTCATGCCCAGAGCGTACATCAGGCTTTTATTCGGTGTTCTTGCGACACCAAGTTTCGCGTTATCAGATCTCATATTTATCTCCTTTTAGTTGGAAGCATTATCCAGATCGTTGTCGTTCTTCCACAGCATCTGCTCACGCAGCTGAGCGCCGACGATCTCCATCGGATGCTTTGCAAGAGCTGCTCTCTTGGAATTGAAGAACGTTCTGCCGTTCTTGTTCTCAGCGATCCATTTGCCTGCAAACGTACCATCCTGAATGTCGTTCAAGACAGCTTTCATGTTTGCTTTGGTCTGCTCGTAAGGCAGTACTCTCGGGCCAGATACATACTCACCATACTCTGCTGTATCAGAGATGGAGTAGTTCATAGCTGCAACGCCGCCCTTATTGATCAGGTCAACGATCAGCTTCATCTCATGGATGCACTCAAAGTATGCATTCTCCGGAGCATAGCCTGCTTCTACTAATGTCTCAAAACCGCATCTCATCAGGTCAACAACGCCGCCGCAAAGAACGGTCTGCTCACCAAAGAGGTCAGTCTCTGTTTCTTCATTCATTGTAGTCTCCAGGATGCCGGCTCTTGCACCGCCGATACCTGCGATATAAGCCAGTGCGATGTCATATGCTTTGCCGCTTGCGTTCTGCTCTACGGCTACCAGGCACGGCACACCTTTGCCTGCTACATACTGGCTTCTGACAGTATGGCCTGGTCCCTTTGGAGCTGCCATGAAAACATCTACGTCTGCCGGCGGAACGATCTGTTTGTAACGAATGTTAAATCCATGTGCGAATGCGATTGCTTTGCCTGCCGTCAGATATGGCGCAATGTCTTTCCGGTACATATCAGCCTGTGCTTCATCGTTGATCAGGATCATGATAATGTCCGCTGCTTTTGTAGCCTCCGGAACTGTCATAACAGTAAATCCGTCTTTTTCTGCTACCGGCCAGGATTTTCCGCCCTCACGCAGGCCGACGATGACCTTGCATCCGGAATCACGCAGGTTCAGTGCATGTGCATGTCCCTGGGAGCCATAGCCAACGATTGCAATTGTTTTTCCGTCAAGCTTTGTAATGTCGCAGTCTTTCTCATAATACATTTTTGCCATAATCAAATTCTCCTTTTTCTTTTGTTTGATCATAAATGTTCTGCGTACCTCTCTCCAGAGAGATTGCGCCAGTTCTTACAGTTTCTATTATTTCAAATTCTTCCAGAATTTTTTCAAGCCCCTGGTTTTTGGTTGCGTCGCCGATCATGGCGAGTGTTAAAGATCCGATGGACACATCGATGATCTGCGCGCGGAAGATGTTGGCGATCTGAATGATCTCGTTCCGTTTGCTTCCGTCCTCTGCCTTCACCTTGACCATGAGAAGTTCTCTCTTGATCGAGTTGTCCGGATTCAGCAGTTTTACGGAATGGACCGGATAGAGCTTGCGCAGCTGGTTCGCCACTAATGCGATATGATCATCGTCTGCCACCACTTCGATCGTGATACGGGACGTATCCGGAGATTCCGTTGTGCCCACTGCCAGTGATTCGATATTATATCCCTTACGGGAAAACAGTCTGGAAACCTGTGACAGGACGCCGGCCTCATTATCGACCAGAACGGCCAGTGTATGTACTCTCATTTCTCCCATGTCTTCCCTCCTAATCTATCATGAATTCCGTAATATGGCTGCCGCCGCCGACCATCGGGCGAACCATTTCGTCGATATCGATCGCACAGTCAATCACATAGCCGTGTCCGTACTCCAATGCTTCCTGGATCGCGTCTTCCAGCTCTTCAACGGAAGAAACCCTTCTTCCTTTCAAGCCGTAGGCTTCTGCCAGTTTGACAAAATCCGGACCTCTGTCCAGGGTCGTCTCGCAGTAGCGTTTGTCATAGATGAGCGACTGCCACTGACGGACCATGCCTAACGTGCGGTTATCAAAGATAAAGGTGATGACCGGAATGTCATAGTGCTGCTCAGTGGAAAGCTCGTTGCAGTTCATGCGGAAACTGCCGTCACCGGTGATATGGATCACGGTCTTTTCCGGATTGCCGACTTTCGCGCCTAACGCAGCTCCAAGGCCAAATCCCATCGTTCCAAAGCCGCCGGAGGTTAAAAGCTGGCCGGCATAATCAAAGTGAAAATGCTGGATTGCCCACATCTGATGCTGGCCGACATCGGTCGCCACGATCGTATCCTGCGGAACCATCCGCGCGATTGTTGCCAAAATCTGCTTCGGAGTCAGCGTGTCGCCGCCTTCATCATACTCGGATTCCGTCTTAAAGGAGAAAACGTATTTCTTCCATTCTGTATGATCTTCCTGCGTAAGCTTTTCGTTCAGCTTCTGAAGGACATGTTTTGCATCGCCGATGATATGATGATCCACTTTGACATTTTTGTTGATCTCAGACCGGTCAATGTCGATCTGTACGATCTTTGCCTGCTGAGCAAAAGTAGCCGGGTTCAGGGCAACACGGTCTGAGAACCGGCAGCCTACCGCGATCAGAAGATCGCACCCGTCGCAGGCCATGTTAGATGCCTGGGATCCGTGCATACCGATCATACCTGTTGTCAGCGGATTTCTTCCTTTGAAACCACCGCCGCCCATCAGGGTCACTGCAACCGGTGAATCAATCTTTTCTGCAAATTCCGTGAATTCTTCCTGGGCTCTGCCTCTAACCACACCGCCGCCACAGATCAGAAGCGGTTTTTCGGAGGCTTTGATCATATCCACAAGGATATCGATATCCTTTTCATCTGCCTTTGGTGTATTAAAGTTGTCTGATGCCCGTTTCATGAGAACGCCAAGCTTCCCGGAGGAATAATGGCTTGCGCGGTCCAGCTTCTCGTATTCTGCCTTTTCTGCCGTAACGTTCTTCAGAATATCCACAAGAACCGGCCCCGGCCGGCCGCTCCTTGCGATCGCAAAGGCTGCCCGGATCGTATCTGCGAGTTTGTTCACATCGCTGACCAGGTAATTGCATTTGGTGATCGGCATGGAAATACCGGTGATATCGACCTCCTGGAAGGAATCCTTTCCGATCAGGTTCTCACTGACGTTACAGGTAATGAAGACGACTGGTGAAGAATCCATATATGCCGTCGCAATACCAGTGGTAAGGTTCGTTGCCCCTGGTCCTGAAGTCGCAAAACAAACACCGACTTTGCCGGTCGATCTGGCATAACCATCCGCCGCGTGGGATGCACCCTGTTCATGCGCGGTCAGAATATGATGGATTTTATCCTCATAGCCGTACAGGGCATCATAGACATTCAGAATTGTTCCGCCCGGATAGCCGAAGACGGTGTCTACGTCCTGTTCCAGGAGACATTCCATTAAGATCTGAGCTCCCGTGAGTTCCATTTGCATCACTCTCCTTTGCTGTAAAAAAATGTCCTATGGCTGATCGTGTTTCCATAGGACTTTGCGTTTCCGATTATCTTTCGATAAAGACCGTCGATTAAATCGATTACTTCGTGAATTCCCGGGTACACCAATCAGCATTATCTCCGCTTTCTACGACGACTAGCAGGAGGATAACGCTTACGACTACAGCTAAAAGTACCAGTAAATTCGCGAACATTTCTATACGATCCCTAAAAAAATTTTCTATAATGATACCTCTCGCACTTTACTTTGTCAACAAGAAAAAGCGTTAAAGTATCCTGTTTTTTAAGCAAAAAATGGGTCTGGCAGTAATGTTGCCGCTGCCAGACCCAATCTTCCTAAAGAGGTTTATTATTAATGAACCATCTTATTATTTTGCAGCTTTCTTTGCTGCGTTTGCTCTCTCTTCCATACCGACTCTGTCATAGAGGACATTGTCAACCGGGAGACCTGCTTCTGCACGAAGTTTTGCATCATAATCTGCAAGCTTCTTCGGGTTGAACAGGCAGTTCAGTACGATACTGATCACACCCAGAACAGCGACGAAGATGAATGTGCCGTGGTATCCCAATGCCTGTGCGCCGATGGCTGCAAAGATATATGGGAATACTGCGTTCATAACGGTATTCAGAGGAGGTGCACCGGTATAAACAGCCGGGAAGTCCTCTGGTCTCCAGTAACGGACCAGTGCGGAAAATCCAAAGTTGGATCCTGCACCCATGAAGACACCTAAGAGCATGGTTGCTGCAAAGATCGTCCATGCATTGTCAATTGCGCCTAAGATACCGCAGATCGTCATGATGATGCTGGTGATAAAGATAGCTTTCTTGGTTCCGAACTTCGTATCCAGAAGACCTAATACATAGCTGCCGATCATAGCAACGATACCCATCATGAAGAGGACGGATGTGAAGCCCATGCTCATCAGCTTAAATCCAGGAATCGCGAAGATTGTGAACTTGTCGTTAAAGCTGATCAGCGCCGGTACGATCTGTACCATGAATGCAACTGCAGTCAGCATGATGATGTTGGTCGGGATGATAGCGAACCACCACTGTGCGCAGCCCCAGATCTTAGAACGTTTCCAAACAGATTTCTTTCTGTTTTCCAGCTCCAGTGCCAGCATTTCGTCTGCTTTTTCCTTTGTGAAAGACTTGTCGTTGTCACGGAAACATCCGCACTCTTCCGGATAAGTCTTGATAAAGAGTGCGCAGATGATCAGACCAACAACACATACAATGAAGTATGGAAGCCATGCTGTGATATTGGCTTTAACCAAAGACCCTGAATCTGCAAGTGCAACACCATGTGCGCCGGTGAAAAGGCTCAGGCAGATTGCAGAAGCAAGCGGGTAAGATAAGGTAACAATACCCATAACCGTACCTTTTTTCCGCGGGAACCAGTTACCGATCAGGATCGTCGTCATTGTGTTTGCCCATAACGGGAATACCAGAAGACCGCATCCAAATACGATACACCATAAGATCCTCATTGTATCTGCCGGAATCACCATGATCAAAAGGCCAACAGCCATGGAAATGATACCAAAGAGCAGACTGAGTGCTTTCTGGTTGCGGATCCGGCCGATTCTCGGTGCCACAATACAATAAGTGATGACGAAACTAAGGAGTGATCCGACCATCGTAATGAATGTTGTTACAGTCGTTCCTCCGACATAGTTTGAAAGAACGTTGACCGGATAGCTGGTATATGCTACATATCCGATGTATGCGCACATCTGATAGATCATCAGCATCCAGCCACGCCAGCCATAGCCTTTCGGCATAGGATTATTCTGTCCCATAAAAATTCTCCTTCCTTTTCTATATAGAATATTTCTCTACCGTTTTATCTTACTTTTGCTGTCTGTTAAAAAAAAGCAAATAAAAAAAACCGACTCGCAATAAAAACATTGCAAGTCGGTTTTCCTCTGGATTTCTTCTATTTTACATGACCATATTGTTCCACTTTTCATCCTTCCAGGCCAGAACGATCTTCGCCATATCTTTTTCGTCCATGTGTGGGATCGAAAACATTTTTACTTTATCCAGAATATCCTGCATCGCAAGATCAAGTTCAATGGTAATGCCTTGATTCAGGCAAATGGCAATCTTGACTTCCTGAATATTTGTCAGAACCTTCATCTTATAGTCTTTTATGCCTTCTCTTTGCAGCATTTCACGGATCCGTTCCGTCGCTCCCCGGGCATAGTTCTCATCAAACGTGATGATCACTTCATCCCGGATATCCCAGATCGACAATTTCTTTTTCTTGGAAAGAGGATTTTCTTTCGAGACAACGATCATCGGAACTGCTTTCCTATCACCGATATCCTTATACATCAGATTCTCTTTTCCATACAGCGCGAAAGAGATCACGCTGCACATATCTAACTCTCCCGCCTCCAGTTTGTTTAGCAGCGCTTCCGGTTCGCCGACAATAAATTCCGGTTCCAGATCATGCTGTTTTGTCAGTTCACGGATCAAAGAAACGGAAACATCACGGATACGCGGTGTGTTATGGATCCCAACCCGCAGGATCTTTTTCTGTCCCTCGTGTTGTTCTTTCGCAAGTCGAACAGCATTACGATGGGCTTCCAACAAAGGTACCCATGCCTCATAGAGGATCCTTCCGGATTCTTCTAATATCAGTTTTCTCCTGTTGCTGCGGTCAAAAAGAGGAATACCCAGTTCTTTTTCCAAGGCCTGGATCTGCAGGCTCAAAGCTTGATGCGTCACATACAGCTTTTCTGCCGCTTTGGTAAAGCTTCCGCTTTTAACGATCTCTATAAAATACTCAATCTGTAAAATAGTCATTAACGTTCCTTTTAAAACACATTCTAAACAGGGAAATAAGAGCCACGCTTTCGCATGGCTCTTATTCTGCTTTTTCGTTAGT
>JAEEGI010012607.1_pt1 | contig 18060 bp, 10 predicted proteins | sample 8958751 | NCBI WGS metagenome assembly JAEEGI01 (sample SAMN16246545, study PRJNA631951) | gut metagenome | biome: gut microbiome; feature: rumen; material: KS-attached | host: Bos | place: Iran: Karaj | collected 2018-10 | reverse complement strand
TGCCGTAGGCCTGGACGCCCAGGCGCTTGCCCTGCAGCTCGCTGCCGGTGGCCGGGGTGAAGTGCGTGCGGGCCATGAAGATCATCAGGCCGAGGGCGAGTTCCGCCACGGCGTTGGAGTTCTGGCCGGGGGTGTTCATCACGACGACCTTCGCGGCGGTGGCGGCGGCCAGGTCGACATTGTCGTAGCCGGCGCCCGCGCGGACGACGATCTTGAGCTTCGGGGCGGCGGAGATGACCTCGGCCGTCACCTTGTCGGAACGGATGATGATGGCGTCGACATCGGCCACGGCGGCGACGAAGTCGCTCTGCTCGGCGTATTTCTCCAGCTTCACGACCTCATGGCCGGCTTCGGTGAGAATCTTCACAATCCCCTCCACCGCCTTGGCGGCGAAAGGCTTCTGGGTGGCAAGTAAGACTTTCATATTATTTCTTCAAAGCTTCGAATTCCTTCATGCAGTCGACCAGGGCCTGGACATCCTCGACGGAGCAGGCGTTGTACAGGGAGGCGCGGAAGCCGCCGACGGAGCGGTGGCCCTTGATGCCCACCATGCCGCGTTCCTTCGCGAAGGCGAAGAACTCGTCCTGCAGGGCCTCCTTGCCGGGCGCCATCACGAAGCAGACGTTCATCAGGGAACGGTCCTCCTTGACGGCGGTGCCGACGAACATCGAGTTGCGGTCGATCTCGTCATAGAGGAGGGCGGCCTTCTTCTTGTTGATCTCGTACATGGCCTCGACGCCGCCGATGGACTTGAGCCACTTGAGGGTTTCCTTCATCACGAAGATGGCGAACACCGGCGGGGTGTTGAACATGGAGAGCTTGTCGATGTGGGTGCGGTAGTCGAGCATCGTCGGGATGTAGCGGCTCACGCGGCCGAGGGCGTCCTTGCGGACGATGGCGAAGATGACGCCGGCGGGGCCGACGTTCTTCTGCGCGCCGCCGTAGATGAGGTCATACTTGGAGACGTCCACCGGACGGGACATGATGTCGGAGGACATGTCGGCGATGAGCGGGCACGGGACGTCGAGGTCCTCGTGGATCTCGGTGCCGTAGATGGTGTTGTTCGTGGTGATGTGGAGGTAGTCGAGGTCCGCGGGGACTTCGAATCCCTTCGGGATATAGGTGTAGTTCTTGTCCTTGGAGCTGGCGATGGCGTAGGCGTCACCGAGGCCCTTGGCTTCCTTGAGGGCCTTGCTGGCCCATACGCCGGTGTCCAGGTAGGCGGCCTTCTTCTCCAGGAAGTTCATCGCGACATAGAGGAACTGGAGGGAGGCGCCGCCGCCGAGGAAGACGACCTCGTGCGTGTCGGGGATATGGAGGAGCTCCTTCCACAGGGCGCGGCACTCATCCATCACGGCGTCCCACTCCTTCGTGCGGTGGGAGACGCAGAGGACGGACATGCCGGTGCCGCTGAAATCCTTCAGGGCTTCGATGGTGTTGTCGATGGCAACCTGCGGGAGGAGGCAGGGGCCTGCATTGAAAACGTGAACCTTTTTCATTTCTTAAAACAATGGTTATCGATTGAATTCCGAAAGTTACTGATTAATTATGGATTTTCCTTATTTTTCTTCCAGTTTCGCCACGTCGGCCATCCTTTTCCGGAAATCCTCTTCCAGGGCGAGCCGCACACGGACGTCCAGGGCGCACTCCATGCCGAAATCCTGCGCGGAAGGCGTAAGGCCCATGTCCTTGAGGACCTTCATCACCCCGTTCATGGACAGGTAGTCGAACGTGACCCGGAAAGTCTTGCCGGCGACCTTGTCGACGACGTCCGCCTGCGCGAGCGCATCGGCCGTGGAGGTCTTGTACGCCCGGATCAGGCCCGGGATCCCGAGCTTGATGCCGCCGAAGTACCGCACGACCACCACGAGGATGTCGCTCAGGCCCATGGAATCGATCTGGCCCAGGATCGGGCGGCCGGCCGAACCCGAGGGTTCGCCGTCGTCATTGGCCCGGAACCGGTCCCCCTTGTAGCCCAGGCGGTAGGCGTAGCAGTGGTGCCGGGCGTCGTGGTATTCCTTCTTCAGGCCTGCCACGATTTCCTTCACCTGCTCCTCCGTCTCCACGGGATACGCGAGCGCGATGAAACGGGAGCCGTTGTCCTTGAACAGCCCCTCGCTCCGGGCCGCGATGCTCCGGTATGCGTCGAAATTATCCACCACGACGAAAGTAGCTTTTTTTGAGGAATTTTGCAATCGGGACGGATTTTTATTGTATCTTTGATTTCCGAAACCAAGACTTGACAGCGAACTATGGTATTCCGACTCAGAGTCACCTTGACCGGTATCAAGGGCTTCTTCCGAATCTATCACGTGAACGGCGCGACGACGCTGTACACCCTCCATAAGCAGATGCGGGCCGATATGGAATTCCCGCAGGACCAGCTCATCATGTTCAAGGCCCTCGACGTCGAGGGCGCCGTGGTGGGCCGCTACGGCCTGTTCGACCTGGGCTCCGGCACCGTGGACCAGGTCTCCCTGGAGAAGGCCGTGAAGGCCGGCGCCACCGACTTCGTGTACTTCTACGACGTCACGAACCGCAAGAGCGTGAACATCTCCGTGGAAGGCGAGGTGGAAAAGGCCGTCGTCAGCCCCGACTCCCCCTTCATCGCGGAGTCCAAGGGCCCCAACCCCATCGAATTCGAGAACGGCTACGTCGCCTACGAGGACCTGCCCGACGAGCAGCGCCACCTGCCCGGCGAGAACAAGGGCGGCCTGGACTTCGGCGATGACGACGAAGACTTCGACGACGAGGACGAGGAGGAAGAGGAGGAGGACGACGACGAGGACGGCAAGGAAATCTACGACGAGAACGAATAGCGGATGGGCAGGCGGCTCCTGGTGATCCTCGGCCCGACTGCCGTCGGCAAGACCGACTACAGCATCGAGAAGGCGCTGGAGTACGGAAGTCCCGTCATCTCCTGCGATTCCCGTCAATTCTACAAGGAAATGCGCATCGGCACGGCCGTTCCCACGGAGGAACAGCTCGCGCGGGTGCGTCATTATTTCATCCAGGACCGTTCCGTCGCGGTCAATTACACCGCCGGCATGTACGAGGCGGAAGCCCTCGAACTCATCGGCCGCCTCTTCGCCGAAGGCCACGAGACGCTCGTGGTCACCGGCGGCTCGATGCTGTACATCGACGCCCTCTGCTACGGCCTGGACGACTTCCCCGAGGTGCCCATGATGCTGCGGGAGCACCTCATGGAGTGCCTCCGCGACGAAGGCGTGGAAGTCCTGGCGGACCAGCTCAAGGAACTGGACCCCGTGACTTACGGGGAGATCGACCTTTCCAACGGGCAGCGCGTCATCCGCGCCCTGGAGGTGTGCCTGTACACCGGGCAGCCCTTCTCCTCCTTCAAGACCCGGAGTTTCAAGGAGCGGGAGTTCGAGATCGAGAAAATCGGCCTCCAGCGGCCCCGGGAGGAGCTTTACGCGCGCATAGACGCCCGCGTGCTCAAGATGATGGACGAAGGGCTGGAAGCCGAGGCCCGGAGTCTCCTCCCGTACCGCGAGCTGCCAGCCCTCCAGACGGTGGGCTACCGCGAAATGTTCGAGTATTTCGACGGGAAGCACGACCTGGAGGAGACCGTCCGTCTCATCCAGCGCAACACCCGGCACTACGCCAAGCGCCAGCTCACCTGGTGGCGCCGCGACCCGTCGATCCGGTGGGTCGACGCTACTTCGTAATCACGAAAACAGTGAAGCACTGCGGCGGGACCGTCGCGGTGAGGGTCTTGCCCTCGCCGGCGAAGGCCGCCTTCACGGGCGCGATGCGGGCGGGATCATCCAAGGTGTTGTCCTCATAGAGAAGGCCGGAGGTGAAGTTGACACGCTCCACCGCCTTCACGATTTCCTTCTTCTTCAAGCCGTTGAATGCGAATTCCACGTCCTGCGGCTTGTCGGAGGTGTTGATCACCTTCACATAGACCTTGTCCCCGTCCTTCACGGCGCTGGCGAAGAGGCCGTCCTGGCCTTCGGCGCCGGTGACATTGACCCCGTCCATCTTGAGCGCCAGCACGTTCTGTCCCTTGTATTCGCTGTACAGGTGCTGCACATGCCAGCTGGCGGTGCGCATGGAGCGGAGGTTGTCGAACCAGATGAGGTCCGGACGCCACTGCCAGCCTTCGACGTGGGCGAACAGCGGAGCGTAGGTGGCCATGTGCACGATGTCGGCGTTGCGCTCGATGGTGGTCATGAAGGCCGCTTCCAGCAGGGAGGCGTGGAAATGGTTGAACTTCCGGCCGGCGCCGTGGCAGGCGTACTCGCCGGCGAACACCTTCGGGCCCTTGCGGTCGTAGTTGTCATAGCGGGCGCCCTGGGCGAGGAACCAGGTCTCCGGACGGTAGAAATGCTCGTCCACGAGGTCGGCGCCGAGGCGCTTCATCTCGGGCCAGAGGTAGTCGAACTGGTCGCCCTCGGAGTTCGGGCCGCTGGAACCGACGATCTTGATGTCGGGATACGCGGCGCGGATGGCCTTCACGAAGGGCTCCAGGTGCTCGGGATAGATCGGATCCCACTGCTCGTTGCCGATGCCGATGAACTTGAGGTTGAACGGGGCCGGATGGCCCATGTCGGCGCGGACCTTTCCCCAGGTGGAGGTCACGGGGCCGTTCGCGAACTCGATGAGGTCGAGGGCGTCCTGGATGAAGGGCTGGAGCTCGTCCACCGGGCAATGGGCCGACGGATCGTCGTTCTGGAACTGGCAGGCCAGGCCGCAGCTCAGGATCGGAAGCGGCTCGGAACCGATCTCCTCCGAGAGCTGGAAGAACTCGAAGAAGCCGAGGCCGTAGCTCTGGTAATAGTCCGGATAGAAGCGGTGCGGGAAGGTGTATTCCCAGCGGTTCTCGTTGATGGGCCGGTTCTCCACCGGGCCCACGGTGTTCTTCCAGTTATAGCGGGTCGGGAGGTCCGTGCCTTCCACGATGCAGCCGCCCGGGAAGCGGAAAATGCCGGGCTTGAGGTCCGCGAGGGCCTGCGCCAGGTCCTTCCGCATGCCGTTGCGGTGGCCCATCCAGGTGTCCGTCGGGAAGAGGGACACGTGCTCCAGGTCCACGGGCGTGCGGTCGCCGACGAGGAAGATGCGGAGGACCGCCTTCTCCAGCGTCTCCGCAGGCTTCAGGATCACTTCATACTGCTTCCACTCCTTGCCGGCGATCTTCAGGGGTTCCTGGCAGATGAACTGGTTCTCGCCCATCGACGCGGTGTTCACCAGTTCGATGCGGAGCTCCGAGCTGCCGCCGTCCGGGACGCGGGCCCAGACAGAGAAACGGTAGGTTTCTCCGCCTTTCACGCCGATGCCGAAGAATCCTTCGTTATCCAGGCCGGTCCATTTGTCCCGGTGGCCGGGATTGCCGAGGCGGACATAGTGCGGGCAGCGCTCGAAGGGGCCGTCGTTCCACACCTCCACCGTGCCGAAGGCCTTCCAGCCCTGGAGCGGGTCGTTCGGGAACTCGAAGGAACGGTTCTTCACGAGCTCGGCGTACAGGCCGCCGTCGGCCGCGTAGTTGATGTCCTCGAAGAAGATGCCGTACATCGTGGGCTGGATGGGCGCGCCGACCTTCTTGAGGTCGATGTCCATGCGGTGGACCTGCGCGAAGGAGACCGCTCCGACAAGGAGGGCCGCCGCCGTGAGAAGGAGTTGTTTCCGGGTCATAAGCGGGTTGAAATTAGCGTTGGATTTTCAAATTTACGCAAAAATAAGTAAGTTTGGAACCGGAAAGGTGGACAAATGAACTTTCGAGGTGTAAAATCCTGCGGGCTGGCGCTCGCGCTTGCCGGAGCGTCGCTCTTCCCGGCCCTGGCCCAGGACCGGTTCGAGGACGGCTACCTGCAGAGCGCCCTCTCCATGGAGAACGGCCTCCCCTGCAACTTCATCGACGACGTCTGCCTGGACGACGCCGGATTCCTGTGGCTGGCCACCTCGGGCGGCGGCCTGTGCCGGTTCGACGGGTACGACCTCCTCTCGTTCGGCGCCACCTCCGGCACTCCCCTGAAAAGCAACTTCATCCGCAACATCTGCGAAGACCGCTTCCACCGGCTCTGGATCGCCTCGGAAGGCGGGCTGGACCTGCTGGACCTCGGAACCCTGGACCTGCCGGGCCTGCCGGACCCCGCCCTCGACGCGTTCAAAGACCAGCTATGCTCTTTCCTGACGCTGGATGCGGCCGGCAACCTGTGGTTCAAGACCGGAAACACGCTGGTCCGCGTCTCCTTCGATGACAAGGGCGCCGTCCGGGAAGTGCTCGATTTCGTCCACGAAGGGCTCTCGCCCACCAATTTCGTCTTCGAGGATGTCGACGGGGACGGCACCGTCTGGGCAGGGCTCCAGGGCCGGCTCTACAAGATCGGCCCGGGCCCTTCCGGCCGTCTGAAGGCCGACCCGATCCTCCCGGGCCTGCAATTCGGGGAACAGACCTACCTCTCCGACTTCCTGCCCGCCGGCCAGGGCGTCTGGATCTCGACGGAAAACGGCCTGTATTTCGTCAACCGCCGGACCGGAGAATGGAAACGGTACGCCCACGACCCCGGGAATCCGCGTTCCCTCACGCAGAATTTCATCACCGGCCTCGCCCGGACGGGTGACGGGGAGACCGTCGCCGTCTCGCTGCACGGCGTGAACCTGTTCAACCCCGTCACCGACGATTTCGAGCGGATCGGCGGCGAGGTGATCAACTGCATCAAGGTCTACGGCGACCGGATTCTCCTGGGCACGGAGACCACGGGGCTGTTGACCTTCATTCCCAAGCAGCTCTTTGTCAACAACTTCCGGCACGACGGGCAGCATCCGCGTTCCCTCGCCGCCGGCCCGGTGAACGCCGTCCTCCAGGAGCCGGACGGCCGGCTCTGGGTCGGGACCGTGGAAGGCGGCCTGAGCGTCCGGGAGCCGGGAAGCCGGGACTTCGACCATCTGACCCGGGAACGGGGCGGACTCTGCCACAACAGCGTCAGCGAATTCTGCCTCCTCCCCCAGGACCGGATGCTGGTCGGGACCTGGGGCGGCGGCATCGACCTCGTCTCCACCCGGAAGCCTTACCGGGTGCTGGAGCATCTACTCCCGGGCGATACCCGCCTGGACTTCATCGGCTCCATGGATTATGATCCGGACAGCGGCCTGCTCTGGATCGGCTCCAACCGCGGCGTCTATTTCTATGATTTCGCGACGCGCGTACTCACGCCCGCGCTCGAGGACCAGGCGAGCGGCTGCATCGGCTCGTGCCTGGACTCCTCCGGGAAACTCTGGATCGGCTGCCGGGAAGGGCTGTACGCCTTCGACCTGCGGAATCGCGGCGAAGACGGCCGCTTCCCCGCCACCTTGTATGCCTACAAGCTGGACGCGCCCGAATCGGGCGTCCGGGAAATGATCTGCTGCATCATCGAAGCCGCCGACGGGAGCCTCTGGCTGGGCAGCAACGGGAACGGCGTGTACCACGGCGTCCGGGGCGGCGGCGACCATATCGCCTTCAAAGGCTTCTCCACCCGGGACGGCCTCTCCAACGACCGCGTGCGCGGCCTGGCGGAGGACGCCGAGGGGCACATCTGGATCAGCACGGAACACGGGTTGAACGTCCTGGACCCGGCCAGCGGCCGCATCACGCCCTATTTCCGGGAAGACGGACTCGCCAGCCCCCAGTTCCACTGGAACAACGCCTGCCGGGGCACCGACGGCCTGCTCTATTTCGGCCAGGTGGAAGGGCTCTCCGCCGTGGACCCGGCCCGGACGGTCGCCCGGACGATGGACGGCCCGCTGCGGCTTACCGGCGTCCGGATCGGAGACCGGCAGCTGTGGAATCCCTATCTGAAGCAGGTCCGGCTGCACGAACGCGACCGGTCCATCCTCTTCCAGTTCGCCCTGCTCAGTCCGGCCGCCCGGCGGCAGTACACCTACGAATACCGGCTGGAAGGTTTCGAGAAAGGCTGGACCCGCCTGAACGGCGACCGGCATGAGGCCTCCTATTCCGCCCTGCCGAGCGGCGAATACCGGCTCGTCATCCGGGCCATCCCCCGCTCCGGGAATGCGGAGAAAGAACTGGCCCTGGAGGTCGATGTGCGGCCCTACTTCTACAAGACCTGGTGGTTCAAGCTGCTGGTGGCCGCCCTCATCGCCGCCATCGCCTACGGCATCCTCACCTGGCGGACCCGCGCGCTGGTCCGGCAGCAGGAACGGCTCCAGCGGACCGTGGACGAACGGACCCGCGAGATCTCGGAGCAGAAGAAACTCGTCGAGCAGAAGGCCGACGAGCTCGCCCGCCAGAATGTCGTCCTGCGGCATCAGAACGAGGAACTGGCCGGACGCCGGATCCTGGCCGCCCCGCAGGGGCAGCCGGAGGATCCGTTCGCGGACAAGGTCCTCCAGACGGTCCGCTCCCTGTACAAGGACCCGGACCTGGACGTCCCGGCCCTGTGCAGCGCGATGGGCATGAGCAAGACCCTCCTCAACAAGCGGATCCAGGAGGCCTTCGGCCAGCCCGTCGCCCAGTTCATCCGCACGTACCGCCTGTCGGTCGCCCGGGAGATGCTCCGCACCAACCGGGAGAACAAGACGCTCAACATCTCCGAGATCGCTTACGAGGTCGGATTCAACGACCCGAAGTATTTCAGCCGCTGCTTTGCCAAGGAGTTCGGTTTCCCGCCCAGCAACCTGGCCGAAGACTAGTGTTCAAAAATCCACCTTTTAGGTCTGATTGTACACCACAGACACCCGGAAAGTGCCTAATTTTGCCATCGGTTAACCTGCACAATCGATGACACTGAGACATTTGACCGCCCTTTTCGGCACCCTTTTCCTCGTTCTGGCCGCTTCAGCCCAGGGAAATCGCCGTCAGCCGGCCTTCGATCCGCTCCAACCCGCCGTCCACGATCCCGTCGCCGTCTGCTGCGGGGACTCCTGGTATCTGTTCAGCACCGGGTTCGGTGTCAGCATTCTCACTTCACAAGACCTCAAGTCCTGGGAACCCGCCGGAAGAGTCTTCGACAATCCGCCGCAGTGGGCCCTGGACACCGTTCCGGGTTACCATGGGCACACCTGGGCCCCGGATATCCTCTGCCACGGGGGCACTTACTATCTGTACTATTCCTGCTCTTCCTTCGGGAAGAACGACTCCGCCATCGGCGTCGCGACCAACCGCACCCTGGACCCGTCCTCCCCGGACTACCGCTGGGAAGACCGGGGCTGCGTCGTCCGCTCCGTCGCGGGCCGTGACAACTGGAACGCCATCGACCCGAACGTCTTCATCGACACGGACGGGACGGGCTGGATGAGCTTCGGCTCCTTCTGGGGCGGCATTAAGCTCGTCCGCCTGGACGCCTCCCTCACCCGCGTCGCGGAACCCCAGGAATGGTTCCCCCTCTGCCGGCGCCCGGAAGGCACGGCCGAGGACACCTCCGAGACCGACGACGCCATCAAGGCCGATCCCCGCGGCAAGGACTTCGATCCCGGCAACGGCGCGGTGGAAGCCCCGTTCATCGTCCGGCACGGGGACTGGTACTATCTGTTCGTCTCCTACGACCTCTGCTGCAGGGGCCCGAAGAGCACCTATAAAGTAGTGGTGGGCCGTTCCGACAAGGTGACCGGCCCCTATGTCGATGCCGCCGGCACGCCCTTGATGCAAGGCGGCGGCACCGTCGTCGTCAGCGGCAACGACCGCTACCCCGGCGTGGGCCACTGCGCCGTGGTTTCCACGGAAGGGGGCGAGAAGATGCTCTTCCACGCCTACGACCGCGAAACCGGCTACAACGCCGGCCTCCTGGTCCGCCCCGTCACCTGGGACCGGGACGGCTGGCCTTCCATCCAGCTTTGACAATTGATTAACCTTAATAATTCAACCAACAACCACATTATGAAAACCCGAGATTTGATGCTCAAGGCGCTCATCGCCACGGCCTTCACGGCGGTGGTTTCGGTGGGTTGCACGGGCCTGGAGCCCTACGCCATCGACGCTCCGGACGACCTGGCCGAGAAGATCGCCGCCTACAAGGCGGAGAAGGAGGCCCAGAACGTCGTTCCCGACGATGCCGTGCCGATTGAAATCTCCCCCGCCGTTGTCGGCCAGGAAGACAACAATTCCGGCTGGTGGGCGGACTTCAGCCAGTACTTCACCATTCCGGTGGCGAAGAAACTCGTCCTCAAATTCAAGAACTACTCCCTCGGAGAGGCCAACTACCAGAACTGGGTTCTCGCCGTCACGAACGCGAAAGAGCGCGGCGGCGACGGTTACGCCGAGTATTTCGTCCTCCGCTCCGACATGTGGAAATGGGGCAGCGGAGACAACGGTTCCAACACCGGCGTTTCCCTCGACATGGACGGGGTCGCCCCCGACGGCGACGCCTGGTGGGAGAACTTCCGCGCCAAGATGAACGGAGCCGACGTGGAGATGACCGTGGACCACGCCAGCGAGGGTACCGCCTATGTCAAGGCGGTCGCCACCGCGACGGACGGCACGGTGATCACCGAGACCTACAGCCAGGCCGTCTCCTTCGTGGACGACATCAACGCCTTCCTGGTGGCCGACCACGACCACTTCGTGCTCGAGAGCGCTTTCCTCTCCACTTCCGACTACCCGATCATCCCCGATTCCGATCCGGACTACCTCGTCATCACAGAGTCTCCCAAGGCCGTGAACTACAGCGAGAACCCGGAGGAAATCGACTGGTGGGGCAATTCCGTCGTGACCGTCGTCTTCAAGGACGAATCCTCGATGACGGTGGACAAGGAGGCCGTGAGCATCACCGAACCGGATCTCACCACGCCCGGCAACAAGACCGTAGTCGTGACCTACAGCCGCTCCAAGAAGGGCGTCCTCACCGAGGCCGCCGCCGGCTACTACAACTTCGAGCTGGTGGCCGACCTGGAGAGCCTTCAGATCACGCAGGCGCCTTCGCACAATACGTATTATTTCTACGACAACACCGGCCTGGACTTCCGTCCGTATGGCATCCAGCTGCAGGCGACCTATCAGGGCGGCACCACCGTGGACCTCACCCTGGACGACGTGACCGTCTCCCCGATCGCCCTCGTGGAGGGTGAGCAGGACGTGACCTTCACCTACAAGCCCGGCTCCAAGCCCGTCACCGCCACCACCCGCATCAACCTCGTCAAGGGCGGCCTCGCCCTGGGCGTTCCGGAGCTGAACTCCGCCTGGTGGACCTACTTCGCGCCCGACCGGAAGGTTCCGCAGGGCGAAAGCGTCTCCTTCGAGATGGATGTCTATTCCGTCGCGGCCAGCAACTGGCAGGCGCCCGTCGCCATCCTCCGCAAGGGCGACCTCGCGCTCGGCGGCGCCGGCGAATATGCCGTGGTCCGCATCGACAACTTCGGTTGGGGTTCCAACTTCGTCAATGCCGACGAGAACAAGGAGAGCGACTGGAACTGGGATCTCTTCCTCCCGATGCTCACCAACGCCCACGTCACCATCACCGCCACCAACAACGGAGACAACGCCGTCGTCCGCTACGACGTCCTCTGGGCCAACGGCGAAGAGCACTACCAGCTGTACAAGAACATCGCCATCAACGATCCGGACGATGTGTATCTCTCCTGCACCGTGGACAACTGCTACGCGGTCCTCGTGCCCGGCGATTATACCACCCCGGATCCCGATCCGGAGGATCCCAACAAGATCGTGAGCCTCTCCGCCGGCGCCACGGCCAAGGTCGTGGGCGGGACGAAGGTCGTCACCCTCTCCCCCGAGAACGTCGTCGTGAAGGCCACCCGCGCCAACGGCGAGGAAATCACCCTTCCGGGCGGCTATACCGTCAATTTCACGGGCGACAAGGTGGTCTATGACGCCACGCCCGGCACCTACGCCGACGCATTCACGGTGACCTACACCCCGGCCGGCGGCGAGCCGCTGACCGCCCAGGGCGCCCTCACCATCGCCGCCAGCGACCAGGCGAAGCAGGCCGCCCGCGTGGGCGCCGACGACTTCAGCAACGGCTGGTGGAGCACCTTCTCCAAGGACTGGACCGTCGCCGCCGGCGAGAGCCTGAGCGTCGGCATGGAGGTCCATTCGCTCGCGCAGCTGAACCACCAGAGCCCCTGCACCATCGTCCGCAAGGCGAATGGAACCGAGTACGGTGTCGTCCGGATGGACCACTTCGGCTGGCTGTACGCGACCAACACCAACGAGGGGCTCGCCGAGCTGGGCTGGAACCTCGCCAGCAACTGGACCTGGGACGGCTTCGCCGCGAACATCGAAGGCTCGCACGTCACGGTGACCGTCGCCAACAGCGGCAACGGCAAGGCCTCCGTCCGCTACTACGTGGTCTACGCCAACGGCGAAACCCACTTCCAGTACTATGACAACATCACGGTGGACAGCGCCGACGTGCAGTTCGCCTTCGTCACCGAAGCCTCCTACCTTGATTTCGACTGATAACCGCCTTCCGATATGAAAAACCTGTTTAATACGATATTCCTTTGCGCCCTCCTGGCCCTCGCTCCGGCCGCTTTCAGCGGCAGGGACGGCGGCTATGCAGCCTTCGCGCAGAACAACGTGACCGTCACGGGCACCGTCGTGGACGAGCTCGGCGAACCCCTGCTGGGCGCCGGCATCGTGGTGAAGGACACCACGACCGGCACCACGGCCGACCTGGACGGCAACTTCGTCCTCACGGTGCCGGAAGGCTCCGTCCTCCAGTTCATCTCCGTGGGCTTCCAGACGGTCGAGATCACCGTCGGCCCGAACGGCAACCTCGGCACCATCACGATGAAGACCGAGACCACGCTCCTGGACCAGGTGGTCGTGGTGGGTTACGGTTCCCAGAAGAAGGTGGACCTGACCGGCTCCGTCGCCATCGTCGACGCCGACGAGATGAAGAAGGTCTCCCACTCCAACATCTCCTCCATGCTCGAGGGCAAGGTCGCCGGCGTGCAGATCACGTCCGACGGCCAGCCGGGCGCCGACCCGGCCGTCCGCATCCGCGGTATCGGCTCCTTCGGCGACACCAGCCCGCTGTACGTGATCGACGGCGTGCCGATGGGCACCACCATCCGCGACTTCTCCCCGAACGACATCGAGACCATCCAGGTCCTCAAGGACGCTTCCGCGGCCGCCATCTACGGTTCCCGCGCGGCGAACGGCGTCGTGATCATCACCACCAAGAACGGTAAGAAGAACCAGCCCATCCGCGTGGAATACCGCGGCTACGCGGGCGTCGACCAGATCCGCAAGGGCGTGTACAACGTGATGGACGCCGCCCAGTACGGCGACTACATCCGGATGTCCTACGAGAACAACGGCCTCGGCGACAAGGTTCCCGCCGGCTACGTGAAGGGCTCCGAGAGCTACCTCGATCCCGCCACCAATAACACCGACTGGTTCAAGGAGATGTTCAAGACGGGCATCCGCCAGAACCACAACGTGAACCTCTCCGGCGGCGGCGAGAACAGCACCTTCAACGTGGGCCTCGACTACTTCAGCCAGAAGGGCACCCTCGTGGGCGCGGGCCCGAACTTCGACCGCTTCACCGCCCGTGTGAACAACACCATGGACGTGAAGTTCGTCAAGCTCCGCACCGGTATCGTCTACTCCCATTCCGACCAGGACAACATGTCCTCCTCCAACGCCAACGAGTACGTCCAAGGCCTGTACGGCACCCAGTACCCGATCATGGCGACGACCTTGTTCATCCCGCCGACCATCAAGGCCTATGACGCAAGCACCTGGTTCCTGGACCGGGTCGTGGGCGCCGCCTCCGACTACTCCTACGACGCCTACGGGTTCGGCACCTACTATGACGCCATCCACGGCGACATCCGTATCGCCAACCCGCTGCTGTACAACACCCTCATCCAGCGCAAGTCCACGGTGGACCGTGTGGTCGCCACCGGCTCCGCCACGGTGGACCTGCTGGGCATGGTGGGCGTGAAGAGCGACAACCACAAGCTGGACTACAACCTGAACCTCTCCTACAGCCGTTCCTTCGTGAAGGGCTTCACCTTCCTGCCGGCCTTCATCCTCTCGAACGCCAACTACCTGGCCAAGAGCAACGAGCGCCTGAGCGAGAACTACAACAACTACTCCGACTTCCTGGTGGAGAACTACCTGACCTATGACGGCAAGATGGGCAACCACCACCTGAACACCGTGGTGGGCATGACCTTCCAGCGGGAGCGGTACCACACCCTCGCGGGCTGGGGCAACAACATGCCGGAGCCGTACTACCTCCAGGTGGGCAACGCCACCGACCGCGACGCCAGCTCCTACGAGAGCGAGCACGTGCTGGCCTCCCTCATCGGCCGTGTCAATTACGACTACGACAGCCGCTACCTGTTCCAGGCCACCGTCCGCCGGGACGGTTCCTCCCGCCTGAGCGTGAACCGCTACGACTGGTTCCCGTCCTTCTCCGTGGGTTGGAGAGTGGACAAGGAGCCCTTCTTCGCCGTGGATCCCCAGCTGGTGAGCCTCCTGAAATTCCGCGCCAGCTACGGTATCCTGGGTAACGAGAACATCGGCGACTACGCCTTCATGGACACGATGGCCCGCGGCAACTACACCTACAGCTTCGGCGGCCAGAAGGTCACCGGTTCGGCCATCTCCAACTACGTGAACGAGTTCATTCGCTGGGAGAAGAAGAAGTCCCTGGACATCGGTATGGACTTCTCCATGTTCGGCGGCGCCTTCGAGTTCAACGCGGACTACTACCGCAACGTCTCCGAGGACCTGCTGTACTCCGTCCCGGTCCCGGCCGAGGCCGGCGCCACCAACGGCAGCGTGACGATGAACGCCGCCACGATGGTGAACTCCGGTGTCGAGCTCAGCGCCAGCTACCGCAACTACAGCCGCGAATTCAAGTACGACCTCTCCGGCAACGTCACGTTCCCGAAGAACGTCGTGACCTCCCTGGGCATGGGCACCGTCTCCCGGGACGATGCGATGTGCCGCACCGTCGTGGGTGAGGAAGTGGGCCGCTTCTACGGCTATGTCTACGAGGGCATCTTCCAGAACCAGTACGAGATCGACCACCACGTCAACGAGCAGGGCGGCTTCGTGATCCAGAACGGCGCCCATCCCGGCGACGTGGCCTACCGCGACATCAACAACGACGGCCAGATCACGGCCGACGACCGCACCTTCCTCGGCAGCGGCATGCCCAAGGTCACCTTCGGCCTGAGCGCCCGCTTCGAGTACAAGAACATCGACCTCACCCTGTCCACCTACGGCGCCGCGGGCCACAAGCTCGTGGACTATGTGGACCAGGCCCTGCACAGCTCCTACGGCATCAACAACAAGAGCGTGGACCTCGTGAACGCCTGGACGCCGGAGAACCCGAACACCACCGTGCCGCGCGTCGCGAACAGCGCCGACGGCACCGTGAACAACGACTTCTTCAGCTCCCGGTTCCTGCAGAACGGCGCCTACTGGAAGATCGCGAACGTCGAACTCGGCTACAACTTCCCTTCGAAGTGGTTCGAGGACGCGTTCCTTTCCAGCGCCCGCGTCTATCTGTCGGGCCAGAACCTCTACACCCTCACCGCCTACCGCGGCTACAACATCGACTTCGCCGGCGGCGTCTTCACCCCGGGCTTCAACTACTGCTCGTATCCGGCCCCGATGACCTTCATGCTGGGCGTGAACCTGTCCTTCTAAATGCTTGAGATTATGAAAAAGATATCGTACATCCTGGCTTCCCTCGCCGTCCTCGCCGCTTTCGCCTCCTGCGACAAGCAACTGGCCGTGAAGAACGTGAACAACCAGACCACCTACGACTTCGGCAATACCGAGTCCGACCTCCAGGAGGCCGTGATCGCCTGCTACAACCGAATCCGCCTCGAGGGCACCTTCGCCCGCGTGGGCTACATGCACGACGTCGTCCGCGGCGACGAGGCCTGGAACCCCCAGAACGCCTGGTACCTCCCGGCCGACCACCTGAATTCCCCGGGCACCATCGACGTCACCGACCAGTGGATCTGGCGCGACTGCTTCCACGTGGTGAACCGCTGCAACTTCGTCCTCTCCAAGATTACCGGCGAGGAGGAGAACCTCAAGGAAAGCTATAAGCGGATGCGCGGCGAGGCCCTGTTCCTCCGCGCCCTCGCCTACTATACGCTGGCCACCTATTACCAGACCGTTCCGCTGTTCACGGACTACGCCCAGTACGGCTCCCTGGAGACCATCTACTCCGAGAACGTGCCCCAGGACGAGATCCTGGACCAGGTGGAGAAGGACCTCACCGAGGCGATGACCCTCCTGCCCAAGCGGGACATCGGCGGTGAGTGGGCCAAGGGACGCGCCACTTGCGGCGCCGCCGCCGGCTACTACGCACGCGTGCTGATGTTCCGCCACAAGTACAGCGACGCCCTCGCCGTCCTGAAGGACCTCCTGAATTCCGCCGACGGCGGCAACGAGCGCTACGGCCACTATGAGCTGGTCGCCGACTACGGCGCCAACTTCCGCGAAGGCACCGCCGACGAGAACAACGTCGAGAGCCTGTTCGAGGTCCAGTTCATGGACTACGGCACCGGCGGCGCCGACGAGGAATGGACCCCGGTGAACATCTCTTCCAACGCCACGCAGGGCCACGCCCTCGAGGCCAACTTCGGTCCCGGCAACTTCGGCGGCTGGAGCGACGTCGCGGTGAGCAACTGGCTCTACAACCTGTACAAGGCCGAGCGCTGCACCGACGGCCGCCTGGATCCCCGCCTGTACTGGACGGTCCTCTCCTACGAAGCCGAGTACAACACCTACACGGGCGTGGCGACGGCCGCTTACCCGAACGGCGACCCGCGCAAGAACGAGGCGTATCAGGTGGTCATCACCGACGCCAACAAGGGGATTCTCCGCACCAACAATGACAATGGCGGCATCCCCGTTGCCAAATGGACCAACGCCCGCACCGGCCTGTACGGCAGCGTCGTCACCGGCCTGCACTGCGGCATCAACATCCGCCTGATGCGCTATGCCGATGTCCTCCTGCGCGCCGCCGAGTGCGAGAACGAGGTGAGCGGCCCCACCCAGCAGGCCATCGACTGGATCAATGCGGTCCGCACCCGCTCCGCCCTCGCCCCGCTGCAGCTCTCCGCCTACGCCGGCAACGCCAACAAGCTCTTCGAGCAGATCGCCAACGTCGAGCGTCCGAAGGAGTTCGGCCTGGAGAACGGCCGCGGCATCGACCTCATCCGCTGGGGCTTCTTCTACAACACCGACCGCCTGCACCAGATCGCCGAGCACAGCCGCTACCTGTTCGAGAAGTACGACAAGGAGAATCCCGTGCCCGTCACGACCGAGAACCTCGCCGCCAAGAACGCCGGTTCCGGCATCCCTTGCACCGACGACTCCTACACCTCCTATTTCCGCGAGGGCCACGAGTATTTCCCGATCTTCCAGGGCACGCTCAACGAGAACCCGAAACTGCACGGGAATTCCGCCAATACCAACACGTCCAACACGCCTTCCTGGCCCATCCGGCCGGTGACGTCCCTGAACTAAGAAACGAAGAAGGATCATGAAAAACAGAATCTATATCGCAGCGGCCCTCTGCGGCCTCCTGGCTGCCGCCTCCTGCACCAAGGACAACGGCGTGGGCATCATGACCAAGGAAGACTACGAAGGCGCCGTGGAGAACGGCATCCCGACGTACGCCGACGACTACTCCCCCATCGCCAACTGGGATTTCCACCCGAACTGGAACCTGGCCAACGTCCACGACCCCTCCGTCGCCTACTATGACGGTTACTACTATATGTTCGGCACTTCCGCTTCGTACGGAAACGAGCACGACAAGGCCACCATCGGCCGCCAGTACCAGGGCAAGCGCTCCAAGGACCTCGTGAACTGGACCCATATCTACGGGCCGATGAGCACCGCCCCGGCGTGGGTGAAGGACTCCCTGAACAACATCCGCGGCCGGATGGACCTGCCCGCCATCGAGAACCCCGTGTACGGGTACTGGGCGCCGGTCATCCGCGTGGTGGACGGCAAGCTCCGGATGTACTACAGCATCGTGGTGGACAACATGATCAAGACCGGCGGCACCAATTTCGACGGCAGCTGGACCGAGCGCGCCTTCATCGGCATGGCCGAGACCACCGACCCGTCCAACCCGGAAGCCTGGGAGGACA
>JAEEGI010012604.1_pt1 | contig 18063 bp, 9 predicted proteins | sample 8958751 | NCBI WGS metagenome assembly JAEEGI01 (sample SAMN16246545, study PRJNA631951) | gut metagenome | biome: gut microbiome; feature: rumen; material: KS-attached | host: Bos | place: Iran: Karaj | collected 2018-10 | reverse complement strand
ATGGACGGGGTTGGGACATACATAAACATTGCTGTAATTCGCCGAGCCTGGCGTGGTGTCGCTGAAATATTCCAAGAAGTCATTCGGAGTGACTACATACACCGAATTGGTGGTGGGATTGCAGCACACCGAATAGATTGTATTACTACTCAGATAACTGTTGTCGGTGGTGAATTGTTGCAGCACTTGCGAGCCATCGGCACTGACCAAAAACAATCCAGAGTTGTTCGTTCCAATCCACTTGCGGTTGGCTCCATCGACAGCAATGCAGTTGATTTGTGAGCCTTCAAGCAGATAATCGGCTAGTCCTGTGCCATCATTGCGAGGCACCTTGATGTGGTTGATAGTAAAGTCTTCATTGAATGCACGGGTCGGATCCAGGCTAATGATGCCATTGTTCAAACCTACCCAGACAACACCGTTATGGTCGGCAACCATACTGTAAACGTTGTTCCAACTGATGGTCTTGCCATCTTGATCGATCAGCGTACTGTGATTTACACGGCGAGGCGTGCTAGACAGGCCATCGGGTTGCGTCCAGAACGATAGGGGCTTCTGATAACCACCACTATTATACACGTTCACGCCCCTGGCTATCACTAGGTTAGAGCCCTTAAAAAACTCCTGCTTCGTACCTGGCACATTCACAGCAATCCAGTCCGAAGGCTTTACCTGGGCTTGTTCATACTTGGCACGCGGCAACACGGCTACATTGCGTGCAGCGTCGGTCGAAGCACTAGCCGAACTGTAAACCACCCACAAGTTTCCATCAGCGTCAAAGGCACAAGCACCCTTATAATAACCCGAACCGCCAAACAGGCTGTTTGACTCGTCATAGACATTGACAATCTTATCATTAGTGACCTTAACCACACCATACTTACGTGACGGATAAACATAAGTGTTGTTGTCACGTGGGTCGACCACCATCTGCCAGTTGGCACTCACTCCCTCGCCAGGCAGACTATCGGGGGTGACACCAGTCCAATGGAAGCCGTCATAAGCATAAATCTGCGTGACGGCACCTAACTGAGACCCCCATTCTCCCAACAGATTGTCACTTGAACTGCTGACATAGAGCCGCCCTTGTTGCTCGCTATAGGCCATATAGAACGCACCTACCTTGATGCCAATGCCATCGGGCTTATAGTAGTTCTGAGTGTTTCCGGCAACATGAACACCCTTAGGACCCAAGGCCCATAGGGTGCTATCGCCCTTGGGATACCGACTGTAAAGTTCAGGCAGGGCTGACATACGCCTAACTTGAGTACCAGTGGCGTCAACCATATAATAGCAACTGTCGGCTGTCATATAACTGGCAATGAAACCGCCTGGGCAAGGCTGCACAGTTGCAGCACGATCAGAACACACGGGCACTGTACCCACAACCGAAGCAATTCCATCTTCGTCATAAGAAACCGACAATGCAAACAACCCTGCATCGCCATTAACGAGCAGGGTATTATTGCCTGCGCTCAACAATCGAGCATGGGCTGACAGCGGCAAAGATGGATCAAGCAGGTCAAATGACGATAAGCTCTCGTGATGACCCGACAACGGTGCGGCACGCAAATTACCACCCTGCTCCAACACCAATAAGGAACCCAGCGGCGTGACTGAACTGATGTCTTGACCATAGACATGCGATTGCTTCACAACAAGCTCTTCGGCGTCATAGATGACATAGCCAAACTCAGTGGCCACATACATCAACCCAGATGCAAAAGTCACGTCATTGATGCCTTTTGAACTGGACAATGCAGCATCCTTGATATCTGACACGTTGGTCACACGACCGTCGCGGTCAATCACATCCATGTTCGAGTTGGCATAGGTTACCACCAGGTACTCGTGGTCATAGTTGTAATAGATACCCTTGACATTGACATCGTTAAGATAGTTGCGCTTGTTATAGCTCTCGTTCTCCTCGGTTTCCTTGTCCAGACAAAATAAGTCGGAGCCCACCAGATAGTAAATCTGATCCTTGGTGTCGATGATATTCTTTACCTCGCTGTCCACATAGTAGGGATGCACGCGCCAATCGCCCACACCATACTGGCTATGGGCGATTAGTGAAGCGACAAGCAAAGCCGCAAATATGAAGTGTCTTAGCATGATTCGTCGTTTTATATTATAAACGGAAAAATGCCAAAAAATTGTGCCGTAAACAATAAGCCGCAATGGTGAATTACGCATTCATCAGAGCGTCTTCTGCACCTCGATTTCCTCGAAGGCCTCGATTAGGTCACCCTCTTGCAAGTCGTTGTAGCTCTGCACCGAGAAACCACAGTCATAGCCACTGGTAACCTCCTTGGCATCGTCCTTGAAGCGTTTGAGCGAAGCCAAGTTGCCAGTAAAGATGACGATACCGTCGCGGATGACACGCACCTTGCACTGACGCTTGATCTTGCCCTCGGTAACCATGGCGCCGGCAATTGTACCCACCTTGCTGATGTGATATACTTGCCGCACCTCGGCCATACCGATGACTTCTTCCTTGACGTCGGGTGAAAGCATGCCCTCCATGGCGCTCTTCACCTCCTCGATAGCATCATAGATAATCGAATAGATACGCACATCCACACCCTCCTGCTCAGCAAGACGCTTGGCTGCACCCGACGGGCGAACCTGGAAACCAATGATGAACGCGTCACTGGCTGCTGCCAGGGTAACGTCACTCTCGGTAATGGCACCCACAGCCTTGTGGATGACATTGACTTGCACCTCGGGAGTCGAGAGCTTGATAAGCGAGTCGCTCAATGCCTCAATCGAACCGTCCACATCGCCCTTGACAATGATGTTCAGCTCGTGGAACTCGTCAAGTGCCCGCAGACGAGCAATGTCGTCAAGACCACGGCGCTTGGCGGTGCGCTGCTGAAGCTCGCGCTGCAGTTGTTCGCGCTTGTTGGCTATCTGGCGGGCCTCCTGGTCGGTTTCCATGACATTGAACTTGTCGCCAGCTGTCGGTGCGCCGTTCAGACCCAGTATCAGTACTGGGGTCGATGGACCAGCCTCCTGGATGCGTTGGTTACGCTCGTTGAACATCGCCTTGACTTTGCCATAATGTGTGCCCGCAAGGACGATGTCGCCCATGCGCAACGTTCCATTATCGACAAGCACAGTAGCAATATAGCCACGGCCCTTATCGAGCGACGACTCAATAACCGAGCCAGTAGCCTTGCGGTTAGGATTGGCCTTCAGGTCAAGCAGGTCGGCCTCGAGCAGAACTTTTTCCATCAGTTCCTGAACACCTGTTCCCTTCTTGGCACTGATGTCCTGGCTCTGGTACTTGCCGCCCCACTCCTCAATGAGGTAGTTGCGGTTGGCAAGTTCTTCCTTAATCTTGTCGGGGTTGGCACCTGGTTTATCAATCTTGTTGATGGCAAAGATAATAGGAACGCCTGCTGCCGATGCATGGCTCAACGCCTCGTCGGTTTGTGGCATGACATTATCATCGGCAGCAACGATGACGATGACAATATCGGTCACCTTGGCACCACGGGCACGCATGGCGGTAAACGCAGCATGACCCGGAGTGTCCAGGAAGGTGATGCGGCGGCCATTGGGCAACTTGACGTTGTAGGCACCAATGTGCTGTGTGATACCACCAGCCTCACCTGCGATGACGTTGGTATTGCGGATGTAGTCAAGCAGCGAGGTCTTACCATGGTCAACGTGTCCCATGACGGTGACCACTGGTGGACGCTGTTCAAGGTCATCGGGGTTGTCCTCCTCTTCATGGATAGCCTCGACCACCTCGGCACTGGTATATTCGGTCTTAAAACCAAACTCCTCGGCCACGATATTGATGGTCTCAGCATCCAGACGCTGATTGATAGATACCATCAGACCCAGACTCATGCACGCGGCGATAATCTTGGTGACCGGCACATCCATCATCGAAGCCAAGTCGTTAGCAGTGACAAACTCGGTGAGTTTGAGCACCTTCTTCTCGGCAGCTGCCTGTGCTACAGCCTCCATGGCCTCTTCGTGAGCGGCCTCGCGTTTTTCCTTACGCCACTTTGCTCCCTTCTTCGGGGTCTTGGTGGTCAGGCGCGCGAGCGTCTCCTTGACTTGACGCTGCACATCCTCCTCACTGACCTCAGTGCGCAACGGACGTTTATTCTTCTCTTTCTTGCGCTTGCTACCGCCGCCCTGGTCTTTGCTTTGACCCTGGCCTTTATTCTTCCCGCCACCTTGTGGCTGGCTGGGCTGAGCTCCAGCGGTTTCAATATCGACCTTCTCCTTGCCGATGCGTTTGCGCTTACGCTTGCCTCCACCTTCGGCTTGAGCCTTGGCTATGCGCTCGTTGCGACGCTCTTCCTTAGTCTTCTTCTTGGGACGCGTCTGCTGGTTCAGGGCATCCAGGTCAATCTTTCCGACGACAGTAAGCTGGGGACCCTGATTGTTAGTGCCCAATTTGAACACCTCAGGCTCCTTGGCAGGCTCAGAGTTCTCTGAATCCTCAGGCTGCTGCACGGGCTCGGCGGGAGCGGGTTCGGGTTCAACTTTCACCTCGGGCGCAGGTTTAGCCTCAGGCTCAGGCTTGGATGCGGGCTTAGCCGGCTTGGCGGCTTTTGCAGGCTTGGCTGGCTTTGCTGGCTTAGCTGGCTTAGCCAGTTCAGACTTCTCTGATGGCTTCGGCTCAGCTTTCACCTCGAGCTCGATTTTTGGCTCGGGAACAGGAGCTGGCTCGGGCTTGGGTTCTGGTTTGGGCTCGGCCTTGGGCTCTGGTTTGGCCTCTGGCTTACCTTCCTCGAGGGGTTTACCAGTCTTCAGGTCAATCTTACCCAAGAAAGTGGGCTTCTGGCCTGGGATACGGGTTTCGATCTCCTCCACGGCCTTCTGCTTAGCTTTTTCCTTCTGACGCTCCTTGGCAATTTCATTGGCCTTGGCTTTAGTTTCCAAGTCGGGACGAAACTCCTTGACAAGCATCTCATAGACCTTGTCATCGATGCGGGCATTGATGTTGTCATCAATCTCGACACCACGCTTGCGCAAGAACTCCTGCAGCGTGAGCTTGCCCACGTTCAAATCCTTAATTACTTTACTTATCTTGATTGGCATATATCTCTGTTGCTATTATTCCTCAAACTCTTCACGCAAGATGGCGAGGATGTTGTCGACGGTGTCCTCCTCGAGGTCGGCCTGCTCAATAAGCTGCTCGCGCGGGGTGCGCAACACGGCCTTAGCAGTCGTGCAGCCCATCTCTTTCAGTGCCTCGATGACCCACTCATCAATCTCGTCCTTGAACTCGTCGAGGTAAATATCTTCTTCCTCAACATCCAGGTCACGGTAGACATCGATAGAGTAGTCGGTAAGCATTGTCGCCAACTTAATGTTCAATCCACCCTTGCCGATAGCCAACGACACTTCTTCGGGACGCAGGAACACCTCGGCATGCTTGGCCTCATCATCTAGACGCATCGACGAAATCTTGGCAGGGCTCAGCGCACGCTGGATGAGCAACTGCGGATTGCTGGTGTAAGGAATCACGTCGATGTTCTCGTTGCGCAGCTCACGCACGATACCATGGATGCGGGCACCCTTCACGCCCACGCATGCACCCACGGGGTCGATGCGGTCGTCATAGCTCTCAACGGCAATCTTGGCACGCTCGCCCGGCACGCGGGCAACCTTGCGGATCACAATCAGGCCGTCGTGAATCTCAGGAACCTCAAGCTCAAACAAGCGACGCAGGAACACCTCACTGGTGCGCGACACAGTAATCTTGGGGTTGTTGTTCTTGTTGTCGACGTTGTGCACCACGGCACGCACGGTCTCGCCCTTGCGATAGACGTCGGTAGGAATCTGCTGGTCCTTGGGCAACAGCAACTCATTCTTCTCGTCATCAAGCAGGAGCACCTCGCGCTTCCACACCTGGTAGACCTCACCGGTAACCAACTCGCCTTCCAGCTCCTTGAACTTGTTGTAGACAGCATCCTTCTGCAGGTCCAGAATCTTGCTGGCCAGCGTCTGGCGAAGGTTCAGGATGGCACGACGGCCAAACTTGGCAAAGTCAATCTTGCGCGTGTGGTCTTCGCCGACCTCGGCATCGGGGTCGTCGTCGGCCTGCGCATCACTCAACGAAATCTGGGTGTTGGGGTTCTCGACCTCGCCGTCGGGAACAACCTCCAGGTTCTGGTAAATCTCGCAGTCACCCTTGTCGGGGTTGACAATCACGTCAAAGTTGTCGTCGTTGCCAAACATCTTGGCCAACACGCTGCGGAACGACTCCTCGAGCACACTGATGAGTGTGGTCTTGTCGATGTTCTTGAGCTCTTTGAACTCCGCAAATTGGTCGGTCATGTTGACCGCTTCTTCTCTTTTTGCCATAGTGCTATTTTAAATTTTCAATTTTCAATGGAAAGCCGAGAGTAAATATCTACTTAACTCCCTTTAACTCCTTAACTACTTAAAAAGTAATAATACATTTCGTTTGCTTGGCGTTGTCATAAGTGATGCGCTCAGCCACCATCACCTGTTCGGGGCGTTTTTTGCCCTCGACCTTGACCTTGGTGGGCACTTCGATGGTAAAGCCCTCGTCGTCGGCCTGGGTAAGAACGCCCTTGAGCTTGCGGCCGTCGCGTGTAAGCACCTCGACCTCCTGGCCGATGTTCTTGTCGTACTGGCGGCGCACCAGCAGCGGCGACGAGATGCCGTAGCTGCCCACGGTCAGCTCATAGTCCTCCACATCGCGGTCAAAGGCGGCAAGCACCGCATCGTTGACCCTGATGCACTGGTCAATGTCGACGCTCGAGTCACTGTCGAGGTCAACGGTAATAATGTTGTCGCGCGTGATGGTCACTTGCACCACATAGAGGTCACTACCCTCTAGGGCTTCCTCAACCACTCGTGTCACTTCAGCCTTGTCAAGCATCTTACGAATAAATTATAACAAAAACGAGGAAGCTGATGCCCCCTCTCACGAATGCGCTGCAAAATTAAGCATTCTTAATCATTCCACCAAATCAACGCGCGGGAAAGCCCAAAATTCAAAAGAAAGTTTTTCAATAATTAACATTATTTATCAAAAAGTGGCCTAGCCTCACGGCCAAGCCACTCGTCGATGATTAAAAAACTTTTACTATTATAAACTATTATTCTGCTTCAAATCATTGTGCTCCACAACCAGTGAGCCAACACGCCAACAATCACGCCTAGAAGCATGCCCCAGACAAAAGACCGTTGAGCAGACCTCTTGGATTGCTTCTTGAGCTCGCTGAGCGTGTAGTCGCGAGCGGTCACGATTTTCTCGTCGTCCATATCAGCGAATGACTTTCTGGGTCGTGGTCGATCCGTCGCTGTAGCGCGTCACCACGATGTTCACACCCTGCCACGGCGTCCTAGACATCTGGCCGACAGTGTTCACATAGCTCACACTCACCACCTCGCGGTTCACATCCATCTTCACACCATTGATGCTCGTGATGATCTGTTCAAGATCTTCCGACGAGAAGTTTATCTCACCTTCAGCGATGTAGTAGTCATAGTCGCTGCCAGGAATCACAGTCTCACCATCACGACGTGGAGCCGGAGAGCTGCCATTGCTCCTCGCAATATGAGCCAACGGGTTGGTGTTCTTGGTGAAATAAGCGCGAACCCGGAGTTGAGCATTCAACTCTTCTAGCGTTCCAGGATTGACGGTGACATTCTTCAGACGCAGGGCACCGAAAGTGGCACGAGTCTCATTCTTAACGAGATCCTCCACCACCACATCATTGCCTGCATTAGGATTTGGGGTGTTGTCATCCTCAAACAGACTACCGCCTGGTGTACCATCGGGACTAGCGGGTTTGGGGATACTTGCAGGTCGATCTCCCAGAAGCGCTCCAGCCAGGTTGGCACAACTCATCGTCTTTGCCTGGCCGTTTGCAGGGGTTTTCTCCATCTGGTCGCCGAAGTTAATATCCTCATACATGTACCAGCCATCCTCATCAATTTGTCCGATACGAACGTCACGGCGGGTCTCAATTTCCTCGCCCAAGATAGAATTGTCTACAACCACATTACCATCTTCATCTTCACTGGCCATCCTGCGCCAAGCGCGAACCTTGTAGAGCTCATAGCCAGCAGGAAGATTCAAAGCGTCGAACTTCAGATAGATGTTGTAGTAGCTGTACCAATTGCCATTGCCATTGTTGTCATACATATACCACCGATACTCGCTCATCAGCGGGTGATCTTTGCTCGGCTCTTCAACTTTGACTTCAAGTTTGCCCACTGCAGTGGTCTGTTGCGGGCCACCGTAGGTATTGTAGTCATCACGGTGAGCGGTACCGGCCGCGTCTACGCCCTTGGTAAAGAGCTTGACTACAGGTGCATAAGTGAAGACTTTGGCCGCCTCCGATTTGCTGGGGACACAGTCGACAAACTCTGCCCAGTTCTTAGGCTCATCCTGTGAGACCTCGACCGAAGTGGTGTAGTAGTCTTCGGTACCTTGCTTGTTCATTGACACCGAGTAGCCGTCGCCCTGGTTTCCTGCCATACCCGTTGGTGGCACAATGTCTTCATCATCGTTGGTGCGCACCTTATCTAGGATATAGAAGTCAGCTGGATTCGCACTGGGCCAACGGTAGGCTTCATAGCGCAGAATCTCAGTCTTGCTGCTCAACTGCACCTCTTCCTGGAAGGTCGTGTTGCCCGGCGTATAGTCTGTATTGAAATGGTTGTCACCCAGCACCTGGTCGAGCGTGACCGCATTAACCTTGGTGTCGGTCTTGTAGATGGGGATGCGGTAATTGTTGCTGTAGGCGATATTGGTCCAGCCATCCAAACTCTTAAATTCTTCGGCGGTCTCGAACTCAACTTGATAGAGGTATTGTGCCGGATGCTTATTCTCTGAGACATCTACGGTGAAGTTATCGAAAATCTCTAGCGCACCCAGGTTCACAAAGCCGTCACGGATGTAGAAACTTCGATTCCAGTTGCAGTCACCCTCGCCACCTACGTTGGGGTGATAGCCCGCATAGTGTTGGACTGGGTTGTCGCTCTCGCCAGTGGGATAGTCGGTCTTGGCGGCTTGTTGATTCACCGTCAGAAGCAACTGGCCGTTGCTCTCTGCACTTGGCATACGTGTCACCTTGATGGTGGCGACAGTGACCGGATTGGCGTCTTCCACGCTTGTCCTGCGCAAAAGCTTAATCACTGTAGGATTACTTGCATCAGCAGTAAAGTAACTCTCCTTAATGGAGTTGGGGTTGCTCTTAATCACCAGACGGTTGCTGTAGCAGTTGCGTTGCGTCTTCGGGTTATAGCGGCTATAGTAGGTCACATCGTCGAGTAAGGTCATCTCGGCCGGGTCTTTACCAGGGATAAAGTAACTCTGCTGGTTGGAGATTTGCAGGCTCAGGAAATCATCCATGTCACAGCCCTGAATGGCGTAGGTCACCTGCTGGCTACCGGAGGTGCGACGGACGTACACGTCGGTGTAGGTCTTCTTGTCGGGGCTAGCGGGGATGTTGGTCAACACAACGGGTACCCAGCTTGCGGAATTGTTCTGGTTGGGCAATACAACTCCGTTGGGTCCGTCAAGGTATTGTCCGTACTCGTTGGTGTAATAAACTGGGATATACTTGTCCACACCAAATTCGTCAGTGACCAGCTGCAACAGGTTGTATTTCTGCTGCGATGCGGGCAGGAACTCATCCATATTGCTGTCCCAGGTCAGCGTCAGTTTGTAGTAGTCATCGTGCTTGTCTTCCTCCGGACAAGTGACCTCGTCCTGGCGAATCACATAGAGTGCCATCGACGGACGATGGGCAGGATTATAGTTCAAATACTTTACACCCGAATCTCGATTACTGGTCTTGGTTTCCTCATAGGTCACCTTCATCGTCGGCAAGAATGGATTTTTATAATACTCGCCTGTATAATTGAGTGACTGACTATTTTCAGTATCCATTCCTACCCAATACGTTTGGTCGTAAGATCCTGGAGTAGTGACTTGCAGGTGAATAATCAGATTCCCTCCCGTATAGGTAAAAGGCTCGTCAAAGGTGATGGTCATCTCGGTGGCACCGTAAGTGGGAGTAAAAGTCTGGGTGTATGAACCAGACGGAGTCAAGTAACTGCTCACATTGTTAAAATTTTCTTGCGAGACTGTTCCAATGACAGCGGTTATTTCACCAGCACCTGGATCAATCTCTGGATTGCCAAAACTAATCGGATCCTTGGAGAAGAATGTGATGGACTTGATTTGTTTACCCGCCAAACCTGTCAGCATATCTTCCGGATAAATCATCTGATTAAAAGTATTTTCCACATCATACCAATAACCATAAACAGGAACATATGCACTGGTAGTCTTAGTGCTTTCACTGCCTTCGGCCACTGTGACCGAACGATCAAGCGTATAAGTACTTTGAGGGTAATTCATCATACGCATGTCCGGGACGAAGAACATCAGGTCGCGAACGTCCTGGCACTTGTTGATGTCAACTGTTTCACCATACATCCTGAAGTAGTGACCAGAATAATCAGAGCCACTTGCGTGAGCCACTGGAATGCTTAAGCAGTCATGTGGCACACCATACGACTCCATATTCACCATCAGTTGGTAGACATCCTTGATCTCTTCCTGCCTATCTAAGTCATAGGGGCTGAACTGCTCAAACATATGAACCAAGAAATCACAACAATTGTAGTCCATCCAACCACCATGACCATTGGCTTCATCATTCAGATAATATTGATCCTCACTATAAGCGTACAAAGGCTGGCGACAAAAAGTTTGATAGGTGTAGGATCCACCAATAGTATGAAAAACGCGCTTTGAGTTGAATGGATAGCGCACACGCCCCTTGGCTACCATAAAGAACTTGTTCATCTTGTCACAGTCAATCTTAAACATGGTGCCGGCATCCTCGCCAGTGCCATAGCGCATCGATTCGGTGATGACGCGGATTGACTTGAAAGAGTAACCAATGCTAGCCTTCAACACATCGTAGGAAGTGTAACCCGGTATTTGTTTCGCGGCATTTATTGCAGCTCTTCGGCCAGCGGTGGTGAAGTCATCACGCATCTCAATCAGCAGGAGGGTGAGTCCGTCTTGGTCAGGCTTATACTGGGTCGTGTCCAAATGGGCATAATAAACCACACTGCTGGAACTTTGCGTTAGCGTACTAATATGGGTAACGACATCCCCAGGGATGTTCCAACCATACTCATATTTCTCGTCATATTCATCTACTTTATCTGCTTTCTCTACCCATTGATAGCCCGTCGTATAGTCATCGCCCGTGTGCGATATGGCTCCAACACCGGTGTAAGCCACATCGTCGTAAGGCTCGGTGTGACCGTTCTCGGCAAAGCCGCGCTTGTGGTTGCCGGGAACGTAGGGGTTGGTGTAAATCTCATAGAGCATACCAATCATTTGGTCGGGATCTGTGGCGACCTCGTCGAGGCGGGCCTTGTTGTCGGCAGGGCGGTCAGCCTCTGCCACGTTGATGGGCCAGGTATATTCAATGGCGTGGAAGAAGTCCTTGTCGCCCGACACAGGCGCGTCGGCCTCGTAGGCCTCCTCCACTTGATACCCGATGGTCATCCAGGGGAGGAACCTCACCGTTCCTGTGGTAGAAGAACCTTGATAAGTAGCTTCATTATTGTAATAATAAATTGAAGTATAGTTTGAGGATTGATTTTGCCCATACCATGCGACATCTCTTGATATATAAGCATTCCCCAACCCATCGCCCTGGACATCTACAATCAGGTTCCCACCATTGTAATCATAGGGAATGTCAAGGACAAAGGTCACGGTATTGTTTCCGGTCAATAGGCTCGCCAACACACAAAAACCTGTCACAGATTGGAATTTATTTAAGTTATAAGTCGATCCGTAATTTGCGGCGGTAGTCTCACCAAATCGGATTGTTACCTTACTAGAAGTGGAGCCGCTTATCGCAGACAGATTTCCGTTGGCATGGAAGGTGATGGAGGTGATTCGGCAACCCGCATTCAAGCCTAACGAGCTGGCCGGATAAATTATCTGCCCTCTTGTCTTGGTATCAAGAAAATAGCCGTAAAGCGGGACAAAACTATTTGTGCTGGACGTATTCTTGCACACTTCTTTGGGTGTAGCGTTTACCCAGTGGTAGCGGGTGACTTTCTCGTTGGTGACGATGCGACCGGGGTTGTCATGACTGGCGCGAAGCGTCATGGCCGGGGTGTAAGTCGTGGGGGCTGGATCGGTAGCGGACATCCAATCAGATGACGCGGTCGACTCCTCAACACCCCTGAATTTCTCCTCGGCTTCAGCCTCTATGCAGCGCTCCTCGGGTTGGGCTAGTGGAGTGGCAATCACGACCGACTTTTCCTGCAAAGGAGCGGAGTCTTTCTTGACGCAGCCCTTGTCCGCTGGCAGCATCTTTTCAAGGACAGCGGGCTTGCGATCGGGCTTAGCACCCTGCGATGCAGCATTGGTCCAGCCAGGGAAGACCAGCGATGCAAGCAGCATTAGTTTAATCATAGGTTTCATTGTCTTAACAGTTTTTATTGAGTTTATAAAAGAATTTGCTCGTAATGCTTACGATAGAAGTTATGTTCTATCTGCAGCCTATTACACCAATACAAAAGTATTGAAAATTCCACAAATGGGCGCTAATTCGCAAAAAAATCTTTATCTTTGCTCCCTTTTCTTAACACAACTCCCCAAAATTTAACATTTATTTGAAAGTTAAACCAAAATCTTATAGGATGAGTGTGGTGAGTGCATCAGCGTCCGCGATGCGCTTAGGATTTGAGGAAATTTATGTGATTGATCGGTCTAAAACTTCTGACTGACAATGGTAGTGCATTTTTCTGACCCCTCCAAACTAGGAGTTATATACCAGTTGCCCCCATCGAAAAGTGTTGTATTATAATGCCAGACACATCCCCACTAACAAAAATAATATAATAATCATAGTTGTGCTCGGCAAAATACAATCGCCTTTGGATAAATTAGGCGGCATCTCGGAAATTCTCAAATAAATTTGGCATTTCGCTCAATTTGCACTAATTTTGCCGCCACAAACATTAACTCAACCAAAAAACAACAAATTATGCCTCAATTGTCAGAACGCAGTGTCAAGATGCCGGCATCACCCATCCGCAAACTCGTCCCGTTTGCCGTCGCTGCAAAGAAAAAAGGTATCAAAGTCTATCACCTGAACATTGGTCAGCCCGACATCCACACCCCGAAGGAGGGCCTGGACGCACTGAAGAACATTGACCGCCAAGTGCTGGAGTACTCTCCCACCCCCGGTATCCAGAGCTACCGCGACAAACTCGTGGGTTACTACAAGCGCTTCAACATCGACCTCACGCCCGACAACATCTTTGTCACTTGTGGCGGCAGTGAGGCCGTGATGTTTGCCTACCAGGCTTGTCTGAACCCGGGCGACGAGGTCATCATCCCCGAGCCCGCCTATGCCAACTACATGGGCTTTGCCTGCGAGACTGGTGTCGTGGTTCGCACCATCACCACCCACATCGAGGACGGCTTCGCCTTGCCGCCTGCCGAGGAGTTTGAGAAGCTCATCACGCCGCGCACCCGCGCCATCATGATCTGCAACCCCAACAACCCCACGGGAACCCTCTACACCAACGAGGAGCTTTACAAGCTGCGCGACATCGTCAAGAAGCACGATCTCTTCCTGTTTGCCGACGAAGTCTATCGTGAGTTCTGCTACCGCGACGAGCCTTACCTGAGCTGCATGTGCCTTGAGGGAATCGAGCAGAATGTGGTGATGATCGACTCGGTGTCGAAGCGCTACAGCGAGTGCGGCATCCGCATCGGTGCCCTCATCACCCGCAACGCCGACATCATGGCAGCCGTCAACAAGTTGGGGCAGGCCCGTCTGAGCCCCCCGCTGATTGGCCAGATCATCGCCGAAGCATCGCTCGACGCACCCAAGCAGTACCATCAGGAGGTGTACGACGAGTACATCGCCCGCCGCAACTGCCTGGTCGAGGGTCTCAACAAGATTCCTGGCGTGTTCACCCCCATGCCCAACGGTGCCTTCTACACCATGGTCAAGCTGCCCATCCAAGACAGTGACGACTTCTGCCGCTGGTGCCTCGAGGAGTTCAGCTACGAGGGCGAGACCGTGATGATGGCTCCCGCAACGGGCTTCTATGCCACCCCAGGTGCTGGCAAAGACCAGGTGCGCATGGCCTATGTGCTGAAGATTGAAGACCTCAAGCGCGCGCTTGTCGTCCTCGAGAAAGCTCTTGAAGCCTACAACGCCCGTTGAGTCTTTTAGAAACCAAGAAGTTAAGAAGTCAAGGAGTTAAGGAGATAAGACATTTCTCTTTTTAACTCCTTCACTTTTTTTGCAGTGTCGTGTAGTTTTTTTGACCCCATTGCGTCTAATGGGCAAACATCAGACTTTAGAAACAACTCATCTCTAAGGTCTAAATACTAAAGTCTATCATGCAACAGGACGAACAATTCTTTACGGACTTGGTCAAACAGAACAAGAGCACCATCTATAGCGTGTGCTACATGTTCAGCAACGACAAGGACGAGGTCGAGGACCTCTTCCAGGAGTCACTCATCAACCTGTGGCGAGGCCTGCCGGCATTCGAGGGCCGCAGCCAGGTAGCGACGTGGGTGTGGCGCGTCACGCTCAACACCTGCATCAGCGCCGACCGCAAGAAGAAGCGCAACGCTACTGTGCCGTTGACCATGGACATCGACCTGTTTGACGAGAGCAACGCCCAGAGCCAGCAAGCACAGTTGTTGCGCGACCGCATCCAGCGGCTGCAACCCTTCGACCGCGCCATCGTGCTGCTGTGGCTCGAGAGCATGAGCTATGACGAAATTGCCGCTATCGTGGGAATCTCGCCCAAAAACGTGGGTGTACGCCTATATCGCATCAAGGAACAACTCAAAAAGATGAACTAAAACACCAAACTACTATGGATAACGAACTGCAACTTGAAGAACTACGCCAACAGATGACTGAACTCCGTCAGCAACTCGACCGACAGGAGATTGTCAACGAAAGCCTCATCCGCCAGTCGATGACGGGAAAGATGTCATGGATCAAGAAGTACATATGGGTCGAGGTGGCCATGGTGCCGCTGTGCCTGCTCATTCTCGCACCCGTCCACGCCATGATTGGGCTGTCGTGGTGGCTATTTGCCTTCCTCGCCGTGATGCTCATTGTCGATGTCGCCGCCGACTTCTACATTAACCGTGTAGACAAAAACCAACTGCTCACCGGCAACTTGGTCGAGGCCAGCCGCCAGCTCGTGGCGATGAAGAAGCAGCGCGCATGGGCTTTCGCCTTGGGACTGTTGGGAGTCATCATCTGGCTCGTGTGGTTCCTCTACGAGCTGCGCCATGTCGCCGGAAACCTGACATCCGATTTCTTGAACGGTTTTGCACAGGGAGGATTTGTGGGAGGCATTATCGGTGGAGTCATCGGACTGGCTATTGCCTTCATCATCTTCCGCAAGATGCAACGCACCAACGACGAGGTCATCGCTTCCATCGACCAACTCACACACGAAGCATAAAATCTCCCCAAAACCACAATTTAGCGGCGACCTATGATAGGTTGCCGTTTTTTTTCGGAAAAAATGCTTACCTTTGTGGCGATAAAACTCACTCAGAAAATGAAACGTATCTTTATCACCACTTGCTGCCTACTAGCCGTTGTGACCCTGGTGGCGGCAGCGACTCCCCGTAAAAAGACCACTGTGACACAAAACAAACCCTATCAAATACTCGTCATCAGCGACACCCATCTGCTGGCACCCCAACTCTACGACAAGGGCGAGGCTGCACAGCGGTTGGCACAGAACGACCTGAAGCTGGTGCTCCAGAGCGACGAAATCATGCAAGCCACTGTCGACTGGGCCATCAAGCAAAAGCCCAGCCTGGTGCTCATCACGGGCGACCTCACCTTCAATGGCGAGCAGGCCAGCCACCATCGACTCGCCACCCATCTGGCACGGCTCGCCCAGGGCGGCGTGCCCACGCTCGTCATCCCAGGCAACCACGATGTGAGCAATCCCAATTCCCGCCAATACATCGGCAGCAAGGCCACACCGGCACCCACCATCACACGCGACGAGTTTGCGCAAATCTACGCCCCCTACGGCTACGGCAACAGTTCGCGCTGCGACCCCGCGTCGTTGAGCTATGCCTGTGAGCCCATCCCCGGCCTGGTCGTACTGGGCATCGACTCAAACCGCGACGAGGAAAACCGCCTGGTGGCACGGGGCGACACCGTCAACAAGTATCACAGCGGTGGACGGGTCAAGCCCGAGACCCTGCAATGGCTGCGCCAGCAGGCACAACAAGCCACGGCGCAAGGCAAGCACGTCATCGCCATGATGCATCACCACCTCATTGAACACATCGACGGCGAGGCAAAGTATCTCAAGGACTATATCGTCGACGATCACGACCAGGTGGCACAGACGTTGGCCAGCTGCGGCATACATGCCGTGTTCACAGGACACTTGCACATCACCGATGCCGTCACCAGCGGCACACTCACCGAGGTCGCCACGGGTTCGCTTTCCACCTACCCGATGCCCATGCGGGTCGTCACCATCGACCGTTCGCTCGATTCGCTGCGCGTCGACACACAGTTTGCCTCGTTCGGTCCCAGCGAGCAACTGCTGCAACAAGGTCGGGAGCAAATCGAACGCAACGTGCCCTCCGAGGCCAAAGTCCTCGCTCGCAAGATATGGCCACGCCTGCAAGACAAGTATAACCAACTCATGTCGTTTCTCCACGCCAATGGCACCGATGTCTCGCATGTTCCCAGCGGACCCGACGAAGCTGCTACCCTGCTCGTCAACAACATGCGCCAGCCCCTCACCCAGATTATGCTCACAATCACCAAGGGCGGCGAAGACCCACAACAGGCCATGGCACTCATCGCCACCATCAAGGAAGGAATGGTCAACATGGCATGCGACGCCTTCCCAGCACAACTGGCCGACGACATGGCCCACATGCTGGTCGAGAACCTGATGCCACGCATCGAACCCACCATGCGCAGTGCCCTCGAGGACCGAAACCAGGTGGGCAAGCCCAACGAGTCAAGCACCCCCGACCACCGACTCACCATCCAACTTTAGTTCAGGGGTCATGGGCTTGCTTGCAAGCCGTCAGAGTAAAAATGTTTAATACACCTGTTCGATAATTCGAAAATTCGTGATATCTTTGCGGTATGAAACAATACCTTGACTTGATAGAGCATGTGATGCGCGACGGCACACTCAAGCACGACCGCACAGGAACGGGCACCAAGAGCGTGTTCGGCTACCAACTGCGCTGCGACCTGCGCGACGGATTCCCACTGTTGACCACCAAGAAGGTGCACCTCAAGAGCATCATCTATGAACTGCTTTGGTTCCTTCAGGGTGATACCAACGTGCATTACTTGCAAGAGCATGGTGTGCGCATTTGGAACGAATGGGCAGATCCCGAGACGGGAGACTTGGGCCACATCTATGGTTATCAGTGGCGCTCTTGGCCCGACTATAATGGTGGTTTCATCGATCAGATACAGCAGGCAGTCGATGACATTAAGCATAATCCCAATTCCCGTCGTATCATCGTTTCGGCGTGGAATGTTGCTGATATCGACAACATGAACCTACCTCCTTGCCACGCATTCTTCCAGTTCTATGTGGCAGAAGGGCGTCTCTCGTTGCAACTCTATCAACGCAGTGCCGACTGTTTCTTAGGCGTTCCCTTTAACATAGCTTCCTATGCTCTCTTGTGCATGATGATGGCTCAGGTATGTGGTCTTCGTCCGGGTGAGTTCATCCACACCACTGGCGACACACACATCTATCAGAACCACCTCGAACAAGTTCACTTGCAGCTTAGTCGCGAGCCTCGTGCCTTGCCTCGTATGGTCATCAATCCCGATGTGAAGGACATCTTCGGTTTCCAGTACGACGATTTCCATCTCGAAGGCTACGACCCCTGGCCAGCCATTAAGGGAGTTGTATCTGTCTAAAAGAAGACCCCTTCCCCAGTCCCTCCCCGAGGGGAGGGGGAGAAGTCACTTTAATCCTCCCTGGGAGGAAAAACACCAATAGTGAGTA
>JAEEGI010012602.1_pt1 | contig 18064 bp, 15 predicted proteins | sample 8958751 | NCBI WGS metagenome assembly JAEEGI01 (sample SAMN16246545, study PRJNA631951) | gut metagenome | biome: gut microbiome; feature: rumen; material: KS-attached | host: Bos | place: Iran: Karaj | collected 2018-10 | reverse complement strand
CCATTGGCGACGCCGACACAGTGGCGCGTGCCGATATAGTCCGCATACGCCTGCTCGAAACGCCGGTTCTCCTCGCCCTGCAGATACCAGCCGGAGTCCACCACGCGGCGGGCGGCTTCCTGCAACTCGTCGCGGTGCAGGTCGGTGACCGCTTTCAATTCCAGGAATGGGATCATTTCTCTTCGATTACTTTTACGAAACGGGCCGGATTGCCTACCCACAGTTCGCCTGCGGGCACATTTTTCGTCACAACGCTCCCGGCCCCGACCATGGCGCCTTCGCCGATCTCAATCCCGCACAGGATGACGGATCCGGCGCCGATGCTGGCGCCCCGGCGTATGACGGTCTGCTCGAAGTGGTCGGGATATTGCTTCGAACGGGGATACCGGTCGTTCGTGAATGTGACATTCGGACCGATGAAGACATCGTCTTCGATCCGGACGCCATCCCACAGTTGGACGCCGCTCTTGACCGTGACCCGGTCTCCGATGCGGACGTCATTCTCTATGAAACAATGGCTGCAGATGTTGCAGTCTTCTCCGATGACCGCCTGCGGCAGTACGACGCAATACTGCCAGACCCGGGTTGTCTCGGGGATTATCGCCTGGCAGTCAGACAGGGGATGTATCATTTGATGAAGTCTAAGTATTCTTGATAATCGCGGATGTAATCCGCCTCATCGTATGCCTCGGAGGTCAGCACCAGGCAGACGGCGCCGGAGGAAAACTCCTGCTCGGCGGCCCAGATGCCGGGCGGGATGTGCAGTCCCATGAAAGGGCGGTTCAAAAAGACGGTCCGTTTCTCGGTCCCGTCGTCCAGGACGACTTCGAAACTGCCGCTGGCGGCAACCAGGAACTGGTGGCAGGCCTTGTGGGCATGGGCACCGCGGGCTTCCCCTCCGGGGATGTCATAGATGTAGAACACGCGCCGGATATCGAAGGGAACCGTATCCCCGGACTGGACGACGGTCAGGTTGCCACGGTCATCCTCGATCTTGCCGAGCGGGATGAGGGCGCAGTCGGATACACGGGGTTTGCTCATCGCTTGATTCGTTTGAATTCGTCATAATCACGGATGTAGTCGGCTGCGTCGTAGGGGGTGGAGGACAGGACCAGGGCCAGGGCGTTGGTGGAGAAGTTCTCCATCTCGCGCCACATCAGCCGGGGGACATACAGACCGTAGTAAGATCGGTTGAGGGAGAAGGTCTGCTTCCGGGTGCCGTCGTCGATGACGACGTCGAAACTCCCGGACAGGGCGACGATCAGCTCCTCCGTCTTGCGGTAGGCATGGCCGCCCCGCGTCTCGCCGCCGGGGACATCATAGATCCAAAAGGCACGCTCGATCTTGAAGGGGATGTGATTGTATTGCTCCACGACGGAAAGATTTCCGCGGCGGTCGCCGTTTTTGGGCAGGGGGATGATGCTTGCCTGATCCATAGTCTATCGTGTCAGTCTTGCAGCCGTGCGGGCGAAAGCGCGCTCGCCCAGCAGGCGGCTCGCATAAATGATCCGGTTCTTCCGGGAAAGGTAGGGCCGGAAACGCTCCAGCCAGTCCCGGTGGCTCTTCATGGCCTGGAAATAAGCCGTTTTCTCTTGTGCGGGGAGGTCCAGATACCGGCGCGCGAAGCGGTTGACTTCGAAGCGGATGCTCTGCTCGAGGTCTTCCCGGATCGGGCCCGTCAGCGTCCCTTCCAGCCGATGCTCGAGCCGGGCCATTTCGACCGGGAACTCGAAGGCCCATACGGCCGCTTTGCGGGCCGTGTTTTTGTTGGCGGTGATCGATCCGGCGCTTGATCGGAAATCATAGTAGCGGCCCGGGATGGACTTGACCCGCTCTGCCCGCAGGAGGGCTTCCCACGCAAAGGGGCAGTCCTGGGAAATGTACAGGTCGGGGAAGCGGATGCCGTAGCGCTCGATGTGGGCGCGCCGCACTAGCCGCAGCCAGAGCAGGGACAGCTGTGCCAGCTTGCCGCCGAACTCTTTCTCCACGAATCCGCAGCCGGATTCGACTTCCGAAGCGCGGAAGATATCCGGGTGCTCGAGGTACTGTCCGGGCGCTCCGTCGCGGAACTCGTCATAGTTGAACAACAGGATGTCCAGATCGTCCTCATCCGCCTGCTTCAGCAGTTCGGGCGCAGACCCGGGCTTGACCAGGTCGTCGGCGTCGACGAACCAGATATATTCCCCCTGTGCCACCTCCAGGCCCCGGTTACGGGCCGCTCCGGAATACAGGTTGCGGGGTTGGTCCAGCAGGGTCAGGTTGCTGTGCCGAGCTGCCACCGCCGCGATCTTCTCCCGCGTGTCGTCTGTCGAGCAGTCGTTGACGCAGATGACCTCGAAATCATCCTCCGACATCCCCTGGGCGTAGAGGCTGCCCAGTGTGTCAGCGATGAAGCGGCCTACGTTGTAGCAGGGGAGTATGTAAGAAATCTTCGTCATGGTTTTACCTTTCCCCATAATGCCCCCCCTAATCTACTTAAAGAAATGAGGGTCGAAAGTCATCTATCCGAAATAACATTGCTCGTCCCCGAGTGAATAATAGGGAGTCCTCAGATAGCGCTTGACTTTATTTAACATTCTACTTAAGGATGCGATGCTTGATGTTTGCCAGTATTCTTAAGAACAATTGTTTGTTTGTACGGTTGTGATAGTCATTACGTACTATTTTGATCTGGTCTTGCTGGTGTTTGAAATAAAATGAGTCTTCGTAGAATGACGATTTTTTGTAGTAATGCCACCAGGTATCGCTTGCGACGCATTCTAGCGACTTCCAGGGTTTTTTAGTCCCGGTGTAATGCAGGGTGGAGGTCCTGAACAAGTCCATGAAGCAAACTACCGGATCTTTTCGCCCCCATAAATAGTGCATGAAATGGTCGACTTGGAAATTGTAAAACCTGGGAATGATCTCTACGTGTCCCTTACAAACGATGTTGAGGATATCCTGGTCGTTTTGCTCGTATTTCTTTGACAGATGGGGGCGGAACAAGTCTTGGACGTTGTTCTCTCTCATGGCTTTTAGGTTCATAACCAAGAAACCGGCATTGAAATAGGCAGATTCAGTTTTGTCGGCCTTAGTAGGTCTGGAAGACTCAAAGGGAAAGGTGTCGTCGATGACCTGGTCGGATGCCGCTGCTATCCATTCGTCTTGCTTCAAGGAGACTTGAAACAGGACCGACAGATCCTGCTGGAAAACCATGTCAATGTCGGCGTAGATGACCTTGTCAAACTGCGGGAACAAATCCGGGATGTCAAGCCGGCAATAGGTGGTGTGGGAAATGTGCGTGCCGGAAATGTCGACGGCCGAATAGTCGATGGTCTGCACAAAACAAATGCTGATATTTGTGGTGTCGGAGAACGCCTGAGTCAGTTTATCCTGGTTCTCCCGACTTAATTTGTCTTTCTGGTGAAGGATAAAGACACTGTAGTGCGTGTCTGGACGTGCGTTCATCGACAGTGAGGTCAGGGCAACCCCGCATGCGATGACGACATTATCGTCGATGGCAAAGATGATCGGTATATTCATTGCGTAAGGGGAGTGTGTACGAAATCTTCACAAATAGTTCTTTATAGCAGACAAAACCGTCAGTACTTGCATCTTGTCGTAAACCGCGACACAGTCTTCATACAGGTAGCGCATGTCTTCCTTCAACCGGGGATCCTTCACCAGATCCTTGTTCTCGTTCCAGTAGTTGTCCATGAAGGACTTGAGTTCAGGATTGGTCGCGTACCAATAATCGACCGGATGCATGTGGTTTTTATCCGAGATGGTGAATGTGTGTTTGTCATCCGGTTTGTCCGTTTTCTTTCTCAGTCCAAGCCTGCGTAGGACAAAACCCTTCAGATAAGTGGGGAAAGCAGGGTCGGAGAAATGGGGGACTTTGTTCCCAAATACAGTCATGTAGCGGGTTTTATCCTCATTGTCGATATGCTGGATAAGATGCCCGTGCCCGGTCCATACATATTTCGCTGCCCCCGGATATTTGTTGAGAACCCAGTCAAAGTAGATTTTGTGTTTAAAGCGATATCTAATAGGAATGCTATAACAGAACTCGATGAATTCGACATTACAGAACGGCGATAAGGCTTCAGTATAATTGTGGTCATAGCCGAGCGTGCCCTGCCCGGTAAAGCAGAATCCTTCGTTATAAGTCATAAAGATTTCCCTGTCCTTATAGGGATATTTGAGCTGATAATCCTTAAGCCGGTCTGCCAATTCTATAGAATAGCCTCCGTCCATGATATTCAACCGGTCCAGCTTATCCAATTCGCTTTTCATATAACACCCCAGGTGACCGTCTCCCATCTCACCGGTGTGTATAATACCATAATCAGAATAGTTAATCTTATCAAAAAGACTCCTTGTGTGTGACACGCCAAAGAAACAGGCGCTGCCACCGGTCAGTTCCGTGATCTTGTCCAGTGAATAAATGCAATTACCGTTATCCAGAGCCTTGAACAGAAAGTCATGACGCAGGTCTGTAGCTATCTGCTTTCCCACCTTGAAATCAAGGGACTCAGATTGACCGAAGTTAAGATTCAGTTGTTGGGTGTATCCCAAGTCATGAGCAACCCATACTGTCATCCTGGAGTCCAATCCGCCGCTCAAAGTGGCCCAATGCTTATAACCATATTCGCGGTCTTTTTCAAAGTCCAGTCTGACGGCCTCCCGAAAGAAATGATCGATGCCCTCAATAGCTTCATCAAGCGTCATTTCTTTCGGTTCGTTGGAAAAACGATGATACTGTTTTTCTTGCAGGTCATTTTCTGTGAGTGTCAGATAATGCCCGGCACACAGTTTATGAATCTCATTGTATAAAGTGTTGTCTTCAATGACATAACCCAAGGTCAGATCCATGTATGCTGCATCCCGGTTCAAGGTCAGTGAGACTCCGTTCTCTTTCAGGGTCTCAATCATGTAACTGATTTCCGTCCCGATCACGAACCCCTCTTTCACTTGACTGTAGAAGACCTGCTTGGAACCGATATGATCGGTAAAGAACAGCCATCGTTTGGTACTCTTCTCCAGGACGAAACCGCAGAAGGAACCTCGGAATTCTTTATAAAAGACCTCAGGATTGAGTTGACGCATGCTCAATACACATTCCCGCCAATCCCGTGCGTTATATTTCTTGATCAGATCTCGGCTATTGACGATGACCCCTTCAATCAAAAGAAGGAATTGATCGTTATCTTCAACGATCTTGTCATTCATGAATTTCTTGCAGGTACGGCGGCTGACTTGATATCCGTCTCCCTGAAAGGTTGAAATAAAAAGATGAGGGTTGCTTTCTTCCGGAATCCGGAATTTGTCTCCGAGGGTAATGATAAAACCGGGCATGATACTATTGATTGAGAAGAGATTTCAAATGAGTCAGACGCGACTGATCCGAGTATTCCCGTTCGATGGCTTTCATCGTGGCCTCGCGCTTGAGTTGGGCGTTCCTGATGGCTTCCCTCAGGTCGACGGTGTGCATCTGGCGGACATCGTAGACGGATTCTACGCCCATCCGTTTCAGCATGTCGAACTGTGGATTCATCGGTTTCATGAACACGGGTTTTCCCAAAGATAGGGCAATCATGATGTTGCCTTCGGCTTGCTGCCGGTTGTGGAACATCATCACGACATCCATACCGTTGAGATATTGCACAAAAGTATTCTTATCCATGAAATCGGTCACGGCATGAAAACGACCGCCCCAATGTTTCCCGGCATAGTCCAGTGTCCATTCCTTGCCATCCTTGTCCCCGTATGACAGGAAACTGTACACTTCGCAGTCCGCCTTGACTTTATGCTTCAGGTAATGGAGGGCGTCGATCTGGTTGCCGTTGGGGTCGCTTGAATTCCCCAACAGGATCTTGAGGGGCTCTCCTTCAGCCGGGACAGCCTTCATGGGCAGTTCTTTGGCGATGTCAAAATGCTGGTCGAAAGTGCCGATGACGTGCTTGGCCTTGCAACCGGGATAGAGTGTCTTGACCCATTCCACCTCCGGCCCGGAATGCTCGGTGATCACGATGTAATCGATCCTTTTGATCGTCTCCAGTTTCGCTTGATAAGCTCTCTTTACCTCACGCTTGAACCGCCACCAGTTTTTCGCCCGATACCACAGCCAGGGTTTCCCTTTGGGGAAGAAGCGGGGGAGCAGACGCTCCCGATACAGCTTCCTCTTGGTCATCGGGTCGAACATCCATCTCGCGTGCCACCAGAACGGGTTGCTATAGAACTCCGCTCCCACCAGATAAACATAGAGCGGGTTGGGAAGGTTCATGTCGAGGATCAGATTCCCGATAGTCTCATCATACCAGGATACGAACAGTTTGTCTTCCGGTTTCAATGTCGCGAGTTTCTCCCGATAGTGATCCGGATCGTTTCCGATATATTCTACGGGATGATCTGTGTGGAAGAAGTCATTCTTCCCTTCATTTCCGCGGACCCAGATGACGTTTCCGTCCTCTTCATGAAGCCGGTAGATGTCTTCGATATATGAAACGAAGAACTTCTCCTGGATGATGATGTGATAGTTCATTGGGCAATGATTGAGGCGATACGGCGGACCTCTTCGAGGCTCAAGTCGAAATAGAGCGGCAGTCGGACCAGACAATCGGCATACCGGTCGCATTGAGGCAGATCCCGGCCATCATGCTTGTCGATATAATAGGGGCTGCTGTGGAGGCTCAAATAGTGGAATACGGCCAGGATGTCGGCCTCCCTGAGCTTCTTGATCATTTGCGTCCGCTCTTCCAGACTCGGATAAACCAGGTAAAACATATGGGCATTATTGGTCGCATAGTCGGGGATGTCGGGCAAGGAGAATCTTCCTTGGTCCGCCAGCGGCTTGAGAAGCCGGTAATACTCTTCCCATAGCAATTTGCGCTTGGCCTGGATTTCTTCCATCGATTCCAACTGGGCCCACAGGAATGCGGCGGTCATTTCGCTCGGCAGGAAGGAGCTGCCGATATCGCACCATCCGTATTTGTTGACTTCGCCCCGGAAGAATTCTGCCCGGTTGGTCCCTTTCTCCCACAGGATTTCGGCACGCCGGATAAAACGCTCGTCGTTGATGCCCAGTAATCCTCCTTCTCCCGAAATGATGTTTTTCGTCTCGTGGAAGCTGAAGGCGGACAGATGCCCGATCGTGCCCAGCGGCTTGCCCTTGTAGTATGAGTCGATCGCCTGTGCCGCATCCTCCACGACGATCAGCCGATGTTTTTCCGCAATCTCCATGATCCTGTCCATGTCGCAGGCGACACCGGCGTAGTGGACCGGGACGATCACTTTTGTGCGGGGAGTGATCAACTCCTCGATCCGGTCTGCATCCAGGTTGGGATTGCGGGTCATGGAGTCGGCAAAAACGATATGGGCTCCTTCCCGGACAAAAGCCAGGGCGGAGGAGACAAAAGTGTAGGAAGGAACGATGACTTCATCTCCGGGTTTCAGCTCGCAGAGCATAGCCGCCATTTCCAGCGCATCCGTGCAGCTGGTGGTCAACAGACATTTCTTGAAGCCATATTTCTCCACGAAAAAGCGTTGGCATCGTTTCGTGAATTCGCCATTGCCGGAAAGCTTTCCGTTTTTCTGTATGGCTTCCGCAATATATTCCGTTTCTTTTCCAGTCAGGTGGGGTAAATTGAAAGGGGTCATAATTACGATTTCTTTTTAATCCGGAGAATGAGACTGGAAATGAGGTGATTCAAATCCGAGTGCAGTCCCCAATATTTGAGTTTATCATATCCCGAAGGATTGCCATATCCTTTAACGAAATGCCATAGTTTTTCGGTTGGAAAATCTTTCCAGTAGAATTTATGACATTGATCGAGTACGAACAAGGCTGTTTTTGCAAAAAAAGGTTGAGCTACAGACAGTTTGCCCGCCCGTTCGGCATAGTACTCGCGAACCCTCATGGCCTCTATTTCGAAGGCATACTCCTTCTTCAAATCGGTGAAATGACAGGCAGAACTCACGAGGCTTCGGTAGTTGCCCGTAATATCTCTGATATACTTTATCCTTCCTTTGGATGCCAGATGACACCATAGTGGGAGATCGCCCATGGGTAAATCCTTATATGGAGGACGGTAGTCTGCAATTGCATCCTTCCGGAAGACCACCGTCAGAGTCCCTATCCAGCACTCTTTCAGTAAGTCATCCAAAGTAATCTCGTCCCGATCCATGCAAACAGCCGTCTTTTCTTCGTGACCTGCTATCGTTTGCGTAAAAGCGCTGCAACACATTGAGTAATCCGGATGGGATTCCAGGAACGCAATTTGTTTTTGCAACTTCAAGGGGTCTGTCCAGTAATCGTCTCCCTCGCAACTCGCAAAATATTTTCCCCTGCAAGCTTGAGTAAGAATCCTTGAGATTGATTGCCGATCTTTTGAATACTGATTCTCGACCTCATAGATGGGTTTGATGATGTCAGGATATTTTCTCGCATATTCACGGATAATATCCACGCTATGGTCCGTGGATGCATCATCATGGATGACAATCTCATAACGGAACGACGTCTTCTGCATGAGGAATCCGTCCAGGCACTCCCGTAAATATGGCTCATGATTATACACGGCACAACGGATGGAGACCATGATGTCTTCATCAGCTTCGGTGAGGATTCGGGAGTATAACTGGCTCAAGGCGTCTTCGTTCAATACAACCGGATTGTTCTTTAATCTTACGGGGTTGACGGAATGGACGAGCGCATCCATATCGGATTCCTTGTTAGCCGATTTCGGCTTGTCGAGTTGCAGATCTGCCATTATGCGTCGGAACACCATGATGGCATCGTTCGAACCGTCCGCTCCCATAGACGTTGCAATGTCCGAAAAAGTATAAGCCAGATAATCAGCGCCGCGGCTATCACCGATCTGATCCATATGGCTTGCCATGTAATCCCAGATCTCCGGAAGACAAACTGCAACGGCATGGCCATGAGGTAATTGATACATCGATGTGATCTTGTAACTCATGGCGTGCGCTGCCGTCGTTTGGGCGATATTGATGGCTCGGCCGCTATAATTAGCTGCAAGCATAATCTGAGTGGCTGCTTCGTCCCGGTTGTCAAAGATATGTGCTCTCCAGTTTGCCATGATAAGTTCAACGGCCTTTTTGGAATACACTTTACTCTCTTCCGTGCTATTGACCGACCACCACGATTCTATGCCTTGGCAGAGCGCATCCATCATGACACATTTTTTCTGGTATAAGGGGAGCGTCTTTAATACAGTGGGCTCAAGGATGGCATAATCAGGAAGAATCCCATCATTCGTTACGGTCTGCTTTTCGCCGTTAAAATACACTACGGCGTTATGTGTGGATTCGCTTCCGGTTCCTGCTGTTGTAGGAATGGCAATGAGGGGAAGCCTGTTCCCATCAATCGTCAATTGTTGGGAAACGAGCGGGGGTATGATAGCATTATGGCCTTCCTCTGCAAGATAAGTCAGCTTAATACACTTAGCCACGTCTATTGCGCTACCTCCGCCCACGGCCAGAATCGTGTCGCACCGGGAAGATCCCAATAAATCTGTCCCTAGACAAACCTGTTCGTACAACGGGTTGGAAGTAAAATCAGAAAACATGACTTTTTCATCCGTCTGCAAGCCCTCTATCGTTTCCCTGATATTGAGATACGGATAGGATGAATCTACTACAAGAAACAATTTCTTGCACCCGATTTCCCTCAAGATAACAGGCAAACTAGAAATCCCGTTTATAATCTTCTGCATGCGTTTAATCTGAGAGGAAGGCCATCAAAGCCTCTTTGTTCTGGATGGGGGTTGTTGTCGGCCGACCAAGATCTCTCCGGTTCCCTTTTTTGACGCAGACAACAATCAGGACGGGGCCATCCATTTTCTTAACATCGTTCAAGATGCGAATTAGGCCATCCCGGTCAGCAGTAATGAAAGATGCTGTGTATCCAACAGCTTTCGCAATGGCGCAAAAATTAATGTCAAGGCCGACGGTGGGTTGCCCACCTACTGAATCGTGGGCGCCGTTGTTGAAAAGGACATGGATGTAGTTCTTTGGCGCTTCCGACGCAACGATAGCCATCCCGCCCAAATGCATGATGGCCGCACCATCGCCGTCGAAACACCAGATCCTGCGGTCGTTCTTATTAAGCGCTATACCCAGGGCAATCTGTGAAGCATGGCCCATGGATCCTACTGTCAGGAAGTCTCGCTCATGTCCTTCTCCGTTCTGAACTCGGTATTCGAATAATTCACGGCTGATCATTCCGGTTGTAGATACGATCACGTCCTTCTCATCTATGGAAGAAGCAACTGTTTGAATGGCTTCTTCACGGCTCAGTGCTGACTTGTCATTCCGGCCCAGTTTACTCGTATAAGGATCAAATGTGTCTTTCTCAATAACAAGGGCATACACGCCATTTGTCTCTTTCATATAGTCTACCGCCTGCGCAATCTGTCGGCTTGCGTCATCCTCGCATTTACTGAGGATAGAATAAGCAACGCCCATCGTGTCAAGCAGATCGGTAGTTACTTTCCCTTGTTTGATATGCTGAGGCTCATCATGGACGCCCGGGCGTCCGCGCCATCCGATCAGCAAGAGGACGGGAATGTTGTATACCTCTCGGTCAGTCAGTGATGCGAGTGGATTGATGATGTTCCCTTCTCCTGAATTCTGCAAGTACACGCAACCAATCTTTCCTGTGGCCAAATGATAGCCGGCGGCCATCCCAATTGCCCCTCCCTCGTTTGCCGCTATGATATGATGCTTTTCATCAAGCTGGTCAGAAAGATAGGCGCAAACGCTTTTCAAAAGGCTGTCAGGGACGCCGGCGAAAAAATGGATGCCGTGCGAGTTGAGCGTATCGATGAAGAACTTGGAGCTGATCATGTGGTTACTCCTCCGGAATCAGGGTGATAATCTCTTTTATGGACATACACATATCGTCACATTCCTTGGCTCGGTGATGCTCAAGGATTGTTCGAGCCGCTTTCTGCATAGCCGGGAAACCGGTGCGGGTGAGCTGGTTCGCATAAATGACTACGTTTACGCCCCGTGCTTTAAATTCATCTTCCGTGACAGAATTGAAGGAGGTCGGAACTACCACGATAGGTGTAACCTGATCTTTATCCCGGAACCGGGAGACGAAGTCAAATACCTCGGTGGGATCTTGTTTCCGGGAATGGATCATGATGGCATCAGCACCCGCTCCGACATATGCAACGGCACGGCTCAGCGCATCCTCCATGCCGGACTCTAAGATTAAACTCTCAATTCTGGCGCAAATCATGAAATCGCGGGTCTTCTGAGCCTTTTTCCCGGCGGTAATCTTAGCACAGAAGTTCTCAATGCTGTCTTGTGTCTGTTTCACTTCTGTTCCAAAAAGGGAATTCTTCTTAAGTCCGGTTTTATCCTCAATGATGACCATACTGACACCCAAACGCTCCAATGAACGGACGGTATAGATGAAATGCTCCGTAAGGCCTCCGGTATCACCGTCGAAGATAATGGGCTTGGTGGTGACTTCCATAATGTCGTTTATGGTGCGGAAACGACTTGTCATATCAACCAATTCAATGTCAGGTTTGCCCTTCGCTGTAGAATCACAAAGGGAAGAAATCCACATAGCATCGAATTGGTATGTTTTCCCATCTTGAAGGACCATCGTTTTTTCAGCGATCAATCCGGTGATTCCGCTATGCGCTTCGATGGCGGTGACCAGGCCCTTCATCGCGATAAGTTTGCGAAGGCGTCCGCGACGGAGGTCAGGCATGGCCAACTCTGCGCGGTGCATCTTATCAAGTTCCTTGTACTTCGGATCTGAAGAATAAGGATACTCGATAAGGTGTCCGCCATATTCGGCAAGGACATCCAGCACCTCTTGTCGAATGGGCTTTTGGAATCCGTTCACCCAATCATCCCCATGAACGACATAATCGGGCTTGAGCGCACGGAGATTCTCTGCATAACTAAGTTTTTTTTGCTCAACGACATGATCTACTCCGGCAATGTTGGCCATCAGAGTCTTTCTTTCATCAAAAGGCATCAACGGATAACGCCGGAAACTTGCGACTGCTTCATCGGAAAGAACGCCGATGGTAAGCCGGCCGAGACGCTTTGCCCGTTTGATGATGGCTATGTGACCGGAATGGATATATTCCGTAGAGAAGCACATGTACACGGAGCGACGGTCCAGGATCCGGATCTTTTCGGTTATTTCGTCAAGATCTTCAGGCGTGTCAATCTCCGAGCAAAGCATATCCTTTACGTCAAGAGGTTTGATGTTGCATTGTCCGGATACTTCGTTAAATGCTTTTTCGGCATAGCAATTCCGGTTGCCGGTTTCACAGAACCTTTCAATGGCTGAGAGCCAAATCAGCCAATCCTTTTTGAGAATCTTATAGAGCGGTTGGGCTGACAACGAATCATCAAAGAACTCAATGCCCACCTTGTCAATATAACCGTCCTTTATGACAGCCTTGAAATCCTTCTGGGGAAGCGGTAATGTGCTGCTGACTGTCATGCAACTGACCGGAGATTCAACAACTGCCTCAAAGACAAGATTGTCGAAGACCAGGTCTCCATGCATTATGATGATTTCATCAGCCTTTAATGACTCCCTTGCACAGTAGATGCTGTAAATGTAATTCGTTTTGTCATAGATTGGATTATTCACGAACGTAATAATCAAAGGCAGGTTAAGGTGTTTGCAATAGTCTATAAGCGTTTGTTCTTGGTAACCGGTTGTGATGACCACCTCATCTATTCCATATTCGACGCATTGCCGCAACTGACGGCTCAGGATGGTATCTTGATGAGAGATTTCAGTCATGCACTTGGGGTGCTCACTCGTGAGCACACCCATCCGATGACCAAGTCCGGAATTAAGAATCAGCGCCTTCATTGTTGATGACTTTCTTTTGCCCAGAGGGCATTAACATACTCTGTATAGGGTTTGTCAGGATCCATCAATGCCCCTGCGTGCCAACGTCCTCTTTCTTCGATCGGAGGGAGGGCCATGTAATCTCCATAAATGGTTTTCAATATCGTGTCATAGTGAGCGGGGATGAGTACTTTATGGCCGTAGAAATCTATGCTCTGGACCGAATCGAAGTGTTTCTTTTCGAAAATGCCCTTATGGATATCATAAAAGAGATTGCAAAGGCAAATGTATTTGTCTGTAATATTGTTTTGATTCTTCTTCAACGTCGCTTCTAGCTCCCTGATAACAATTTCACCATCCCGAATCTCGGGGAAACGGTTCATGGAATCAATGTCTTTTTCATCGGGATGTGGATTACCCCTGCGCATCAACGCGCAGCATACGGCTAGCAGACGGCGAGAGGACTCCAAATCCAGTTCAAGTGTAGCGGGGTTGTAATTATCCAAGATAAAGATGTCAAGGGCGACACCTTGGTTGAAACGTTCATAGCGGAACGCATAAGACAACGCAGTGGTATTGCTGTTCCTTAACTTAGGGAAAGAAAACAGATAGCCGTTATCTTTTCCAGGGATTTGCAGATAATAAGGGAACTTGAACTCGGATTCTAGCAGCATCAGGTGCTCGTAATCCTCCCTCGTCATAAATACATCGATATCATCGTCCCAAGGGATGAACCCCCGGTGCCGAATAGCGCCCAAAAGGGATCCGTATGCTAATGTGTATTTAAGGCCGTGTTTTCTACAAATCTCATCAAACTTGAATAGCAGATCCAAAGATACTGCCCAGATTTTTTTTCGATGCAAATCGACTTTGAAATCGCATATAACCTCTTCGTTGAAGAAGGACTCCGGGAGTGTCCCGTCTGCAATAATTCTCTCGCACTCTGTCATCGTCCGAGTCTGTTTCAGTTTCATTTCCAACAGTTGTTTCCCTTTTGATCGGTCTCTTTCCATGCGGTAGAACCCTATATGGGAATAAACATTAAACGCTTTTTTGTTCCCGTGGTCGACCTCTAGTCTCAAAGTGTCGATTCCTTTTTCTATTACCTTCTCTGTCAGCAAATGAAACAATTTAGAGAACAATCCTTTCCCTTGGTATTCTTTTTTAATGCATACATTTGATATGTAGCCAACGGGGGGACGGTTTGTATAGCAGCTGATCATCCCGACCATCTTCTTTCCCGACCAAACTAAGGCAAAGTCTGAATAATCAGACAGTTTCTTCGCGTAAGCATCAATATCCACACGCATGGACAGAGGGACGATATGATCGGCATCCGTGTCTTGCAAGAAAGACAATACCTCATCGTGGGTCAGTGTGCCGTATGTGAAAGAAAAGGACATTATCTCGTTTTAATCCTGAAGTATTGATCCATGTTCTCGATGATATGGAACATTTCTTCTTGGCTATTGTATTTCAGGATCAGTTCTCCTACACAATCCTGCGCATCGCGGTATTTATGGATGAAATCTCCCAACTGTGTCTCCGAGACAAAGTCCACGAGATGTTTCTCTCCGAATTCTTCCGAGTACTCTAAGCCATCGAATTGGCCGGTTTTATTTGAGTGGGCCATATAGTTGGACCAAAACCCTTTTACCGGGGCCATTTTCAGACCAGAACAGTCTTCACCCATTGCGGCTTTGATGACATAAGGAACCATATCAACCCCTGTGGCCAGCGCCGTGACCTGTGGGATAAGGCTGCCTCCGCTTCTGGCACCAAGTTCCAAGATATATACTTTTCCATCCACCCCCCAGATCGCTTCGACGTTATATGCGTTCGATTTCATCCCAAGGGCTGAAATCAGGCGCTGCAAGTCGACTGTAAGGCGGTCGATCACTTCGCTGGGCATGATGGTTGGCCAACATTCACCAAGCGGGGCGAAATCTTTATCTACCTTGCTACTGTAAAACTCATTCCCCAAACAATGGAACACGAGTTTCCCGTTAACGGAGAAGGCATCGCCGGAGATTTGTGGGCCGTTTTTGACGATAAACTCTTCGATTAAGACAATCTTGTCTCTTGAATAGGACATGGCATCCTCGAAGAAATACTTTAGCTGCGAAGGATCAGTTAGTTTGTTGACACCTTTACTCCCGGAAGAATCGACAGGTTTGACCATAACGGGGAGGCGGAATGATTTTAAATCCCGTTCTGCGTCTGTCAATGCGGTATAGTTATTGGCCTTAGGTACATTGAAACCATGCTCAGCAAGAAACTGCCTGAAAAGGTGTTTCTTGGAGAGGATCTCGACGGACCTGTATGGACTGGTCGGCAGTCCCAGTTGCTCGCAGACATAAGCCGCCGTCGGGGCGGCCGGGTCGGAAGCGTATGCGACTACGCCGTCAACCTTCAGCGCGCGGGCGAGGGCCAGGACGGCTTCCTTGTCCGTCGTGCTGACGTTGTGGTACTCGTCGGCGAAGCGATGCCCCGGATTATCGGGAAGATAGTCGCAGGTGATGACATAGTACCCAAGACGCTTGGCTTCCTTGATGGCGTAGGTCTGGTACAGGGACCCGCCCAGCATGAGTATCTTCTTCATTTACAGACTGTTGACGAATGTGGCGATACGCGCGATGCCTTCCCGGATATAGTCAATATCCCGGGTAAAGGCGATGCGGACATAACGGTCGCAGCACTTTCCGTAGGTAATTCCCGGTACGACGGCCACGTGGGCGCCCCGCAGCAGGGCGTAGCAGAAGTCCACGGATCCCATTCCGGTCTGCGAGATGTCCACGAGCATATAGAAAGTCGCTTCGGGTTTCAGGGGGTTCAGTTTATCGATCTGCCGAAGCCCGTCGTACAGGACGTTCCTCCTTTCGGTGAAGATCCGGACCATCTCGCCGGAATAGTCCTCCTGTCCGTCCAGCGCCTTGATGGCGGCGTACTGAGAGGGGAGCGGGGCGCAGGCGGCGACATTCTCCTGCAGTTTGGTCATGGCGGCGATGATCTCCGCCGGGGCGAGGACGTATCCGATGCGGTAGCCCGTCATGCAGAATTCCTTGGACAGGGAATTGATGAGGATGGTGCGTTCGCGCATTCCCTCCAGGGCGCCGATGCTCTTCCAGGGCGCTTTGTCGTAGACCAGACATTTATAGACCTCGTCGGATAGGACGGTCAGGTCGTGACGCCGGGCCAGGTCGGCGATGCCTTCCAGCGTTTCCAGGGGAATCATGCATCCCGTCGGGTTGGAGGGCGTATTGATGATGATGGCTTTGGTCCGGGGCGTAATGGCCGCTTCCAGGTCTTCGACCCGGATGGAGAAGTCGGTGCGCTCCGGCTTGTCGATGAAGACCGGCTTGCCGTGGCACATCGTGACCATCTGGCCGTAATTGACATAGTAGGGCGCCGGGATGATGACTTCGTCGCCGGGGTCCAGCAGGGACAGGAAGGCGAGATAAACGCCTTCCATGGCGCCGACCGTCGCGATGATCTCGGTCTCGGGATCGTACAGGAGTCCTTCCTTTCTCTGGTAATACTGGCTGATGGTCTTCCGGAGTTCAAGCAGTCCCGCGTTCTGGGAATAGCGGGTTTTTCCTTGCTGGATGGCGTCACAGGCGGCATGCCGGATGGCCGGATGGGTCTTGACATCCGGATCGCCCAGGGTGAAGTCGATGACGTCGTCGTATTGCTTGGCCTCGTTGAACAGGCTCCTGACCAGCGACAGTTTGATAGAATCCGCTACTTGCGAAGTCTGGATCATAGATCGGTTGATTTGATGGTTTGTAATACTTTCTCCACATCCCCGGTCGAGAGCTCATGGTGCATCGGCAGGCAGATGACGCTGTCCGCCATCTTTTGCGCCTGGGGCAAGTGTTCCGGGGCCGCGCTGGGCAGGTCACGGTAGGGACTGAAACTGCTGATGAGCGGGTAGAAATAACGGCGCCCGTAGATGCCGCGCTCCCGCATCTTGAAGTAAAGCGCGTCCCGTGACAGGCCGAAGCGGGCCTCATCCACGAAAATGGGGAAATAAGAATAGTTGTGCCGGACTCCCGGTATATCTTCGAAGAATGAAATGCCGTCAACATCTTTCAACGCCTCCCGGTACTGGATGGCGACCCGGTGCCGGGCCTCGATGGCCGCATCGACCTGTTGCAGGTTGAGCAGGCCGTAGGCGGAGCGGACCTCATCCATCTTGCTGTTGATGCCGGGACCCACGACCTCCACCTCGCTGGCGAAGCCGAAATTCTTCAGGAAGTCGATGCGCTTCTTCATCTCCGCGTCGTGCATGACCATGGCGCCGCCCTCGATGGTGTTGAACACCTTGGTGGCATGAAAACTCAGGGTGGAAAGGTCTCCCGCCTTCAGGATGCTTTCTCCGTCCACATCCACGCCGAATGCGTGCGCCGCATCATAAATGACCTTCAGGCCGTGCCTGTCGGCGATTTCCTGGATTCTCTGCGTGTCACAGGGGCGGCCATAGACGTGGACGGGCATGATGGCCGAAGTCCGCGGAGTGATGGCCTCCTCGATCCGGTCCGGGTCCAGGTTGCCCGTGGCGGGATCGACATCCACGAAGACCGGCTGGCATCCGTTCCACCAGATGGAATGCGTCGTAGCGACGAAACTGTAGGGCGTCGTTATGACTTCTCCCTTGATATCCAGCGCCTGCAGGGCTGTCAGCAGCGGCAGGGTGCCGTTGGTAAACAAGCTGACGTACGGGACCTTCAGGTATTCCGCCAAGGCGGCTTCCAGCCGCTGGTGGAACGATCCGTTGTTGGTGATCCACTTGCTGTCCCAGATCTCCCGGAGAAGGCCGTCGAATGCGTCGAGGTCGGGGAGCAGGGGCGAAGTGACGGTGATGGGTTTCTGATCTGTCATTCGTTTGTCCGTTCTTCGTGGAAAGCAAATCTGGGCGTGATGTCGCCGGGCTCGCGGCCCATATAACCTCCAAGGGCAATCTGACGGTTGGCAATGGTGAAAGACAGGATGTCACTCTCGCTGGCCATGTCTTCGATGTTCCTTTCCTGCTTGAGGGCCATGAAATCGAGGGAGAAATTGCCCCAGTTGAGGAAATCGTGCGGGATTGTGGCGACCTGCAGGTACTCACCCGCTTCGTGTTTCTTGTCGTAGTCGCGGCCTGCTCCGCTGAATGAGAACAGTTTGTTGCCGAGTTCGTTCTTAAGATGGAAGGTGATCCAGAAGGAGGAAACGGGACGGTCA
>JAEEGI010012596.1_pt1 | contig 18071 bp, 13 predicted proteins | sample 8958751 | NCBI WGS metagenome assembly JAEEGI01 (sample SAMN16246545, study PRJNA631951) | gut metagenome | biome: gut microbiome; feature: rumen; material: KS-attached | host: Bos | place: Iran: Karaj | collected 2018-10 | reverse complement strand
GGGGAGCGCCCTGCTTGATGTGGATGAGGAGGATTGAGCCATGAACAGCTGGATTGTCGTAGCCATCACCTTGTTTTTTTCGGCCCTGTGTTCGGGACTTGAGATTGCCTTCAACAGTATCAACCGTTTGCAGCTTGAGGTGGAACTGACCAAGAATACTTTCTCTGCCAAAATCATTAGGCTGTTTCTGAAGGACCAGTCGCGTTTCATGACCTCGCTGCTGTTGGGCAACAATATCGCTCTTATCATCTATGGCATGAGCATGTCGCAACTGTTGGATGGACCTGTCGTGCATTGGTTGCAATACATTTCGCTCAACAACGATTTCATGGTGCTGTTGGTGAAGACCATACTTGCGACCTTGCTCGTGTTGTTGGTCGGCGAGTTTTTGCCCAAGGTACTGTTTCGTATCGACCCCAATGCCATTCTTTCGTTTTTTGCTTTGCCGACCTTCATCTGCTATTGCCTGCTCTATCCGCTGATTCTCATCTACACAGGCATATCCGAATTTATCATCAAGTATATCCTACGCCTAAAAGTGGATAGGGAAGAATACCGATTTAGTACTGTCGACTTAAACGATTACATTGCAGAATATGCCGATCCAGCGGAAGCCGACGAAGACATGCAGCAGGAGATACAACTGTTCCAGAACGTGATGGAATTTCGTTCGGTGAAGCTTCGTGAATGCATGGGGCCGCGCAACGAAATCCAGTCGGTGAAACTGACCGACAGCATCGAAGCCGTGAAAGCCCGTTTCGAAGAGACCAAGCATTCCAAACTGATTGTCATCGGCGAGAGCATTGACGATATTGTGGGTTATGTCCATTTGAACGACGTGGTGCGTGCCGTTGCCGAGCATCGTGATGTGGCCTTGACCGACCTCATTCGCAAGATTGACTTCTTTCCCGAGACCTACACTGCCGACCGGCTCTTGAAGCATTTCATCCAGCACAGGCAGGGCGTGGCCGCCGTTGTGGACGAATTTGGCGGCACAGCAGGCATCGTCACCATGGAGGATGTGGTGGAAGAGATTTTTGGCGAGATTGACGACGAATACGATGTGGAGGATGAGACTGAAAAGGTGGTGGACGACAACACCTTCGTCTTCTCAGCCCGCCTTGAAATCGATTATCTTAACGACACCTACAAGCTTGACCTGCCCGTTTCCGACGATTATGAGACCTTGGCGGGCATGATTTTGCATTATTGTGAGAGCATTCCTGAGCAAGGACAAATGCTCGAAATCGGCAATTATAGGGTCAAAATCCTGAAAGCCTCCGACATGAAATTGGACGAGGTGGAATTGCAGATTAAAGATAAATAACTGATTTCCAGTTTTATATAAACTATAAAATTGGTAATCAAGGGTATTGAAAAATAAAAATCGAACAATTCTCCCTTTGAGTTGAAATCTTTACTAAATTTGCACGCTCAAAATTGAAGTTTAATAGTAAATAGAAAATAGTATTATGGCAGCAATTGAAAAAATCAGAAGACGTTCCGGATTGTTGATTGCAATCATCGGTATCGCATTGTTAGCGTTTGTCTTACAAGACCTTTTCCAAAGTCAGGGAAGAAACACGGGCCCATCGGTGGCCGTCATTGATGGTGAGAAGATTTCTGTGAGAGACTATGAATTGGTCAAGGAAAAGAATCTTGAAAGCAAAAGGTCTTCATCCAACAGCAACAACCTCACTTCCGCTGAGACTTATAGCATCTACAACAACACGTTGGAAGAGATGATTAAGGACAACATCATGGGCAAGGAATACGAGGCTACGGGTATCGGCATCACCTCTGAAGAGCTTATGGACCAATTGACGGGTGAGCATCCGCATGAATGGGTGGTGCAGAGCTTCAGCGACGCCAACGGTTTCGACCCCCAGCGCGTGACCCAATATCTCCAAAACTTGAGTGACCTTCCGGCTGATTATTACAATCGTTGGTTGGATTTCGAGAAAGCCTTGAAACAAAACCGTTTGGAGACCAAGTTCAACAATCTGGTGAAGGCTTCCTATTTCCTTCCTACCGCTTTGGCCCAGAAGTATTATGAGAGAAAGAACATGAAGGCTTCTGCCGACGTGGTTGCTCTGCGTTATACGACCATTCCGGATTCGACGATCACTGTTACCGATGCCGACAACAAGGCTTTCTATGAAGAGAACAAATACCGCTACGAGACGGACGAAAGACGCGACATCGAGTATGTGGTGTTCGAAATCAAACCTTCGTTGGAAGACCGTCAAGAGGCTTTGAAGCTCGTGCAAGGCATGAGACAAGACCTCGTCGATACCGACAATGTGATCAGCTTTGTCAACGCCAACTCCGACAAGCGCTACGACAGCACTTGGGTGGGCCGCAAGGATGTTTCCGAGCAGGTCGAGAAAGCTGTTTTCGACAATGGCAATGGCGTGGGCTACGTTTTTGGTCCTTATGAAGATGGCGATTCCTTCAACCTGGTTCGCATCGTTGACCTCCAGAGCCGTCCCGACTCACTGAAGGCCAGCCATATCCTGATTGGTTACAAAGGCGCTTATGGCAGCCAAGATACCATCACTACCAAGGAACAAGCCGAAGCCAAGGCCAACGAACTGCTGGCTCAGCTGAGAGCCGCCAAGAACAACGACGAGCTGTTTGCCGAGCTGGCTGCTGAGTACAACACCGATGCCACGAAGGACAAAGGCGGTGACCTCGATTGGTTCACTGACGGACAAATGGTTCCTCAGTTCAACGAGTATGTGGTCAACAATCCTGTGGGTTCGATGGGCGTGGTGGAAACTCCGTTTGGTTACCACGTTGTTAAGGTTACGGGCAAGACCGAGCCTCAACAGAAAGCCCGTTTGGCTTATCTGACGCATGAGGTCACGGCAAGCACGAAGACCTATCAGAACATCTATGCCGAGGCCAACAAGTTTGTCACCGACAACAGAACGTACGACCAATTCAACCAAGCCATTGAGGAGCAAGGTCTCACCAAGCGCACCATGCCGAGAATGAACAAGTCGACCTATCAGATTGCTGGTATCGACAATCCTCGTGAGATCGTCCGTTGGGCTTTCGATGAGAAGACCAAGAAAGGTGATGTCTCCGAAAAGATCTTCGAACTTGACAACATGTTGGTGGTGGCCGCTTTGACGGGTGTCGTCCACGAGGGCTATGCTCCGTTGGAGGCTGTTGTTGACCAGTTCAAGTATCAGGTCCTCAACAAGAAGAAGGGTGAAGTCGCTGTCGAGAAGATGAAAGCTTGTGGCAACGATGTTGACAGAATGGTCAATGAGCTAGGTGCTGAATCCACTACGGTTTCCGATATCGCCATCGATTCACGTGTGCTGAGCAACTTTGGTGTTGAAGCCGACATCGTCGGTAAGCTCCTTGGTATGAAGGAAGGTGGAGAACTCGGTCCCGTTGCCGGCAACAGCAGTGCTTTCATCATCAAGAACGTGAAATTCACGCAACCTGAGACTCCTGAAAACTACAGCGACATCATCAGGGAGAAGACCAGCCAGTTTACCAACAAAGTGTTGGGTGGTGCTGTCTACCAAGCCTTGAGAGATCAAGCCAAGATTAAGGACAACAGGACAGAGATTTTCTAAGCGTTTTGTTGGACATCAAATCAAAAAGGTGCGTCGGGATGGTTTTTCGACGCACCTTTTTTTGAATAAAGCATACTAACCTGAATTTACTTGCGTTATAATCCAAAACAGATCCGATTTTTCATACCATTAATTCTTATCTATATGAAAAAACTTAGTTACCTATTGTTTGTCGTAGCTTTGGTTATAGCCTTTGTGGGCTGCCGTAAGCCTGTTGAAGTGTCTTTTGCTAATACCACGCAAGAGATTGATCCACAAGGAGGGACTGTCGAGATGACGATGAAATCTACTGGTGAATGGACCATTAATTCTCCGGCAGAATGGATTACCGTTTCCCCTATGTCGGGTAAAGGCGATGCCACACTGACCTTTACTGCTGAAGCAAACACTACAGGAGAGGACAGAGCCACGCAAATCAAAGCTATCACGAAAGACAATACGGCTACCTTGATTGTGACGCAGGGAGCTGTCGCTCAACCACCGCAACCCCAGTATTATCTCAATGTGTCGCCAAAGAATTATCGATGCGGCGGTGCAGGTGGAGAGTTTACTGTTGAAGTGTCGTCTAACATAGATTGGAGTGTCACTGCGCCGCAATGGATTATCTGCTCGGTGACGGAAGGCTCCAACGATGCAACGGTTACTTTGACCGTCAGTCCAATTGATGGTGAGATAATCGAAATGCGTGAAGCCGAAGTGATCTTTGAAAACATGCTCGTTTCTGATAGGGTTCACGTAACCCAAACAGTCGATCCAGTTCTGGGCATTGACATTATGCCAAAGAATCTTGAGTTTGTCTGTACAGGTGAAACGAAAATCATTGCCGTTTTCACTGAAGATGCATGGACGGCTTCCATGGATGTGGATTGGGTTAACTTGAGTCAGAGCGAAGGACAAGGTGATGCCGAAATCAGTGTGACTTTAGGCGAGAATCCTATTTATGAGCAACGCCAAACCACGGTGCTATTCACCACAGTTGGTGGCATTCAGGCTATGCTTACCATTAGGCAGGAAGCTTCGCCCGACCCGCACTTCCTTGAGGTTTCTCCTCTTGAGTTCCAGTTTGGAAAAGAAGGTGGAGAGCGTGAAATAAACGTCAGTTGCGACGCTGGATGGGTGTTTGATATGGAATGTGACTGGCTGTCGCTCTCGCAACAATCCGGGACAGGCAATGCCACCGTTGTTCTGACGGCGCAGCCAAATACGTTGACAGAACCTAGAACGATGGGTTTTTCTATTAAGTCGGTTAATTTGCATTTTGACCTATCCGTCACCCAAGCTCCTGGCGACAATCCACTTGTGGTTGAATTTGATGTCGATACAATGTTTGTTGCCTATACTGGTGGATTACAATCACTATCTTTAAACTCAAACACAACATGGCAACTGCAAGCCAGTAGTTGGATTACGCTGATAACCAGCTCAGGCGAGGGCGATGCCACTTTCGATATTGCTGTTGACAGCAATCAGGACCCCGATGACCGTATTGGCTTTGTGACAGCCGTTCATAACGGACTGGAGATGGCTTACGTGGTTGTGTTTCAGGAAGGCAAGCCCAATATCTTGGAGACCGATATGACCGAACTTGACGTACGTCCGGAGGGCGGAAGTTATGAAATTCAGGTGACCGCAAACCAATCATGGACAGTGAATTCGGATGTAGAATGGATACAGTATGATCCCCAAAGTAGTTTTGGAAATAGGATACTGACCATCACGGTTGATCCCATGATGGGTGCCCGACCTCGAACAGGACATATCAAGATAGGTGGTGAAACAGGAAGTCTGGTGATTATCACGGTCAACCAGCATCAATAATAAAGAAAGGAGAGCCTTGGCTCTCCTTTCTTTTTGTCTTTTGAAATCTTTAGAATCCTGTACCGAACCAGTACCAGAACTTGTTTTCCATTTCCTTCCAGGCTTGACGCGTTGAGGCGGCGAAGTCAGAAGTATATTGGTTAAGGAGCTCGGTGACTTCTTTCTTCTTGCCGTCAGCAATCAAGGTTTGGGCTCTGCTTTCGATGGCAGGGATTTCGTCGAAAGCCTTTTGCTCGAATCGATTGGCGGTACTGAGTAAGGTTTGCTTGGTGCGGCCCCACTGCACGGTGGCCAGCTTGTTGGCTTTGCGGTAGTGCCAAATCCAAGCCTCTTCGCGGTAACGTAATTGGCCGCATTTGTCGAAGCCTTCGGGCAAACTGGTGGAACCTGAGAAGATGGGGATGCGCGGGCTTTGCCCTGGATTGTCGCAGGCCATCCAGCAGATGGCACCAATTTCGTCGGGCATCCAGCTACGGCATTGGATGATGTGGTGGTAGCTGCTCCATGCCACGGCCACAGTGCGTTGGAAGTTGATGGTGCCGGGAGCTAAGTAATTAATGGTGTTCATCATGGCGCTGCCCACCCAAGGATTGGCAATGGGGCTGATGATGGTGTCTTCAACCACCGAGCCGTCGTCCTGACGTTTCTTGGCGACCATCTTCACATTGCGCGTCATGTCCATGTCCGTACCCTCGTAAGTGCTGCGGAAGAGTTCCATCACCTTACGCACGTCGACGTTCTCGTCAGGTTTCACAGAGAAGGGCAGCTCGGGCATGTCGCGGTTGAGGTTCAGCGAGGGAGCCAGCTGGCTGAGGATGAAGAACTCGCGGTCGCTGTAGTTCTTGCCACCGCCATAGGAGGCACGGAAAGCCTTCCAAAAGACGAAGTCGCCCTTGCCGTCCCAAAGGCCATATTTCTTTGCTACTGCCTCGCAATTGTCGGAGCAATAAAAGTCCTTGCTCTTGCGCTCCAGTTTGCCAATGCGTGCGATATTGGCCGAAACACCCACCTCGTCATCGGGGATGCGTTTGGCTGCCCACACGCCTCCGACTTTGTCGGGACCTTCGCCGAGGATTTCCATTTGCCAGACTTCGTTCTTGTCGGCAATGGTGATGCACTCGCCGCCGTCGCCATAGCCGTATTCTTTCACCAGCTTGCCGATGAGTTGGATGGCGTCACGAGCGTTGTCGCAGCGCATCAGAGCCACGCGCTCCAGCTCCTCAATCATGAACATGCCTTTGTGGTTCACTAAGGTGTCAGGGCCGGAGAAAGTGGTTTCACCGATAGCTAGCTGTTTCTCGTTGAGGCAAGGGTAGGCCGTGTTGAGGTAAGCGTAGGTGTGTTCTACCTGTGGGATTTCGCCAGCCAGTTCCACATTGCGGTTGTCGAAGGGGTCTTCGGTGTGCATGGTGCCTTTGTAGACCTTGTACATCTCGCCTTTTTCGTGGTCTTCGGCGGCTTCCCAGCGCATCCAGGTGCGGTAGCGGCCGTCGCAGGTGTGGGAGGTGATGACGGAGCCGTCGGTGGAGGCTTTCTTGCCCACCATGATGCTGGTACAGTTGGCGCCGACGCGTTGTTCGTTTTCGTCTTGTGCCATCGTGTTCAGGCCGATGAGCAGAAGAGCGGAGAGGAGTAATGATTTGATTTTAAACATAATAAAGTGTTTTGATAATTCAATGGATCGGCCCTTCGACGGGCTCAGGGACCTTAGCTGTAGTTTTGAAAGTCCAAAAATAGGAAAGAAAATGGTTGATTAGGATAAAACGGGGATTATTTTTTTGGAATTGTAAGACTAATGGAAAAATAGTATAAATTTGCACTCAGTATTCACTTTAAATCAAGCATTATGAAAAAGTTAGTTTTACTTATTTTGGTTGTTCTTCTTTCTTTAGGGGCTATTGCTCAGGACAGAGGTGAAAAATTTGTTGATTTTGCAGGTTATTCATGGTTTGGAAATACGAAGTCAAAAGCTTCAAATGGTCAACAATATGCCACTTCTAACGTTCCTTCAAATACTTATTATGGTTTAGAAACGAGTTTTGGCTATTTTGTTGCAAAGCGGTTCCTTTTGGGGCTGGGTGTAGGTGTTGGGTATAGCAAAGTGCCTGATAGGCAGGAGAATTCTGAATGGCTTTTTGTTAAAACGTCTGCTATATGGCTTAAACCATATTTGTCCTACTATGTCAAACTTGCGGACAAGTTTTACTATAAGCCTGAAGTAGGTGTAGCTTTTGAAATGGGAAATTCAAAATATCATGAGACGCAATATTTAACAGAGAAATATCCTTATAAATCATTGGGCTTTTATGTGAACTATTTCGCTTTGGAATATCGTGTCAGTCAGCATTTTGCGATAGATGCCACCGTAGGACAGTTAAATAGGTCGCAATCTAAAATGGATATTGGAACGTCAGGTACAACTGTGACCACAAAGCAGTGGCATTTCGATTTCAACAGTTGTGAAGTCGCTGCGAAGATATACTTTTGAAAACTAGTTATCCCAGAATAATTCCTCTGCCACACCATCGGCGAAGAGCATCTGCGCGTCGGTGAGGTAGAGGAATTCTCGTGTTTGTGAGAGGCGGCCTTGGGCAATCAAAGGTTGGGCTTGTTTTTCGCAATAGGTGGAGAAGCGTTCGCCCATTTCGCGTTTCATGTATTTCAGGTCGATGCCCCAGTGGGTGCGCAGGCGCAGCATGACGTATTCGTCGTAGAGTTGCTCGGGGGAAAGGCTTTCTTTTTCTATGTCGGGCCCTTCGACAGGCTCAGGGACCCTTGCACAATATTTCTCCACACTGGAAACATTCCACTGTCTCGAAGCTCCATCGAACGAATGCGCCGAAGGCCCGAAGCCCGCATAGGGAGTGCCGAACCAATAACTGGCATTGTGTTTGGAGTGCATTCCGCGTCGGCAGAAATTGGAAATCTCGTAATGCAGATAACCGTTTTCGGTGGCACGCTGGCATAGGATTTCATAATCGCGCAGGGCATCCTCCTCATTGACGGGTGGCACCTTGCCTAATTCGATTTGCTTGGTCAATATGGAATTGGGTTCCAAGGTGAGTGCGTAGGCCGAGAGGTGAGGGAGACCCATTTCGAAGAAAAGGTCAAGGTTTCGGTTCCATTGCTCGGCATCAGAGGTGGGTAGGCCGTAAATCAAATCGATACTGATATTGCTAAACCCTGCCTGTTTTGCCCAGTCGAGGCATTGCTGGGCGTGCTGTGAGTCATGGCGACGGCTGAGATACTTCAAATCGTTGTCGAAAAAGCTCTGGATGCCGATGCTGAGGCGGTTGACGCCGAGTTGACGCAAGCCTTTCAGGTATTCCAACGAAAGTGTGTCGGGATTGGCTTCAAGGGTGATTTCTGGGCCTATTCCAACAGGAAAAGTTTTATTAATAAGGTGTAAAAGTTCGCTGATTTCTTTTATGGATAGCAATGAAGGTGTGCCGCCACCGAAATAAACCGTGTTGACGGTTTCGCCATGTAGATAGCCTTTTCGTGCGACGATTTCCGTCTTCAGGGCTTCCAAGAAACGTTCTTTCAACTTCAAAGAAGGCAGCGAATAGAATCCGCAGTAGGCGCATTTCGAGTTGCAGAAGGGGATATGGATGTAGAGGCCTGCCATGGTGCAAAGGTATAAAAAAGTCCCGTTGAGCGGGACTTTTTAGTTTAGAGTTTAGGGTTTAGAGTGTTATTCGATGACCAGTTTGACGGTCTTTTCACCTTCGGTGGTTTTGATGCGGACGAAATAGATTCCGTTTTGCAATGCATTGAGGCGGATGCTTTCAAAGTTTTCATTAATGCTCAACACGTTTTGTCCCAAAATGTTGAACACCTCCACTTGAAGCAGCCCCGTTCCCTCCACATGAATCATGTCTTTGGTTGGATTCGGATAGACTTTGGCTTCCTTCCAGTTTTCTTGGACGGCATCAGGAATCACCTCCACCGACAGCGGGGCGCATGCCGACTCACAGTTGTCGTCGTATACAGCGATGACGACGTATTCGTAGGTTTGGAAGAACTCAACTTCGAAATCCATATATTCCGGCGTTTCCAAGAATTCTTGCAGAAGCTCGCCATTTTTCTGGATGAGGTAGCCTAACAGGTTGCCCGTTGAGCCAGGTTCGGGTTCGCTCCAATGCAGATACACTTGGGATACGTCACCCCCCGTTTCAGCCATCAGGTTGGTCACGGGATTGCAACTAACCACCACTTCTTCTTCACGAAGCCAGCCCATGCGGTCGTTGCTGCCTTTGTAGGTGCCGTAAACCAGGTTCTCGACAGGTTGGTTCAAGGCGTAGGCAGTGACATAGACTGGGTCATCGGGTGAGAAGTTCTGGACATAGGTCAAGGTGACGATTTCCAGCAAGCCATCACCGTCAATATCACCAAAGTTGGCCCCATTCATATAGGAGAGACCTTGCGGGCGGAGTGGGAAGCCTTCGGTGATTTCCGTGCCGTCCATCTCCCAAGCGCGGATATAGCCTTCGTTTCCGTCCATTAGGTTGAAGTCGGTGATGATTTCGTTCTCGCCGTCGCCGTCGATGTCGGCCACGGAAACGAAGCCTTCAACACCTGAGGTCAAGTTGAGCGGGAAGCCAGGAGCCACGTAGCCTTCAATGTCGTATTGGTAGAATACGTTACCTTCACCAGAGACGCCCATGAAGATGGCGTATTGGTCACCATTTTTGGCTACCGTGGGGGCGGAGTAGGTCCAATAGGAGACGGGTTTGGGCCATCCTGTGCGGTATTCGCCCGTGTGGGCATCGCGTACGTAATGGTTCGGGTTGTCGCCGTGGCAGGCTCCAACGAGGCTCCAGTTGCCATCGCCTTCGAAGTCGACCACGAGCGGTGATTGGTAGGAATATTTGTAGGCTTCATTGCTTTCCACCGTATAGAGCAGCTCGCCCGTGTTGCTGATGCAGTACAAGGCAGAGGTTGTGGAGGCGAAAATCTCAAGGGAGCCGTCGTTGTCGATGTCGGCCAAAGTGGGGGTAAAAGCAGGTGTGGAAGGCAGTTCGAAGGGGAAGCCTTCCATCTCCTCGCCTTGGAGGTTCCACACATGGATGCCGGCCGAAATGTTGGCAGAAGCTTTGCCACGACCGCAGAAGATGATTTCCAACTCACTGTCGTTGTTGAGGTCGGCCAAAACGGGAGCGCAGATGAGCGGGTTGTTGTTGGTGACCGTCGAAAACAGAACGTTGCCGTTCGCATCGAAGACGTTGAAGCCGCCACGGGCATTGCCGTAGGCCGTGAGGACCACAATTTCGAGGATGCCGTCTTTGTTGATGTCGCCCACGGCAGCAGGATATTGTGCCATGCCGCCAACAAGAGCCTGTGTCCAAAGCACATTGCCCTGCCCGTCGATGACGTTGATTTCCTCGTTGTGGCAGAGGATGATTTCATCGGCGCCGTCGTCGTTGAGGTCGGCCAAAGCCAAACCACGCATGGGTTTGTAGGTGGTGTTGGAGGCAAAGGTTAAAGGAAAGCCGGGCATGGGCGTCAGACCGTCGCGGGCCGCTGGAGGCAGCTGTGTCTGTATAGTTTCGGTACGGATTACGCCATCTTCGTCAAGGAAAGCCCGAGTTGCTGGCTGTTGGGCATTAATTCCCCATGAAAGCGAAAAGAGTGCAAAGAATAGTAAAGCTAACTTTTTCATAATGTTGTGTTTTAATGCAACGGAAAGGCCGTTTCATTGCCGGTATCACCAGCGAATGAAACGGCCTGAAATCCATTAATTAATAATCAAGATTATTTCTCTTTTTTGCAGCAGCCACAAATGCACTTGTAGCAAAGGCCGGCAAGGCAGGCGCCGACGAGCGGGGCCACGATGAAGAGCCACACTTGACCCATGGCGCTCCAACCGTCGCACTTTGAGAACAAGGCAACGCCGAGTGAACGGGCAGGGTTCACTGAAGTGTTGGTCAGCGGGATGCTGATGAGGTGGATGAGCACGAGGGTGAGACCGATGGCCAAACCGCCGAACTTGCCATTGGCATGGCAACTGTCAGTGACACCGAGGATAACCATCAGGAACACGAAGGTTAACAGAGCCTCAACAAGGAAGGCACCGCCAGTGGAGATGGCTTGGTAGCCCGTTTCGGGACCGCCGCATGCCTTCTGGAAAGCTTCACCAAAACCGTTGGAAGCGAAGACGCCGGTAGCGCCACCGCCGATAGCATTCCAAATCACGAGGAGCAAAGCGCCTGCGATGATACCGCCGATGAACTGGGCAGCCCAATAGCAAAGCATTTCTTTAAGACTCATGCGGCCATTGACGAAGACGCCAAAGCTCACGGCAGGATTCAGGTGAGCACCTGAGATGTGACCGATACCGTAGGCCATGGCCACCACGGTGAGACCGAAAGCGATGGCTACGCCAAGGAAACCGACATGTCCAAAGAGGGCGGTACCACAGCCGCCGAAAACCAGAACGAATGTACCGAACAATTCGGCGAAAAACTTGTTACTTGTTTTCATAACGTTTTAATTTTAAGTTAGTTATTAGTTGATTGAATGATTCTGTTCTTTTTATTGTCCAGCAACCAAAACTCTTTCGTGACACTGCAAATGTACAAAATATTCTAAGGTGTGCAACTATTTTTCAAAAATAACAATTGTTTCAAAGATAATCTTCTTGAGGTTTTCGGATAAACTCAAAATATCATCTTTAAAGCCGTTCTTTTTATTTTATTGGTAATCAAGTATATACATTGATTAAAAGAAAAAAAAAGCAAAACTATGGTAAAATATCACAAAAAAACAATATTTTTGCCTCATTATTTATAACTAGAGCATTCTATATATGATAAGGAAATAGTAATCAATAATAAACAAAATAGAAAGGAAAATATACAATGAAAAAGAGAATCATTAGCGTAATGGCTGTTTTGGCAATGCTGCTTGGACCAATAATGCAAAGTGCAATGGCTCAGATTAGTATTGAAAGTACTAAGGAGAAAAAGGACTTGAATGAGGGAGCTGGTGCGGAAGAAGGTGGTACTATTAGTCTTGAAGATCTCGAGGGTGATATTTCCTTGGAAAACTTTGCACCCTTGGGTGGTGGAATCCTTGTTTTGGGTTGCCTTGGCGGTGCATATCTTATTGGAAAGAGAAGAAAGGAGCAGAAATCATAATCAATTCGATTAAGCTTTCTGTGGTTTCACGCTTTTTGTTTTCTGTTTTAGTGATAGAATTAACAAAAATACGTATTGCTATGCTATTTTTGCATAGTTAATGAAGTTAATGAAATTGTTTTATCCAGGTCAAGTTGATTTTATTAACTGATCTGGATTTTTTAATTAATATGACAAGACGCATAACAATACTATCATTCTTCCTCCTAATATTGGCATGCTCTGTCATGGCACAGGAAAGCCAATCTTATCGTTTTTCATTGGAGGATTGCCTGCGTTTTGCTGTAGCAAACAGCTACGAGCGTAAATCGATGGAATTGACAGGCAAGTCGTTGGAGACAATCTACGAACAATCAAAACAGCAAAGGCTGCCTAACTTGAGTGCTTCAGTAGGGCAGAACTTGTCGAACAACGAAAACGGTTGGTCTACCTCGGGAAATGTGGGAGTAGGATCTTCCGTAACCATCTTTCAGGGTGGCAACATCAACAATACAATTGAACAGAGCCGACTAAACGTGGAGCGTAATGAAGTGCAGTTGGAACGATATGACAACCAACTTGCCACTCAGATTTTGCAAAGTTTCCTCACCATTCTCGGCAACCAAGAATTGTTGAATTACCAACTTGAGGTGCTCAAAACTAGTCGTGAACAGGTAAAGCAGGGGCGTGTTCGTCATAATGTGGGTACTATTCTCGAAAGTGACTTGCTGTTGCTCGAAGCGCAATATTACAGCGACTCGAACAATGTGGTCGACACGCGCATTAATATTGAAAACAATTTGCTGGATTTGAAGGTGCTGCTTTCGATGAACCCGACAGATGATTTGGAGATTGTCACCCCGAATACCGATAACCTGGATGACTTAAAGGAGTCGTTGCCTTCAGAAGAGGTTGCCGTAAGCCTAGCTATGGAATATATGCCTGACTTACGCATGAGTGACTACGACATCCGTTTGGCCGAGAAGAGCGTCGACATGGCGCGAGGCAATTACTTCCCTTCCATCTCTGCCAATGCGAATGTAGGCATGGGTGTACTGTCGTTTGATTCTGATGGCAACTCGAGATGGTACGGCAAGCCAACCGAATCTGCAAGCATTTCGATGAGCATCCCGATTTACAGTCGTGGTCAAACTAAAGCCAACCTGAAAAAGAGTCGCATTGCCTTGGAGCAAGCCCAGTTGGACTATGAACAATCGGCTCTTGCGGTGCGCCAAACCGTTGTGCAAGCCTACCGTAATGTGATTTCTGCTTACAATGCGTATAAGGTTTCACAAGTCAAAGAAAACGCATACAGCAAGAGTTTCAATGCTTATAACATCCAGTATCAGTATGGTGCCATTACGACGGTGGAACTGCTGCAACAACAGAACAATTATCTGAACGCCCTTAATTCCTATATCCAGAACAAGTATTCTTTGCTGATGAAACGCAAGATTCTGGACGTGTATATGGGTAAACAAATAGAGTTGTAGGTATAGAGTTGTAGGGCTGTCACACCGTGGCAGCCGCAAGAAGAACGAAAATCGAATAATACGATATATGAAGAAAAAAAGAAAAATATGGTTGATTATCCTGGCTGTCGTTGTCGTGGCCATCGCTGCGATAATCATCATTAAGGCTATGAAATCAGCCAACAAGGAATTGGTCATCCGCACCCATGTGGTTGGAGAGTATACCGTTGAGAACACCGTGACCGCAACGGGCACCATTGAGCCAGTGGAGACTGTCGAAGTGGGTACGCAGGTGTCGGGCAAGGTGGAAAAAATCTACGTCGACTTTAACGACGTGGTGAAGAAAGGTCAGCTGATGGCCGAATTGGACAAGCAGACGCTTAATCAGAGCCTGAGTAGGGCTAAAGCTAGCCTCACTTCGGCGGAGAGCCAACTCAATTATGCGAAACTCACATACGAACGCACGAAACAGCTCTATGAGTCGAATGCCGCCACCTTGGCCGCCTATCAGGAAGCGCAGAACACCTACACGCAGGCTCAGATGAGCAAGAGAAACGCTCAAGCCTCATACGACCAAGCTAGGGTTGATTTGGCTTACGCCGAAATCTATTCGCCCATCGACGGCATCGTGCTCGATCGAGCCGTTGAGGTGGGTCAGACCGTGGCTGCGTCATTCAGCACGCCTACTTTGTTTACCTTGGCCAACGACCTGACCAAGATGCAGGTGGAAGCCGACGTCGATGAAGCTGACATCGGGCAAGTGAAAGTAGGGCAGAGGGTGAGCTTCACCGTGGATGCCTACATGGATGATGTGTTTGAAGGTACTGTGAACCAAATCCGTATGAAACCGACAACCACGAGTAACGTGGTGACTTATACGGTCATCATCGAGGCTCCCAACCCCGACCAAAAGCTCTTTCCGGGCATGACTGCCAGTGTGACCATCGTCACGGAGGAAGAGACAGGCTTGGCTGTGCCTGCCGAGGCCTTCAATTTCACCCCAGACGAGCAAGTGCTAAAAGCCATTCGCAAGAGTGAAAAACCCGATGGACAACGCTCCGAGCCTCCTCAAGGCCAGAAGCCTCAAATGAATGAAGGAGGGCAAGTAGCCAGTCATAACAGGGTGTGGTTGAAGAAAGGCGATGATATGATGCCCTGTCCCGTCAAGGTGGGCATGAGTGATGGCGCTTATAAGATTATAGAGCAAGGTTTGCAGGCTGGCGACTCAGTGGTGCTTTCGGCACAGTATGTCGTCAAGGAGAAAGAAGTGAAGAAAGGCGAAAATCCCTTCATGCCAGGCCCTCCTGGTAGGAACCGGAATAATAATAGTAAAGGCGGAAACCAAGGTAATCAGAAATGATCATGAGCGAACGGCAATCCATCATCAAGGTTGAGAACCTCAAGCGGACGTTTGTCGTCGGTAGTGAGGAAGTTCATGCCCTGAAGGGTGTGTCGTTCGACATTTGTCAGGGCGAGTTTGTGAGTATCATGGGCTCGTCGGGTAGCGGCAAGTCTACTTTGCTCAATATCCTTGGTTGCCTTGACCAGCCCACATCAGGCGAGTATTACATCGATGGTATTTCGGTCAGGGAAAGAAGCAAAAACGAGCTGTCGGAAATTCGTAATCGCAAGATTGGTTTCGTGTTTCAGTCCTACAATCTCTTGCCGCGTACTTCAGCTTTGGAGAATGTGGAGTTGCCATTAGTGTACAATCCGGATGTATCGCATCGTGAGCGCCATGAGAGGGCCCAGCATGCTTTGGAATTGGTGGGCTTGAAGGACCGAATGGAACACATGCCCAACCAGCTTTCAGGTGGTCAGCAGCAACGTGTGGCCATTGCCCGCGCTTTGGTGAACGACCCTGTCATTGTGTTGGCCGACGAAGCCACAGGCAACCTCGATACGCGCACTTCATACGAAATCATGAGCCTCTTTCAGAGCCTTCACGAACAGGGCAAGACTATTGCCTTTGTGACGCACGAGTCTGATATTGCGGTGTTTACAAGCAGAACAATTTTTCTTCGCGACGGTCACATCCTTCGGGATGAACCTGTGATGACCAAATCGGCGGCAGAAGCATTGGCGGCATTACCCAAGGATAACGATTATTGATATGGATATTCTGAACCTCATACGGATTTCGGCGAAAGCCCTGTTGCGTAACAAGACGCGCACGGCTCTTTCCATGCTCGGTATCGTGATTGGTATTGCTGCCGTCATCGCGGTGGTCAACTTGGGTGAGGGTTTGAAGCAGAGTACGGCCAATCAATTGTCGGATATGGGCACCAACCTCATCATGGTGATGCGTGCCAACCAGCGACGTGGTGGCGTGAGCATGGGTTCGTCCAATGTTCAGTCGCTCAAGGTTAGGGATTGTGAGTTGATTGCCAAAGGTGCCAAAAACGTCACAATGGTCAGCCCGGTGGTCAATAGTGGTGGTCAGTTGGTGAATGGTTCCAAGAACTGGTCGGGCACGGTATATGGTGGCTCTCCAGAGTATCTTGAAATCAAGAAGTATGAGGTGGCCACTGGTGTGAACTTCACGGATGAAGATGTGAAGAAATACGCTAAAGTGGGATTGATTGGGCAGACCATTGTGGAGAATCTTTTCGATGACGGTGAAGACCCCATAGGCAAGACTATCCGAGTGGGTAATATGCCATTCAAAGTCATTGGGACCTTGAAAGAACGAGGCGAGAATGGCATGGGTATGGATCAGGATGACCTCGTGGTGATGCCATACAGTACAGTACAAAAGCGTATGTTGGGCGTCGATTATATCCAGCAGATTGTTTGCTCGGCTGCTTCCGAAAACGTGGCAGAAGCCGCTGTAGAAGAAATTGAGAGCATTCTGCGAGCATCCCACAAGATACCAGAGGGAGGCAACGATGATTTTGAGGTTCGCACCCAACAGGAGATGTTGGAGATGATGTCGTCGATGACGGGCATGATCACTACGGTTTTGGTCGCCATTGCCTTGATTTCTTTGCTGGTAGGCTGTATCGGCATCATGAACATCATGTATGTCACGGTGACGGAGCGTACCAAGGAGATTGGTTTGCGCATGTCCATCGGAGCGAAGAATTCTGCCATCTTGATGCAGTTCCTTACCGAAAGCATCATTTTGAGCCTAATCGGAGGTGTTATTGGACTGTTGTTGGGCCTTTTGCTCTCCTACGTCGTCTCAATGGCCATGTCGATGCCTTACGTTGTCAATGTGGCTTGGATGTTTATTTCGTTTATATCCTGTGCCATTTTGGGCCTCATTTCGGGCTTCTTCCCCGCTTTGAAGGCCTCGCGCACCGATCCGATTAATGCATTGAGGTATGAATGATTAAAATGTAGACCATGAACAAGGATACTTTTAATGAAGTGGATAATTACATTTCGCTGAAGCGAATAGTTATGCTATCGTTGACTATTACTTTAGCATACTTTGCCATATTCGTATTGACGCATTATTTCAGTAGACCCATGTTTGACAATCCAATCGAGATAGAGAGTTTGGATGGCCAGGATTTTGTGGTTTTGAATGGTGATACGCTTCAATTGAAGGAGATGACGCGCCTCAATCCCTCAACGCCTCATGAATCTCGAAATTATCATCCTGAACCTATAGATCATAAAAAACCACAGTTTTTGAATAAGGTTTTGGTGAATATCCCCCTTACATTTATCATGGTTCTCATTTTGTTGCTTTTCGACAAGAAAATCATGAGCCTAAAACTCGAAAAGAAGAGAGATGAATTTATTGCAATTATCATAGGTTCATTATTGCTTGGTATAATAATGAGTTCGTTGTGTATTGCCTTTCAATGGTATTGTTGGCCAAGTTGGAGACCGCCGCATTCGCTATTCATTTGTATAGTAAAGGGTTGGTTGGGTGATTTGCCAATATATGCTATTGCAGTTCTGTCGGCTTATTTGTTGCGTTCGGTCTATTTTGAGAAAAAAGCAGCCGTTGAAAACGAAACACTTCGGGCTGAGAACCTTAACTCACGCTATGAGACCTTGAAGACACAGATGGATCCACATTTCCTTTTCAATTCGCTGAATACCTTGAAAGC
>JAEEGI010012595.1_pt1 | contig 18071 bp, 7 predicted proteins | sample 8958751 | NCBI WGS metagenome assembly JAEEGI01 (sample SAMN16246545, study PRJNA631951) | gut metagenome | biome: gut microbiome; feature: rumen; material: KS-attached | host: Bos | place: Iran: Karaj | collected 2018-10 | reverse complement strand
GCCCTCTACAGAGGTAATTTCAACTTCCTTATTATTTACCAGAACCTGGGCATTCTCAACAGGGAACATCACGCGGTTCTTACCAGCAGCCTTACACAATTCAGGAATATTGGTCTCGAAGCCAAAGTCAACCTTAATATTGTCATCTACGAACTCGGCTGCTGTACCATATTTATATATTTCGAACTTAATATTATCGAAATAGTACTGAGTAGCAGTTGTCTTGTCATTGTTCAGGTCGAAAGCAATGCTCTGGAAGCCCTTTCCAAACAGATTTTCGTTAATAGTACCCTTTGCGGTAATTGTCTTCCATTCAGAAGTAGAGGTGAATCCGTTAGCAAAATCAGAAGAGACATCGCCACCACCACACTGCCAAGAACGTGGAGCAGCATGACCCGCAACATTGACATTGGCATCAGGATTAGAGATAACATCCATAGAGAAGCGCCACTGCGTACCAATAGGCAGAATCTCAGGAAGCTTCACAAACAGCTGAGTTGACCAAGTCTCAGGAGCATTTTCCATTGACCTCAATGCAAGACCACGGCTATTGTTTACACCAACGCCATCCTCAATGACTGCAGGATAAGTCACACCACCGTCGCTAGAGCTACCATTGATAACAGTAACGAATGAACTTGTGTCGTCACCTTCCATGTCACTGTTGGTCAGGATGTTAATCCATCCGACAGCCTTTGCAGGCTTCTCAACCGTGATACTGTTAACGATAGCCTTTGTGTTCCATGCAGAACCTTTGATAGAGTGGAAGTGCACAAAACCCCAGTCAGTGGCTATTTTCTTTAAATCAATAATATAAGTATTGCCTTCCTGTGTGTAATAATCAGTAGCCCAAGTACCACTATTGGGGATAACAAGGCAATTGGAAGAGTTCTTGTCAGAGCTGAACTGACCTTCTTCAACCGTACGGTTGATAAAGATACGAGGGTTGGAACCATTCTCCACACCGTCTGCATCGCAGCCAATCATCTCAACATACAACTTGGAGTAACCTGTCAGGTCAACCCATGCGTTACAACTGGTGTCACCGATAGGACATCCTTCGGCCTGCCCTAAAATAAAGGCACCTTCAAATACACCATTCTCGACAGCATCAGCATCCCATCCCGTGTAGTTGTGGAAGGTGAAATGCTCTGCGTCAAACGGGATGCGCTCCTGCGCTCCTGCATTCACAGCACCAAAAAGCATCAAGGCCATCAGTGCCAGAAACATTTGGTAAGTTTTCTTCATGTTTGTTAAAGTTTTAATTTGTTAATAGGTAAAAAATCGAAATCTGGGGGCAAAGATAGGTATATTTATTTAATTAACGTTCGCGAAACGTATCATATACTTTATTTTTTCGTTTAAGAAGAGACAATTTGCAATATGAGACAAAAAACAAAACCACTGAGACGAATTCCGCAATCACAAAAGACAAAAAGCAAACTATGCGAAATAAATAATTAATTTTAATTATAAATAAATGCGTAACTTTGCAAAAATTTAATTTTCTAACAAAAACCAATTTTAACGTATGAAAACCAGAAAGCAATTTTGGAATCAATGCCAAGGTTTCAGACCACTTCGGAACAGATGTTGGATGATGGCCGCGGCTTTGGCGCTGGTTGGTGGAGTCACCCTGACGTCCTGTCAGGAATATGACCTCGACGAAAAATCCCCAGAAGGTTGGGGTAACAGCATCTACAGCTGGCTCGACGAGCAAGGGAACTACACCAACACTGTGCGAATGATTAATGACCTGAAGTATCAGGAAGTGCTGGGCAAAACGGGTTCGAAAACACTCTTTGTAGCCAACGACGCGGCTTATGAGAGATTTTTCAACGACAAAAACAATGTCTTTGGCGTATCTCGTTACGAGGAACTCACTGAGCCACAAAAGAAAATGTTGTTGTTCGGCAACATGCTCGACAACTCCATCCAGCTCAACAGTCTATCAACTATTCAGGGAAATCCTTTGAAGGAAGGTCAGGCCATGCGTCGCTTCTCTGCACTTGGAGAATATGACACCGTGCCCATTCTTCGTCCTCAGGACATGCCCGACAACAAGTATTGGAAACGTCACCGCGACAGCGGCAAAAACATGGTTTGTATGGAAGACGGAAGTGCTGTCCCCATGCTGCTGTTCTTGGAGGCACAGTTATCGAACAATCGCATCACCAATGAAGACTATAATTTCCTGTTTAACGGAAAGACAAGCCGCAAGGCCGGTGATGCCAGTATCAATGGTATTGAAGTTGAGGAAAGCAACATCCGCTGTGCCAATGGTTTTATTCACCGTACATCAGAAGTTGTCACCCCATTGCCAAACATGGCTGAGCTGATAGCCAAAAAGCCTGAGGTAAGTTTGTTCAACAAACTGTTGGAGCGTTTCTGCGCACCATATCCTGACAGCAAGGATCTTACGAAGACCGAGCGTTACAATTATTTGTACAACACCACCGTGGATACCGTATATACCAAGCGTTTCTTCAATGACAAGAGTGGTGTTGGCGTCTATCTGACGCCTGACGGACGTGGTGTACCCGCCCAATTAGTATATGACCCTGAATGGAATTCATACTATTCAGCCAGTGTCAAATCAAGTGGAGAGGGTAATGCTGCCGAACAACGCGACATGGCAGTGATGATGGTTCCCACCAATGATGCTATGGAAGCCTATTGGCACGGACTCGGCAAGCCGCTGAGCGAGAACTACGCATCATGGGACGATGTGCCGGACGATGTGATTATCAAGCTTTTAAATGTAAACATGCTGCCTTCATTCACCTCGTCAGTACCCTCAAAATTCAATGCTATTCTGAACGACGCCAACGACCCGATGGGTGTTAATGTTGCAGACGTTGATGAGGTCTATATGGCTTGTAACGGTGCCGTCTATCTGACCAACAAGGTTTACTCTCCGACAGCATACGTCAGTGTATCATTCCCTGCATTGGTCAATCGCACGATGAAGATTATCGACTGGGCTATTACCCAGTGTAAGTATAATGTCTATCTGAATGCACTTGGTTCAGACTACAGTTTCTTTATCCCCACAAACAACGCATTGTTGGAGTACATCGACCCCTGTTCTTACGGTAAGAAGAACCTCCAATTGTTGAGTTTCCGCTGGGACGAGACCAAGCGCGTCGAGGAAAGAGTTTCCGCTGTGGTTTATAACTACAACCCTGAAACAGGTGAACGTGACTCCATTGAGACAGTCACTATGGCTTCTAACGGTGGCCGCATAACAAGATGTCTGCAAGACATCCTGGACACCCACATCGTGATTGGTAAGGTTTGGGAAGGTAAGAACACCTATTTCCGCACCAAAAACGGTACGGGCATCCGCGTTACCAACCCTGACGACAAGGATAATATGACCGTGGAGGGTAGTTATCAAATGTACGAGGGCTCGCCCATAAAGATTACCCGCGTTTACGACCAACGCAAGGAAGTTGCCGGTGGTAATGGTATGAGCTATGTGCTTGAAGGCCAACCCATCATGGGTACTCGTCTGACTGTAAAGGATCAGCTGGCTGCCCACCCCAAGTATTTTGGAAAGTTCCTCGAGTTGATGGAAGGTAGCGGTCTGTTTGAGGCTATCCACAATTTAGGTACAGGTAATGAAAATGACAACAAAGCATGTGGTGGTACAAACGTGTCTTTGTTCAACACCTACCATTATACAATATATGTGCCAAGTAACGAAGCTATTGAGCAGCTGCAGAAGGAAGGCAAGCTGTCTTCTTGGGAGCAGGTTGAGCAGGATCATCTGGATGGCAATACAGAAAAGGCTATGAGTGATTCCTTGAATATCGTGAACTTCCTGAAGTATCACATTCAGGATAATGCCCTCTACATTGGCGCCCAGACAGAGTCGGGTGACTTCGAGACTTCTCTGATTAATAGCAAGACCAAGCGCTTCTATATGCTAAAGTCTGCACTTAAGGACGATTCTATTGAAGTGGTAGACGCCATTGGCGGAACTCATAAGGTAAATAAGAGTACATACGTCGATGATAATGGCATAAAGCAAGATCTCTATAATATTCAGGCTCGTGAATATTTGTATGACAGTAAAGATGCTACTACAGCAACGAACTTGTATACTACATCGTCGGCTGTAATACATCTGATTGACAGTCCATTAGCTTATGGTGATTAAAAAATTAAAAAATAAAAAGTATTAAGATTATGAAACGATTTACTATAATTATATTTTCATTTTTTAATTTTTTGATTGCAGCGAACGCCCAGCAGGCTGGTGACATCATTAGCGGTACAGTTAATGATGAGATGGGACCTGTGATGATGGCCAATGTTGTGGAGATTGACGCTGCCAAGCGTATCGTCGCTTCAACAGTAACGGATATGAACGGAAACTTCTCGTTTAAGCTGAAGAATCCGAAAGACAAGCTGCGTATTACTTTTGTGGGTTACAAGACTGTACTTGTTCCCATTAACAAGACTCATTTTGATATCAAGATGGAGGATGCCACCCAGATTCAGGAAGTGGTAGTAACAGCCAAGAAGCGCGCAGGCGGTTCGGGACTGAACATTCCCGTCGATGAAATCTCTACAGCCCAGCAGAGCATCAGCATGTCAGAGTTTGACGGTTTGTCACTGACCACGGTTGACGAAGCACTGCAGGGACGTATCGCCGGTCTGGATATTGTGGCTAATTCAGGTAACCTTGGTAGTGGTACTTCTATGCGTCTGCGCGGTGTCTCTACCATCAACGGTTCCAGCGAGCCTCTGATTGTGGTGGATGGTAACGTTTGGCAGACAGGCGGTCAGCAGATTGACGGCGACATGAATGAAGAGAAATTCGCTCAATTGCTGAACATCAATCCCGAGGACATCGAGAGCATCAGTGTGCTGAAAGACGCTACAGCTACAGCCATCTGGGGTTCTCAAGGTTCTAATGGTGTCATTGAAATCAAGACCAAGCGTGGTACACGTGGTAAGACACGCGTCAGCTACAGTTTCCGTCTGACCGGCACCTATCAGCCCAAGGGTTACGAGATGCTGAACGGTGACGAGTACACGATGCTGTTGAAGGAAGAGTACTTCAATCCTCAGATGAGCGATGTAGCCAGCAATATTCCTGAGCTGAACTACGATCCCTCGTTCTCTGAATATCAAATGTACAACAACAATACCGACTGGTTGAAAGAAGTCAAGAAGGTTGGTTGGCGCCAGAACCACTACATCGCTTTAAGCGGTGGTGGTGAGAAGGCTCACTTCCGTATCGGTGCCGGTTACGACCGTGAGACGGGTTCTATCATCGAGCAGCAGCTGGACCGTTTCAGTTCTCGTGTCAATCTGGACTATTTTGTCAGCGACCGCATTAAGATTGAGACCAACATTGCGCTGACCTATACCAAGAACAAGAAGAACAATGGTGATCTTCTGGGTATTGCATACACGCGCATGCCAAACCTCTCAGTATATGAGCAAGACCGCAACGGCAACGATCTGGAAGAGTACTACTCTATGCTTCCAACAGTCAGCCAGTCTTTGCAAGACCAGTTAGGCAACAAGAACCCTGTGGCTTTGGCTTATCTGGCTAAGAATGATGAAACCAGCTATAACATTGAGCCTGAGTTCAAACTGCGTTACAACCTGCTCTCAATAGAAGAAGAGAAGACCCACCTGAACTATGAAGGAAAAGTGGTATTCAACATTTTCAACAATTATGTCGATCAGTACATGCCGCTGTCATTGAACACCCGTGGCTGGAACGATTCACAGAACAAAGAGAGCAACTCTACGACGTCCAATTCTTCAAAGAGCTTTGCTGTGACGACAACACATACGCTAACCTTCACACCAGCCTTTAAGAACAAGGATCATACACTGACGATGATGTTGCGCGGACAGCTGACCAGTGGTCATAACAGTTCACAAAGCACCTCATCATGGGGATTACCCTCTGGAAACATCCAGAACCCCGCCGCCCAGGGTCTTATCAAGAGTATGGATACCAACAGCGGTGAGTGGCGAAGCATCTATCTGACCTACTCTGCCCACTATGCCTACAAGGGTCGCTACATGGCCGACTTCTCTGTACGTCGCGATGGTAGCACACAGTTTGGTGGCGACCAGCGCTGGGGTAACTTCCCTGCCCTCTCGTTGCGTTGGAACATCCATAAGGAGCCATGGTTCAAGAAGTCCCTGCCTTGGATATCTATGTTATCTGTCCGTCCAGGTTGGGGTATCGTAGGTCGTCAGCCTGGTCAGGAATACTTGTATTTCAGCACCTATTCCAGTGGTAATGCCTACATGAACCAAGGTAGTGTTCATCCCGACAACATCCAGTTGAAGAACCTGAAATGGGAGCAGAAAGAGACGTTCAACCTTGGTGCTGACTTCGGTTTCTTCAATGACAAGATTACTGGTAACATCGAGTTCTACTGGCAGTTTACCAGCGACCTGCTGATGAGCAGTTATGGTATTCCTACCTCTTCAGGATATCCTAACCTCCGCTGGCAGAATGCTGGTAACATGAAGAATGTCGGTTGGGAGTTCAACCTGAATGGTAACAGCATCATCAAGGCTGGCAAGTTCTCAGCAGACTTCAATATCACGTTTGCCAACAACAAGAACCAGATCACATCGATGGACGAGACCTGTCTGTCAAATCTCAATAAAGAGTTCGACCGCAACAACGGCAGTTACCTGACTCGTGTTGAACTGAACCGTGCCTTAGGTAGTATCTATGGCTTCCGTTATCAGGGTGTCTATCAGTATTCACACTACACTGATACAGAAGTCAAGGGTGTCAGTGGTCCTGACGCTCCTGTTGCCCGCGACAAAGACGGCAACGTCATTCTTGACGAGCATGGTCTGACCAAACCCGTTATGTTCTGTGCCGGTACTGTTAACTATGAGTTCAAGGGTGGTGATGCCAAGTATGAAGACATCAACCATGACGGCCAGATTAACGAACTCGATATTGTCTATCTCGGTTCTTCCTTGCCTAAGTTCACCGGCGGTTTCGGTTTCAAGCTGAAATACGGTCGTTTTTCATGGAACAACCAGTTCAACTTCCGCTACGGCAACAAGATTATCAACAAGGCCCGTATGGATGTTGAGAACATGTATTCGAACAACAACCAGAGTCGTGCCGTTAACTGGCGCTGGCGTGTGGAAGGCGACATCACCGAAATGCCCCGTGCCCTCCGTCAGACAGGTTACAACTGGTTGGGTTCTGACCGCTTTGTGGAGGATGGTTCATTCATCCGTCTGAACTACACGCAGATTAGCTACTCCGTCGATCCCAAACATCTCAAGAAGTTTGGTCTCTCACAGCTCAATTTATCAGTATCAGCCAACAACCTGTTTGTGCTGACCAAGTATTCTGGTGCTGATCCTGAAGTAGGCTACGGTTCCATGGGTATTACTACTGATGGTGCTAAGACTCCGCGCTCTAAGTCATTCACCGGTAGTGTGACCATTCAGTTCTAAATGAAAAATTAGAAAAAGATATTAGCAATTATGATTACTGAATATATATATAATAAGGTAAAAGCTTCCCTGAGGACTGCTCTGTTCTTGAGTTTCGGTGCTGTCCTGTTCACTGGATGCAGTGATTTCCTTGACATCGAGCCTATGAACTCGACTGTTCTTGAGAACTACTGGAAGGAGAAAGCTGATGTGACGGGAGCCGTAAACGGATGTTATGAAGCTTTGGCCAGCGAAGATGTCATCAAGCGCATGGCTATTTGGGGCGAATTACGTTCTGAAAATGTAGTGATTGGTACATTAAACAATGCTCAGAAATACCAAAACACTTATAACAACCTCAATGAGATGTTGAAGGAGAATCTGCTGCAAACCAATGAAATGTGTAACTGGTCAAACATTTACAACGTCATCAATCGCTGTAATATTGTATGCCACTACGCACCGGAGGTTGAACAGATTGACCCCAACTACACCAGCAACGAGTTGAAGGCAACCATTGCAGAGATGAAGACCATCCGTGCACTCTGCTACTTCTATTTGATTCGTACATTCCGTGATGTGCCTTACGTGACAGAACCCAGTATCGACGATAATCAGAATTATGTCGTTCCTGCCACGAAGTTCGAGGTGGTACTCGACTCATTGATTAACGATCTGGAGAGCATCAAAGATGATGCCCAGCGCCGTTTCAGCGTTGAGAAGGTTGTCAACAAGAGCATTTCAGTACCTGCTGAGAACAACAGCCGCATCACCCGTTGGGCCATTTATGCGCTGTTGGCCGACCTCTATCTGTGGAAGGGTGACTGGAACAATGTCATCAAGTATTGTGACCTTGTACTGAACTATAAGGCACAGCAGTATAATGAACTGATTCAGATGGACCAGATTTCCGATGTTGAGCTGTTCGATGGTGTTCCTATGGTTTTGGAGGCTGTCAAGGGGCAGCAAAACGTAGGCAACACCTATACCTCTGTTTTCGGTCAGGGCAATTCTTTCGAAAGCATCTTTGAGCTCTACTACAATGGAAATACCGGACAGGAAAACAACTGGGTTAGCAATTTCTATGGCAATGGCAACAACACTATTGGTTTGTTGAAAGCATCTGAATGCCTGATGGACGGTTTCACCACTGACCAGAATCAGATATGGGTTTCGCAGAAAGACTGCCGTGCATACGAAAGTCTGGAGAGTCAAGGTACCAGCTATGCTATTACCAAATACACCCGCCCGAGTGCAAGCTTCAGTCTGCTGCGTCTCGGTATTGTCTCGATAGCCGACAGCCGTCGTTCCACACCTAACTCCAACTGGATTTTCTATCGTTTGAGTGATATCATGCTCATGAAAGCTGAAGCACTCATCCAGCGTGGTGAGGCCGACTGGCCCGAGGCATTCAAACTGATCAACAATGTCTATAAGCGTGCCAATAACATCGCTCCCGAGACGACGACTGGTAGCTTGTCTTACGAGACCTATTCGTCATCCAGAGAGAAGATGGAAGACCTGCTGTTTGCCGAGCGTCACCGCGAGTTCCTTTTCGAGGGCAAGCGCTGGTACGACCTCGTACGTCTGGCTCGTCGTGACGGTAAGACAGAGCGTCTGGCATCTTGTGCCATCCGCAAGTATCGTCAGGATATTAATGTCATCAAGATTAAGTTGACAGACCCGAACTACATTTATTTCCCATACGCCAAGAGCGAGTTGAAGGTTAATCCTCTACTGAAGCAGAATCCTGCCTTCGACAAGGGCGAAGATGGTAACTTAAATTAGTAATTAGTAATTAGAGATTAGAAATTATGATTACCAAGACAATAAAACAGTTCTTTTGGGCAGCTTTACTAAGCTGTGGCATGACTGTAGGCATGACCTCGTGTGTCGATAACGACGACGATGTGCCCATGAACCGATATACTGCAGAAAAGATGACTGCAGCCCAGTTCCTCACGGAGAACGAGAGCCGTGTGGGAGATTTCATTACCCTCCTGAAGCGAACATCCTACTTCGCCATGCTTTCCACGTATGGCGACTACACAGTGTTTGCCCCCAATAATGAGGCTTTTGCTAAGTATATGGCCACCAACAGCTATAACAGCATTGACGAAATTCCTTTAGCTGTCTGCGACACACTGGCCCGTACGCATATCATCAAGACCAAGGCTTACTTCACCACAGATATTTCGGAAGGCTCCTTGGGTATGAACATGGCAGAGACCTTTATTGAACTCTCTATCAATACCGATGCAGAAAACAACAACGCCGTTGTTCACTTTGCCAACAAGGTGGCACGCATGGTAGAGTATGACGACTCTGTCACGAATGGTGTGGTACACATTGTGAACAACATTATTCCGCGTACCAGCGACAAGTTGCCCGACGTCATCAAGGCAGACTCTACTGTATCCATTTTCGCAGAAGCATTGTTTATGACCGGCTTGGCAGACTCACTGATGGCTTACGAAGACAAGAACTATCCTGAGTGGGGTGCCGACAAGGCATCGCAGGACTCTGCCTACACTTGGAACCTCTCACTGAAATGTAAGGCTGAAGGTAACGATCCTATCCAGTGGGTGCAGAAGCGCTACTTTAAGTTTACTGCCTTCATTGAGCCAGACTCTATCTACAAAAAGTTTGGTATCAATAATGTCAGCGACCTGGAGGCATACGCCAAGAAAATCTATGATGCCGTCTATCCTGAGGATGCCGGCCTCTATGATAAGGACTACAGAAACCGTAAGAATCCGCTGAATCGTTTTATCAGCTATCACCTCATCGACCGTGTGCTGCCTTACGATGAAATCATCATGCGTAAAGACTGCTTCAAGCACTGGGACATTGACAAGTGCGATCCTGAAGAGTTCTACGAGACCATGTGTCCTGGCACGCTGGTTCGTTTCAGCAGCTACAATGAGCAACTCTACATCAATCGCAAGGGTCACAAGGCCAATGTCGAGGTTCCGGGCGTACGTGTTTGGAAGAGCACCGAATCAGGTTCATCTCTACAACAGGCACCCAATGGCATGTATCACTATCTTGACGAAATACTTGCTTACACGACAGAAGTTCGTGACGTAGTCTTGAACTGCCGTATCCGTTTCGATTCGACCGTATTGAGTCCTGATTTTGCAAACAGCGACCGTCCTCTCTATGGTGAGGATAAGCTAAGAGGCTACCGTCTCGGCTACATCAAAAACTGGAGAGTATTAGGCGAGAAGGCTGTCATCGGCCTGCATGGCGAAGGTGTTTGGTGGCAGCACTATAAGAGCAATGGTATCACTGTCAGCGGAATCTTCGATATGACGATTAAACTGCCACCAGTACCCACGGGCACCTACGAGATTCGTACAGGCTACACGGTGAACCCAGAACGTGGTGTTGTTCAGTTCTATCTGAATAATGTTCCTTGCGGTATTCCTGCCGACCTGCGTATCTATGGTCCAGACCCATCAATTGGCTGGGTGGCTGATGTGACAGGCGATGACACTGAAGCCAGAAATGCCAACAAGGCTATTGACAAGGCCATGCACAACCGTGGTTATATGAAAGCCATGGACTGCTATTGGCAAGGTGCAGCCAAAGAGAATGTTCTCCGTGCAAAGGAAAACAACTTGCGCTACGTCTTGACCACTCAGTATCTTGACGCCAACGAGACCTATTATCTGCGTGCCCGTCAGGTGCTGAAGGATCCTGAATGCTATTGGAGCTTTGACTATATTGAACTTTGTCCGAAGAGCGTCTATGGAAGTCCCGAAGGCGAAGATACGCACTAACGAGAAGTGAAAAGTGAAAAGTGAAAAGTGAAAAATTAAGATTATGAATACAAAAAGCATAAAACAAATCCTCCTGACAGGTATCGTAAGCTGCGGCATAGCCGCCAGTCTTACTGCCTGTTCAGACTGGAACGACCATTACGAGAACACTGCAGAAGGCGGTGCTGCCAGTGGTACGCTCTGGCAACAGCTAAAGGCCAATCCTCAGCTGAGCGACTTCTGCGAGGTCTTGGAACAGACCAAAGTATATCGCATGCACAAGAAGACCCCCGTCAGCTATGCCGACCTTCTTAACAGCGGCCAGGCCTTTACGGTCATGGCTCCTGTGAATAACTCATTCAACAAGGACTCTCTGCTTCAGTTGGTCCAGACTGTTGCTGGTGACTCTTCTGTGGAAAAGAGCTTCGTGCAGAACCATATTGTCCGTTCGATGGTTTCGTCGGGACCTTATTCCGTCAGGATGCTGATGATGAACTTAAAGTATCAGGATATGGTAGACGGTAAAGTTGAAGGTGTTCCTGTAACCCTTGCCAACAACAAGACAAGCAACGGCGTGTTCCATGTGCTTGAACGTGCACTGCCCTATAAGTATAATCTCTTTGAGTTATTCTGCGACCATCCTCAGTTGTCTGTCATTGGCGAAAACCTGCGTCGCTTCAACGAGGAAGTGTTCGACCCTGATGCTTCAGTGTCGAATGGTGTGGTGGATGGTGTACCCGTGTATGTCGATTCCGTTGTCTATGAGCGCAACCGTCTGTTAGATGCCATCGGTCTTCTGAGAGACGAGGACTCCCTCTATTATGTTGTCGCACCGACCACTGAGGGTTGGAACGAAGCTTATAATGAGGCTTCTCAGTATTTCAAGTACGACGAGACTATTGAAAAGCGCGACTCATTGCAGCAGTACCACACGTTGCGTGCACTGATGGAAGACGCTGTCTTCAATCTGACTGACCAGAGGTCTGTCAAAGATTCTTTGATTTCTGTTCCTTACATCTACACGGTTCCGAATTACTCCAAGGGCAAGAAGGTTTACCACGTATTCCATAAGCCCTTCGAACCTGGCGGTATCCTTGATGGAGCCCAGCCGCTGTTGTGCAGCAACGGCATACTCTTCACCACCCCGAAGTGGTCTCTTAAGCCAACGGATACTTATTTCAAGGATATCTTCATTGAGGGTGAGGATACCTATCTGATCTTCGATTATGACAGATGTACCTACAATGTCCGTACTGTGACAGGCGACAGCATTTCCAATAAAAAATATTTGAGGATCAACTATGTGAATGCCACCCAGAACTGGACTGTCAATTTCCAGATGAACAATACGCTGAGCGGCAGCTATGACGTATATGCTATCCTTTTGCCGAAGTCTGTTTACGACCAGGACAATGCTGACTTACGTCCCTGCAAGTTCAAGGCTACTATCAACTATATGGACGAAAAGGGCAAAGCAGCTGAATATGCCTGTCAGACAGAAGAAGGCAAGAGCGAATTCGTTTCTAACCCTGAGCGTGTTGACACCATCCTGCTGGCTCGCGACTTTAAGTTCCCTGCCTGCAACTATGGTCAGAGCAACATGAATTACAGTATTAAGATTCAAAGTTCAATCACAGCTCGTCAGACATCCCAGTATGCCCGCGAGATGTTCCTGGACTGTATCTATCTCAGACCTCACACCTCTAAATCAGAAGAACAATGAAGAAATATATCTTTTCCGGCATGATGCTACTTTGCTCACTGACAATGGTAGCACAAGAGAATACAGCGGCACAAGCTGCTCAAAGGGCAGAGACCTTTAAGACTGTGAAGGGACAGGTCATTGACGCCGCCACTCAGAAACCTATGGTCGGTGTCATCGTAACCGCCTTCGGTAACGACAAGTACTCGGCCATGACCAACGAGGAGGGCCGTTACACGCTCAACGTCCCCAACTATGTCAGCTCGGTGCAGATGCGTATCGATGGCTATAACTATTCACAGTGTGCCATCGTCGAAGGCGAGGCAAACGGCAAGCTCTACCATGAGTCGTTTACCGAAGTCTATAAGCAACAGACCAATGCCATCCAGAGTTCCGAGGCTAACCGTTTTGCCAACACCTCCGAAGTCAGCATCGACCCGTTCATTGCCCAGCAGTTGGGTGCCGACGTACGTTCGGTGTCGCGTGGCGGCAATGTGGGTCTGGGCAACAGCCTTCTCATCATGGGTATCAATTCACTCAACAGCAATGCACAGCCCTTAGTCATTGTTGACGATGTCATCATGGACATGGAGTACAACCGCTCTACCTTGCACGACGGCTACTTCAACAACATGCTGGCCAACCTGAACGTGAACGATATCGAGAGTGTTCAAGTGCTGAAGAATGGTACTGCCCTCTATGGTGCCAAGGGTGCCAATGGCGTACTCATCATCAAGACAAAGCGCAACAAGAGTATGGCCACGAAGATTGACGTGACCATCAACGGACGTTTTGACCTGATACCTCGTCTGCCAAAGATGATGGGTCCTGACGACTACCGTCTTTACACCACGGAGCTCTTGGCTGGCAAGACCAAATATATCGATCAGTTCAAGTATTTGAACAGCGACCCGACCTACTTCTATTACAATCAGTATCACAACGATACCGACTGGAAGGACGAGGTCTATAAGAATGCTTTCTCACAGAACTACGGCATCAACGTACAAGGTGGTGACGATGTGGCATCCTATAACCTTTCAGTAGGCTATTCGCTGGCCAACAGCACCCTGAAGAAGAACGACTTCACCCGTTTCAACATGCGTCTGAATACGGACATCAACATTACAAAGAAGTTTAACATCCGCTTTGACGCATCTTACAGTGATGTTGACCGCTCGTTGTTCGACGACGGTGCACCTTCAGAGGTCTTGTCAGGTGTCATCACTTCGCCTGCATTCATCGCTTTGGCCAAGTCTCCCTTCCTGTCGCCATACGCTTACGACAATGCTGGTAACCCCAGTCATTATCTGGCCGAGGCCGACGACTATTTAGAGGGTATGTTCCAAGACCGTGGCCGCCTGGCCAATCCTGCCAGCATTCTGGCTCATGGCGAGGGCGACAACCGCAACTCGCTGGGCAACCGTCTCATTGTGTTTGCCGTTACTCCGAAATATGAGTTCAACGAGCACCTGACACTGAGCGAACACTTCGCACTGACACTGGTCAACACCAATGAGAACTACTATCTCCCCATTCAGGGTGTACCTACATTCATTGTTGACGGTCTTGACGAGAGCACCACACTTCACAACTTAGTTCAGAGCCAGGCTTCAAGTCTTACCGCCATACAGAGCGACACCCGTCTGGCATGGAAACAGCAGTTCGGTGCCCATCAGGTCGGTGTCATGGGTGGTTTACGCTATCTGAACTCAGCCTACAAACTGACATCACAGCGCGGTTACAACACGCCTAACGACAAGGCGCCCAAGATGAGCTCTTCACTGAGTTTCAAGGACACCGACGGTGCCAATGACAAGACCACTGACCTTGTTTGGTATGCTTTGGCCGATTATAACTACGCACAGCGCTATTTTGTGAATGCCGGTCTGTCTGCCCATGCCTCTTCACGCTTCGGTAAGGATGCCGACGGTTTGAAGATGGGCGGTGTCGTCTGGGGTCTGTTCCCCAGTGTCGAGGCCGCTTGGGTCGCCACTAACGAAAGTTGGTTCCCCAAAACCGACCTGCTGAACTACCTGCGTCTGAATGTCGGTTACGATGTCACAGGTAACGATGATATCGACTATACGGCTTCACGCAGTTACTTCGTATCACGTCGAATGCTGAACAACAGCGTCACTGGTGTGGTCATCGGCAATATCGGCAATACCGATTTGAAGTGGGAAACCACCAAGCGACTGACTGCTGGCATCGAGGGTAACTTCCTGAACAACCGCCTGAACCTACGTTTCAACTATTTCAAGAGTTGGACCAATAATCTGCTCTCGCTCCGTCAGCTGGCTTGGACCAGCGGTCTGGATGCCAGCTGGAGCAACGAAGGCAAACTTGAGAACAGCGGTTTCGACGCACAGGCCACCGTCAAGGTGCTCAACCTGAAAGACTTCCGTTGGGAGGTCGGTGCCTCTATCGGTCATTATAAGAATAAGGTGACTGCCCTGCCCGACAACGACCGTTCCTTCGAGACCGACGCTTATGGTGCTACCATTCAGACCAAGGTCGGTCAGCCCGTGGGCTTGTTCTACGGCTACAAGACCAATGGTGTCTATAGCACGACCGAAGAAGCCTTAGCCGACGGCAAGTATGTCGTTAAGGAGAATGGCGACAAGTATTTGTTTATCGGTGGTGACATGAACTTTGCCGATATCAATCAAGACAAAGTCATCGACGAGAACGACCGTACCGTCATCGGTGACCCCAACCCCGATATCTATGGTAACATCCACACCATGTTCAACTGGAAGAACCTGACACTTTCAGCTGTCTTCAACTACTCGCTGGGCAACGATGTCTTCAACTATCAGCGCTCACTCCTGGAGGGTGGTACTTACTTCCTGAACCAGACCACAGCCGTGAATGGCCGTTGGACAACAGAAGGCCAGAAGACCGACATTCCTAGTGTCAACTTTAAGGACCCTATGGGCAATTCACGCTTCAGCGACCGCTGGATAGAGGATGGCTCCTATCTGCGCCTGGCCTCTGTCACGCTGAGTTACTATCTGCCTATCCAGAGCACCTATCTGCAGGGACTGACCATTTGGGGCAATGCTTCCAATCTGTTTACTATCACCAAGTATTTGGGCAGCAATCCTGACTGCGCCATTGCCGGAGGCATTCTGACACAGGGCATCGACCGCGGCATTCTGTCCGCAGGCCGTTCCTTCTCCATCGGTGTGAACATCAACTTGTAATTAGAAAATAGAAATTAGTAATTAGAAATTAGTAATTATGATTACCAAAGTAAAATATATCATCTGTGGAATCTGCGTAATCTGCGGTTTATTCTCATGCTCCAAGATGCTTGAGACAGAGTCCGACTTGGTGGAGTTTGAAGAGGACCACACGCTGAACCACGCTACAGACTCTGTGTATAGCGTGATGGGTATCATCAATAAGATGCAGATTATCGCCGACCGCATCGTGCTGTTGGGCGAGGTTCGCGGCGACTTGGTGCTGCCTACCGCTGCAGCCAATAGTGACCTGAAGCGCCTGTCAGAGTTCAATTTCAGCGAGAAGAACCGTTACAATCAGATTAGCGACTACTATGCCGTCATCAACAACTGTAACTATTTCCTGGCACATATCGACACCGCTATGGAGCGTCGTGGCCGCAACCTGTTTATGCGCGAATACGCTGCCGTGAAGTCATACCGTGCATGGACCTATCTGCAGCTGGCCCAGGCCTACGGTAAGGTACCCCTGATTCTGAAGCCGCTGATGACCGAGCGTGAAGCCGTCGAAGCTATGAATCAGACACCCGCTGACATCAAGGAAATCTGCGAGACGTTCATTGCCGACCTGACACCATACGTCGGTGTGAACCTGCCGCAATATGGCAACGTAGCCAATTTTGACTCTAAGTACCTGTTCATCCCCATGCGTGCCCTCTTAGGCGACCTTTGCCTCTGGGCAGGACGCTATCAGGAGGCTGCCCGTTATTATCACGACTATCTGACCGACAAGTACGAGCCCATCCAGATGAGCCGTCAGAGTATCACCTGGGCTAACTCCACGCAGCTCAACTCTGTCTTCGACAACTATGGTCCCATGGGCTCCTCGGCTGAGTTATTAAGCTTCATTCCCATGGAGGCACGCGTCTTCGACGGCACCATCAGCAACCTGCCAAATCTGTTCAACTCGACCACAGAGAACAACTACTTCTTCGAGTTGTATCCGTCATACCAAATGGAAAAGATTTCAGCAAGCCAGACATACTGCTTTGAAGTCAGCTTGCCCGGTGCAACGACCAAGGACACGATCTATGTGCCCCATGTCGGACTCTACCGCAGCGAATTAGCAGGCGACCTGCGTTATTTCTCTAACCACACCCTTAGCACCTATGGTGCCAAAAGCGACTATACAGAATACAACTCCTACCAGCAGACCATCTATAAGGTGACGTCTAACCGCATCGTACTCTATCGCCGTACCATGGTCTATCTGCGTTATGCCGAGGCACTCAACCGTGCTGGTTTCCCGCAGTCGGCCTTTGCCATCCTGAAATACGGTATCTGCGACGACATTCTGAAAGCCCGCGTCGATGCTGCCGAGCTCCAAGCTGCTGGCGACCTTGTTTACTTCGACCCCGAGCTGTTTAGTTTTGATGGTACCTATTTCGGTGTCCACTCTATGGGTTCGGGCGATTCGCATGCCAATGCCCACTATACCATTCCAGAACTTGACACTAAAAATGATACTATTAAATGTGTCGAGGATATGATTATCACGGAAATGGCTCTGGAAGGTGCTTTCGAAGGCTATCGCTTCAACGACCTGATGCGTATAGCCCTGCGTCGTAACGACCCAGCCTATCTGGCCGACCCCGTCAGCATGCGCTATGGTCTCCAGGCTCCCAACACCGAGCTGCGCCAGAAGCTGATGGACCCCAAGAACTGGTATCTGCCACTCAAATAATCTGAGTGTTTAATGATGATGAAGAATACTTTATCGGCTATACTGATGGCAGCCCTGTTATCCTTTATGGGTAGCAGGGCTGCTACAGCTCAGACAAAGGCGACAGCACGCTTTAACCCACAGAATACCCACCAGCGCATTACCGGATTCGGCGGCTTTGTCTGCTCGCCGCAGTTCGGTTACAGCCACATGTCCGCCACGGAAATCAAGAAGGTGTGGGGTGC
>JAEEGI010012589.1_pt1 | contig 18076 bp, 9 predicted proteins | sample 8958751 | NCBI WGS metagenome assembly JAEEGI01 (sample SAMN16246545, study PRJNA631951) | gut metagenome | biome: gut microbiome; feature: rumen; material: KS-attached | host: Bos | place: Iran: Karaj | collected 2018-10 | reverse complement strand
CGACCAAGGACTTCGACGTCTATCTGCACCAGGACGAGCCTTATACTAACTATCTATTCGTCTATTTCCCTTCTAACTGGGACGAGAACATCTACTATGCACTGTCGGTCGATGGCTACAACTACACACCGCTGAACAATGGTACCAGGGTGATTACAGCCGACAGCATCGCCTTGAAGAAAGGCGTCCGCGACCCACACATCCTCAGGGGCGAGGATGGTTGGTTCTATATGGTGAACACCGATATGCGCAGTGCTGAAGGTTGGGCCAGTAATCGTGGTATGGTGCTGATGCGCTCTCGCGACCTTATCCATTGGAGTCATTCCACCGTGCATTTCCCAACACGGTTCAAGGGTACCATGTTTGCCAACGTCACCCGTGTATGGGCTCCCGAGACCATCTGGGATGCCGATGCCGGCAAGTACATGGTATATTTCTCCATTCTGACGAACGACGGGAAGGTAAGCTACGACAAGGTTTATTACGCATACGCCAATAGTGACTTCACCGACCTTGAGGGTGAGCCACAGTACTTCTATGACAGAGGTTCAGCCACCATTGACATGGACATCGTCTATAACCCCACAGACTCACTCTATCATGGTTTCTTCAAGAACGAAGGACAGGGTGGCATCTGTCAGGTGACAGCTCGCCGACTTACTCCCGAAGCAGGACAGAAGGCTGGTTCGCAGTGGAGCGCTCCCTCCAGTACGCTTCAACAGACAGGAGAAGCCGTGGAGGGTGCTGGAGTGTTCAAGTTAATCAACAAAGACTCGTGGATACTGATGTACGACTGCTATTCCAATGGGCACTACCAGTTCTGCTCGAGTCCAGACCTCATGAACTTCACCTTTGAGAAGAATACCGCTACAAGCGGAGCCTTCACGCCTCGTCATGGCACCGTGTTGCCCATCACCGCAGCCGAGACGGAAGCCCTGATGGCCGCTTTCCCCACCAACTCATTGCAGGCCGCCATTACAGGTGCCACCAATCCCAACATCAGGCAGGAAATGGTAGAGATGGGTTCGTCAGCCATCACATTGCCTGTGGTCTGTGGTACCGACCTTACCGCTTTCGACCCGATGTTCACGGTTTCTGTCGGTACAGTTGTTACACCACAGGGTCCACAGGACTTCAGTCAGGGTACAGCCTTGACCTTCCGAGCCAAGAACACTGCTGGCACAAAGGTTTACCGTGTCACTGCGAAGGAGACTGGCAACCCCGTTTTGCCTGACTTCCACGCTGACCCAGAGGTGCTGTATTCGCAACAGACGGGTCGTTTCTACATTTACCCGACTACCGACGGATTCCCAGGGTGGGGTGGGTATTCATTCAATGTGTTCTCGAGTCCAGACCTTGTCCACTTCACAGACGAAGGCACCATTCTCGACCTCTCTGCAGGTGGTGATGTGCCTTGGGCCAATGGAAATGCATGGGCACCCTGTATTGAGGAGAAGATGATAGACGGCCAGTGGCGTTATTTCTTCTATTTCAGTGGCAACAACCCATCACTTGGCAAGAAGACCATTGGTGTAGCCACCAGCGATAGCCCCATAGGGCCATTTACAGCCGAGACGCAGCCCCTTATCAGTTCTTCGAGTGCAAACCAGATTATCGATGGCGATGTCTTTACCGACCCTGTCAGCGGACAGAGTTACTTCTGCTACGGCAATGGACGGTTGTGCTATCGCTTGCTCGACAAAAGCATGACAAGGGTAAAGGGAAGCGAATACACTATCACTCCCGAAGGTGGTTCTCTCAGTGATTATGCTTTCCGTGAGGGGGTGTATGTCTTCTACCGCAACGGACTGTACTACTTCCTCTGGAGCGTCGATGACACAGGTGCTGCCAACTACCACGTCGCCTATGGTACGTCGAAATCGCCTACCGGGCCCATCACCGTCGCTTCCGACCCTATTGTCATTATTCAGCGCAGTTCAGACAAGATTTACGGTACAGGACACAATTCCGTGGTGAATATCCCTGGCACAGACGACTGGTATATCGTCTATCACCGCATCAACAAGAACTACTTGAACAACAGTCCGGGCATCCATCGCGAAGTGTGCATCGACCGTCTGACCTTTGATGAGAAAGGGCTTATCCAACGCGTCACACCCACACACAAGGGTATCGACCCTGTTACTGTTAATCCAGTCCTCGACACCATCATCAATGGACCCAGTGGCATTGATGTGCCTGCATACGATACCTCAGCAGTCTCTCGCGTGATGTATTACCGACTTGACGGCACCTCGATTGGCAGCCAGCCGCCTACTTTACCTGGTATTTACATCCGAAAGGAGCAGCTCATTGACGGCCAGTCCAGAACGCTGAAGATGTTAGTGCGTTGATATTTTGTGGTTTTCCGAATGGATTAGAGGTTTTATGTCTGAGAATAGTAAACGGATTATTCAATTTGATGCATTAAGAGTCATTGCCGTTTTTGCAGTGGTTTTTCTTCATACGACTGCACAAAGGTTTACTGACTGTTATCCTTCTGAAGAGTGGGTCGTCAGGTGTTGTTATTTTTCCTTGCCAAGATGGGCTGTCCCTGTTTTTCTGATGATTTCGGGAGCCTTGTTTCTCAACCTTGATAAAAAAATAGAGTTAAAGAAACTCTATTTGAAGAATATTACTCGTATTGTTTTAATCTATGTCTTCTGGTCAACAGTTTATGCATTATATATTGGAATAGGGAAATATGACCTAAAGGGAATAGCAAGTTTAATTGTTTATGGACCTATACATTTTTGGTTTTTAAAGGTTCTTATTGGTCTTTATATTTGTGTGCCGATTTTGAGAACAATTGTCACGAACAAGAAATCGGAGCAGTATTTTATCTTCCTCTCGTTGATTACTGCATTTGTTATTCCTTTGGTATTTCAATTAATTGGAATGTTTAATGCTGACACTTTTCATTCGTTAAGTAAAATCTATAATGGTTTTGCCATCCCAATTGCATCAACTTATGCATGTTATTTTGTTCTTGGCCATTATCTATCACAATACAGTATCAGCGTAAAAGTCAAGAAGATTGTTTATTTTCTTGGAGTAGTGAGTGTTATTCCCGTTATTGTTCTCACGTATTTAGTTACGAGTAGGATAGGGACACCTACAGAATTATTCTATGATAACAACTGCATCTTTACTTTTTTCGAGGCTATTGCTGTTTTCGTTTTTATCACAGACCTGCAAATACCTTCCAAATACCACCATTGTTTGCTTTCCCTATCGAAAATGAGTCTTGGTGTTTACATTGTTCATCAACTTGTAATCCGACTTTTTTATCAATTCTGGGGTATTCATTCAGCCTCTTTGAATCCAGTGTTTTTTATTCCCGTTTTTGCCGTGCTGGTTTTTGTGATTTCATGTATAATCGTTTACGTATTGTTGAAAATCCCTTATGTAAGGAAATTGGTGATGTGAGATTGACATTACAGGAGTCTTATCTTTCGGTCTTGGAGTGAAGGTCAAGGTCGATGCGCTGATACGCCAGTCTCTCGTCGCCCGACAGCAGATGGATAATGCCACAATAGATGAAGCCATGTTTCAGGATGTTGTGCTGCATGATGTGATTATCCTTGTGCGTGTCGATGCGGATATTGCTTTCATGCGCGAAACAGAAGTCCATAATCATCTTGAATATGCCGTGGGCATCAGGGCGGCTGGCGATGCGATGGACGACATGATAGGGTAGGGTGTCGTCTAGCCACTCACCATCATAGATAATGGAGTAGGTTGGCTCAGGAGACGGGAGGTAAGCGAAATAAGCCACAATCCTGCCGTCCGTTTCTGGCTCTTGACCGTCTTTTGGTTGTCTTTCTTCGATGACATAGCTCCCGTTTCTTTCGATATCTGCCTGAACACTCTCTAAAGAAGGATAGCCGTTGTTCCACTGATTCAAATTGCCGGAAGCTACCATGATACTCCTGGCAGCAGCGAAAACCTCCATGATTTCCTCTGCATCTGCTGGCAGTGATGTCCTGCGAATGATGTATTTTCCTTTCTGCATATTAAAGCTACCTTCTTCGATTTTCTTCATCATGTATTCCTCAACCCTAATTGATTCACTTTGTTCCCGAAATCGATTTCGGGAACAAAAAAGTCTTGAATTCTTTGAGTTCACTACCTTTCCATCTTAAATAGCCGTTTCTTCCATATTATAATCGTTACAAATATAAGTCTTTTTCTAATGACAACCAAATAAACATGGATTTTTCTGAAAAAGGGGTGGAAGGCTGTGCATACAGGTATGTGAAGCGATAGGAACAAGTCCCAAAAATGCCCTTTTTTGAAATGATTGTATAAATGACACCTCTATATTTTGTCCACCTTTTTTTTGAAGAGAAATTAATGTAAAATGTTGATATGTTGAATGTTGTAATTTTGATACCACCAAAATCATCCACTTTTTACATACATCAAAAAAAATGATGTCATTTATATTATATCTTTGCAATCGGAAAACTAACAAAACGCGAGAACGATTACTTAATTTTATAACAATAACACTAATTTACCTATTTTTATGAAACAAAGCAGGATTATCATGTTGTTCATGACACTGATTGTGTCGATGACGATGCATGCCCAAGGTATCTTGGGAACTGTGAAAGACGAGCTGGGAGAACCCCTCATCGGTGCTTCCATCGTCGAGAAAGGTAACCCTCAGAACGGAACCGTCACCAACATTGACGGACGCTTTACAATCAATGTGAGCGAGGGTACTCCTCTTATTATTTCTTATATTGGCTGTATCTCTCAGGAGGTGAGAGCCAAGAGTAATATGACTGTGACGTTGAAGGAAGACCTCCAGAAGTTGGAGGAACTCGTGGTGATTGGCTACGGCGTTCAGAAGAAGAGCGTGGTGACCGCCTCTATCGCCAAGGTGTCGGCCGATGACCTCTCGGGCAAGACCCGTCTGCGTGCAGATGACGCTTTGAAAGGTATGGCCGCTGGTGTCAGTGTCACTTCCGCTGCAGGCCAGCCTGGCACCAAGTCGATGATTCATATCCGCGGTATCGGTACCATCAACAACACCGAACCACTTTACATCATCGACGGTATGCCGACAGACCAGAACGGTATGGAGATGGTAAACCCTAACGACATAGAGTCGATTGAGGTACTTAAAGACGCCGCTTCCGGTGCCATCTATGGTGCGCGCGCAGCCAATGGCGTTATCCTTATCACTACTAAGAAAGGCAAGGTCGGCAAGGCGCAAATCAACTACGATTGCTCTTTTGGCTGGCAGAATGCCTGGAGAAAGCGCGATGTGACAGGTGCAACTGACTATGCAATCTTGCAGAACGAGCGTTCCATCCAGAACGGAGCTGGCCCACTCTATGTAGACCCCTATAATCTGACCGATGCCAATGGCGACCCCATCAAGGGTTTTGGTACCGACTGGCAGGAACTCTTGTTCAACGACAATGCCCCCATCACTCAGCACGACCTGAGCATCAGCGGTGCTTCCGACAAGGTCAACTACTACCTGTCCTTGGGTTACATCTCACAAGACGGTATTGTAGGCGGCAACTTCGGTCATTCCAACTACGACCGTCTGACCATCCGCTCCAACAACCAGTTCAACCTCTTTGATGCCTCAGATGAGCGCAACTTCCTCAACAAACTCGACTTGAGCGCCAATCTGTCTTATTCACGTGTCCACAGCACAGGTGTGGAAATCAACAGCACATGGGGTTCTCCTCTTGGATCCGCTCTCTATCTGGCACCTACACTGCCTGTCACACTCAGAAGCGGCTACGAACTAGGGGACGACGGACTGCCCGACTATAACCGTCCCCGTATCGGCCAGCAGCAGATTGACCGCTATTATGCCTTCGACCTCTATACCGATGAAAATGGCGACCCATATACTGTTCCTGGCTTCATCGGTTCCTACAACGAACAGAACAACCCCATCGCCATGATGCAGGGCAATCCCACCAAGAACTGGAACCACAAATTCATGCCCAAGTTCTCACTCGACCTGCAGTTGTGGGATGCAATCAAATATCATTTCACCTATAGCGCAGAACTCTCTTTCTGGGGCTACGATGCCGCCACCAAGCAGAAGTACTACCTCTCGGGCAACAACAACGCCGACCATACATCAGCCACATCATTAAAGGGCAACGGCACTTCATGGCAAGTGGAGAACACCCTGACCTACGACAAAACCATTGGCAAGCACACCATCGGAGTGGTGCTCGGACAGTCGGCCCTGAAGTACAAGGGCGACCAACTGGGAGGCTCGCATTGGAACTTGGTGAACCCCGACAAACCATCGATTGACTACACTACCGGCGGAAACCTTGAACTCACCACAGATGCTGACGGCAAGGTGACGGGAGCTAAGAGCCTTGTCGGTGTCTGGGGCAAACCATTCGACCAGCACCGCCTGAGTTCTTACTTTGCCCGTGCAAGTTACGACTACGATGAGCGTTACATGGCTCAGGCCACTATACGCCGCGACGGTTCCTCACGTTTCGGTCCCAACAATAAATATGGTACCTTCCCTTCCGCCTCAGTAGGATGGAACATCATGAACGAAGCCTTCATGGAGGAAACACGCGATTGGCTCTCCAATATGAAGTTACGCGCTAGCTGGGGTAAGAACGGTAACGACAATATCGAACCCTATGCCTACACTGCGCTCACGACCAATGGTGGAAACAGCAACTATTATTATGGACAGACTGCGGCTATGGGGTATGGTTCTAAGGCCAATAAGTTATCCAATGAAGACCTCAAGTGGGAGGAGAGCGAACAGTGGGACTTCGGACTTGACTTGAGTTTCTGGAACCACCAACTGACTTTCAGCGTGGATTACTTCATCAAGAAGACCAACGGCATGATTATCGATTTGCCTATCCCGAGTTATGTGGGTGAAGCACGTCCGTTGGCCAACGTCGGTGATATGAAGAACATGGGATGGGAATTTGAACTGGGCTATAGATGGAACATCAAGGACGCTCGCTTCTCGTTCAAAGGCAATGCAGCTTATCTGAAGAACAAACTGAATAACTTGGGCAACGACACTGGTTTCCTGAACTTTGGCATCAATCAGTTCAGCGACGGTGGCACCCGTGCCGAGAACGGCCAGCCTTTCCCCTTCTTCTATGGATACAAGACTGCTGGCATCTTCCAGAATGATGCAGAAGTCAGTGCTTATACCAACAAAGACGGCGGCCTTATCCAGCCCAATGCACATCCTGGCGACTTCCGTTTTGTTGATGTGAACGGCGACGGACAGATCACCTCCGACGACCGCACCAACATCGGTAACGGTATTCCAAAGTGGACCTTCGGTTGGATGTTCGATGCAGAGTGGAAAGGATTCGACTTCAGCGTGTTCTTCCAGGGCGTGACTGGTGTTGACGTCTTCGATGCTACTTACCGTCAAGATATCTCATCAGGTAATTATCCCACTTGGGTACTCCAGCGCTGGACAGGTGAAGGCACATCCAACACTGTTCCTGCTATCGGTGACTCCAAGAACTGGGTATGCAGCGACATGTATGTACGCGACGGCAGTTACCTGCGCCTGAAGAACATCACCCTTGGCTATACCGTGCCACGCAACCTGACCTCACAGATTGGCGTCAACCGTTTCCGCCTCTATTTACGCGCAGAGAATCTTTTCACTTGGACCAAATACTGGGGCTTCGACCCAGAAGTGGGCGCTCGATTCAGCGACGATGAGCAGAGACACCAGACTCATCTCACAGGTGTGGACTATGGCATCTATCCACAGGCCCGTACCTTCACTATCGGATTCAATATTTCACTCTAATTTCCTAAAAAGCATAACGATATGAACAAGCATATTCAATGGATAGCAGGTTTTTGCGCCGCGGTTTTCACGCTTGCATCCTGCAGTGACGATTTCCTGGAGGTGAAGAGACCGGATGGTGAGCCTCTGGAGGAATATTACACCAATGAGGAGACCCTCAATGAGGCCCTCACCTCTGCCTACGCCCCATTGCACTGGCCCGACTGGGACAATGTGGCCTACAACGACCTTACCGTCGATGCCGAAATCATGGGCGACGACTTCTGGGTGGGCGGTAACAACATCTCCGACAACCAGCACTGGCACCGTCTCTTCAATTTCGCCGCTGATGGCAACAATACACTTGCCACGCTCTGGGGCGACTTCTACAGCGGTATCAAGCGTTGCAACGACGCCATCAAGTACGCAGGTTGGGGTGGTAATGCCAGCGCCGATTTCCTCAAGTCGATGGAGATGCAGGCCCGTCTGCTCCGTGTATATTACTACAATATCCTCTGGCACTATTATGGCAATGTGCCTTTCTATCTGGAGAACCTCACGATGCCTTATACAGCTCCTCAGATTACCGCTGATGAGATCTACAACAAATTGCTTCCCGAATTGGAAGAAATCATAGATTCCAAAGTGTTGCCGATGCGTTGGAGCAATGCTGAGTCGGGCCGCGTGTCGCAGGCCATGGCCTATATGCTCTATGCCGAGATGGTGATGTACCAGAACGACGCATCCCGTTATTCCAAGGCACTTGGATACATGAAGGCCATCATCGCTGACAGCGATTATGAACTGAATCCCAGTTATGCCGAACTTTGGGAAGAAAAAGGCGAGTGGTGCTCCGAGAGTATCTTCGAAATCAACTACAACGACGACCAGGCCCAGCGCGACTGGGGACCTGCCGCACTCAATGCCGGTGGCTCAGTGTTGCCTACACTGATTTCGCCCAACGGTTTCTCCGACGACCTCTGGAGCGGTATGGACGGATGGGGTTTCCTGCCCATGCGCGTCGAGACTTATAATATGTTCGTAGAAGGCGACGTACGCCGCGATGCCACTTGCTGGGATGTTCGTGGAACCACTTACACAGAACGTTACCAAGACACCCACATCTGGCTGAAGAAATACCGTCCTACTTTGGAGAACTGCCAGGACTGTCCGACTTCGAAGAACCTGAACTACAACAACAACAAGCGCATCTACCGCTATGCCGAGACATTACTCAATGCCGCAGAACTGCTGTTGCAGACAGGTGGCAGCGCAGCCGAGGCCACAGGTTATGTTAATCAGGTACGTACACGTGCGGGACTGGCCAACTTGGGTACCGTCACCATCGACGACATCTTCACAGAGCGCCACATGGAGTTCTGTGGCGAGGGCAAACGCTACTTCGACCTCGTTCGTGCCGAAGGCATCGCCGACGCCACACAGAAGGCTACCAAAGTCCTGGTGCCAGACACTTACGGCTATCGTACCAATTCCTGGACACCCAGCAAGAAATACATCCCTCTGGACCAGAAAGAACTCGATGCCGACCCATCGCTGAAACAAAACAATTATTAATCCCATTTAAGACAATATGTATATGAAAAAGATATTTCAATATATGGGTTGCGCGCTGCTTGCCGGACTGGCCTTCATGGCATGTACGCCCGAGGATTTCAGCGGAGCAGACCCCAATGGACTTCCTACGGTAGGTGATGCTGATTTCACCGTCAACGTGGACCAGGAGACCAACCAGATGATTGCCACCTACACACCGGCTTCCGGTACTTATCCCGTGTGGATTCTCGACGGTTCACAGTATTCCACTCTGAACGAGGTGGGCTACACCAATCCTGAGGCTGGCACACATACCATTGAACTGAGAATAGGCAACCGTAACGGCATTAGCCAGGCTGGTAAGTCAAAGACTTACACATTCAACGAGACCAAGGTGGATTATTCCGCCGACTTCCGCCGCATCACTGGCAAGGAATGGCGTTTCGCCAACAAGGAAGTGGCCCACTTGGCTTGCGGTCCCGCTGGAACAGCTGGTACAGAATGGTGGTCGGCTCAGCCCGACGAGAAGAAGGATTTCGGTATGTACGACGACCGTATCTCCTTCACCGCCGACAACCGAAAGGGCGGTTCCTTCACCTATGATGCAGGTGCTGATGGACTTACTTACGTCAATACGGGTACTACCAAGTGGGGACCCTCTGATGCCGACTTCGATGCCACCATCGGCAACCAGACAGCTGGATGGAGTTTCGAGGTTTATGAATGGCTTGATGTCGATGGAAACGCTTTCCAGCAGACCTACATCCAGTTGGATGCCAACACCGCTTTCCCTTATATCAGCAGTGACGCGCAATACGAAAACCCAAGGTTCCGCATCGAGTCGCTGACTGCCAAGAAGATGGTGCTCATCTACGAGACTCCAGAACGCAGTATTGCCTGGCGTTACATCTTCACCAGCGAAGAGGCCGAGAAGGAATTCAATGGTTTCGATGCCAACAGCGACTTCAACATGTGGAAGGGCATCACACCTGACATGACGTTCTACTACAACCCTGATCCAGGTTGGGGCAATGAGCAGACCGATGCCTTCGCTGCGCTCTTCGAGATGGGCAACAACGACTACAATGTCACCATTCCACAGGAATGCTATTCCGAATGGCAGGCTCAAGTACATTTCCATACCAGCCTTGTGACTTCCGCCGCTATCAACTACGACTTCTCCTGTATCTTCAATTCCGACCGTGATATCGACGGTGTGGTAGTCAAACTGACCAACGAAAATGATGAAGTGGCTATCATCGACGCACACGACATCAACCTGAAGGCTGGCCAGGACTACATCTTCTGGAAAAGCGACCTGCCTGGTCTGGACATGAATCCTGTGAAACTCGTGCTCGACTTCGGACATGCTACGGGTGAGACTCATGTCAACATCTCCAACATCGTGCTGAAGAACCATGCTGACGACGACGGCACTGTGCTACCACAAGAAGAACAAGAAGGTAACGGCGGCAACGAACCCACTTTGGACTGGGATCCATCGGTAGCCTCCAACCTTTGGACACCCGTGGAGAACGGTGATGCCTTCATCAGCGTCACTCCTTGGTTCGCCAACGACGGATGGTCGCAGATTGGTGACCCAGAGTGGACACATGCCAATGGTGTGTGGGAACTCACTATCCCCGAAGGTATGGGTGGAGCGCAGTGGCAAGGACAGTTCCCCATCAACACCTCGCTTACTGCAAGCGCGAGCAAGAAGTACAACTTCTACTGTGTGGTCGAGGCAGACAATGACGCCAGCGGTGTCACCATCAAATTCACTGAGACGGATGATGAGACCAAGCACGACGACAACTTCTTCTTCGCCGACCGTCACGACATCAAGGCCGATGTACCTTACATTTATAAGGCAGAGGGCGTAACTTTGCCAAAGAACGATGCACACGCGCTGTCGCTCTTTTTCGACTTCGGTGGCACACCTGTCGGCACTCATATCAAGATTAGCAAGATTTACTTCGAGGAGACCGTCTCGATGGCCTACGAGGATGATGCCAACCTATGGAAAGCCGTAGATGCAGGCGATGCCTTCATCAGCGTCACTCCTTGGTTCGCCAACGACGGATGGTCGCAGATTGGAGACCCCGAATGGAGCCACATCGGTAACGAATGGACTGTCACCATCCCTGATGGCATGGGAGGTTCCCAGTGGCAGGGACAGTTCCCCATCAACACCACTATTGCTACTGCACAGGCCGATGCCTACAACTTCTCATGCACCATCCTAGCCGACAATGATGCTAACGGTATCACCATCAAACTCACCGAGACCGATGATGAGACCAAGCACGACGACAACTTCTATTTCGCTGACCGCCATAACGTGAAGGCCGATGAGCCATACGTCTATAAGGCCATGGGCGTCACCTTGCCCAAGAACGATGCGCACGCACTGTCGCTCTTCTTCGACTTCGGTGGAACACCTGTCGGAACCAACATCACGATTAGTAACATCATTTTTGAAAAAGCACAATAAATGAGACGATTTATGCTGAACACATTATTGCTCTCTCTCGCCGTGGCCCTCTGGGGCTGCGGGGAGAGCAGCGATGACCCCGAACCCGCTTTGCCTTCAGTTACTGTTTCGCCACAGGACATCAATGCTCCTGCCGAAGGAGGAACCTACACAGTCAAGGTCACTACGACGGGCAAGGAGTGGGGAGCCTATGCAGATGCGGATTTCATCGTAGCCACAACCGAATACAAGTCGAGCCAGGAAGGAACGGTAAAGGTCATTGTCAACGAGAATCCCAACACCAGTACTCGCACGGGTAATGTGGTCATCATGTCTGGCCCAGTACGCAAGACAATCACAGTCTCGCAGAATGCCGCTTCAAAACCCGCATACGATGTCCCTGAGGGATATACCTTGGTGTGGCAGGATGAGTTCGACAGCGGCTCAGAATTGAATGGCAACGACTGGACCCACGAGGTGAAGGGCAGCGGCTGGGTGAACCACGAGTTGCAGAACTACGTCAATCACAAGACCCCTGGAGGTGCGCTTGTCACGGAAGTGAAAAACGGTGCATTGCGCATCAACTGCATCAAGGAGGACGGCAAGGTCTATTCAGGCCGTGTCTATGCCAAGGTCAGAAGCGGATGGACCTACGGATACATCGAGGCCAGCATCAAATTGCCAAAGGGTAAGGGCACATGGCCTGCCTTCTGGATGATGCCCGTCAACTTCAAGTCATGGCCCGCCGACGGTGAAATCGACATTATGGAGGAGGTTGGCTATCACCCTAACTATGTCTCAAGCAGTCTGCACGCTAACGCACACGTTCATTCCAACAACACGCAAGTGACCCACGAGATGAAGTGCGAAGGTGCGGAAGGTGAGTTCCATAAGTATGCCATCCTCTGGACGGCAAAGAACATCACCACCTTTGTGGATGGCAAGGTTCAACTCTCTTACGATAACCGTGGGCTGGGCCGTGACGATTGGCCCTACGACGATCCCTTCTACATCATCTTCAACCTCGCATGGGGTGGTGATTGGGGTGGTGCACAGGGTGTGGACGAAAGTGTCCTTCCCGTCACTATGGAAGTAGATTATGTACGTGTATTCCAGAAAAAATGAAACGGTATTCACTATTCATCATCATGGTGCTTACCCTGGGCTTGCAGGCGCAGGCCCAAGGCAAGCCCGTCTATCTCGACGAGTCGCGACCCATAGAGGAAAGGGTAGACGATGCCTTGCGTCGCATGACGCTCGATGAGAAACTGGCTGTGGTGCATGCCCAGTCGAAGTTCTCGTCGGCGGGTGTGAAGCGTCTCGGACTGCCCGATGTGTGGACCGACGATGGTCCTCATGGTGTGCGTCCCGATGTGTTGTGGGATGAATGGGAGCAAGCAGGACAGACCAACGACTCGTGTGTGGCATTTCCTGCACTTTCATGCCTTGCCGCCTCCTGGAATCCCGACCTCGCACGCGCCTACGGCGAGAGCCTCGGCGAGGAAGCCCTCTACCGCAACAAGAACGTGATGCTCGCCCCTGGTGTGAACATCAACCGTACACCGCTCAATGGCCGTAACTTCGAGTATATGGGTGAAGACCCTTGGCTTGCCTCACGCATAGTCGTTCCTTACGTTCAGGGACTACAGTCGAAAGGCGTTGCGGCATGTGTGAAGCACTATGCGCTCAACAACGACGAGGAATACCGTCACCAGGTCAATGTCATTGTCAGCGACCGCGCCTTGCGTGAGATTTATCTGCCTGCTTTTGAGGCGGCAGTCCGCGAGGGTGGCACATGGGCCATCATGGGGGCATACAACCTTTATAACGACCAGCACAACTGTCACAATGAGATTCTGCTCAACCGCATCCTCAAACAGGAATGGGGATTCGATGGGGTAGTGGTCAGCGACTGGGGCGGAACGCACAACACCATGGAGGCAGTCCGCAATGGCCTTGATATGGAGTTTGGCTCATGGACCAACGGACTGACTTGGGGTGCCTCTAATGCTTACGACAGTTACTACCTGGCCCTTCCTTACCGCCAACTCATCACCGAAGGCAAACTGACCACAAAGGAACTTGATGAGAAAGTGCGCCGTGTGTTGCGACTCATGTTCCGCACGACAATGAACCGACAGCGGCCATACGGAGCACTATGTTCCGAGGCCCATTACGATGTGGCGAGAAAGGTGGCTCAGGAGGGTATTGTTCTGCTCAAGAACGACAGGCTCAAGGCCTACGGCAACCAGCCCTTGCTGCCGCTTTCATCCAATAGCCGCATTCTTGTGGTTGGCGAGAATGCCATCAAGATGATGACGGTGGGTGGCGGTTCGTCTTCGCTGAAGGCGCAGCATGAGGTGTTGCCTCTTGACGGACTGTGTGAGCGTTTCGCTCACGTCGATTATGCCCGTGGTTATGTGGGCGACACGGTGCAGAGTTACAATGGTGTCACTGTAGGACGCAGTCTCTACGACCTGCGTACACCTGATGCCTTGCGTGCCGAAGCTGTCGAGAAAGCCCGTCAGGCCGATGTGGTGGTCGTTGTTGGTGGACTCAACAAAGCCGATTATCAAGACTGTGAAGGACACGACCGCCGCGACTACACCATGCCGTACGGACAGAATGAACTGGTTCGCGCTATCCTGGCTGTCAATCCTCGCATGGTCTTTGTCAATATCTCTGGCAACGCCATCCAACTGCCATGGGTAAATGAGGTGCCTGCCATCGTTCAGGCGTGGTTCTTGGGTTCGGAGTCTGGGCATGCCATAGCGGATGTCCTGTCGGGCGATGTCAATCCCAGTGGTAAACTTCCTTATTCATGGTATGCCCGTTTGGAGGATTGTGGCGCTCATGCCACTGGTTCATATCCAGGTACATGGCGAGAGGGCAAGCAAATCATCGACGAGGAGTATAAGGAAGATATCTTCGTGGGTTACCGTTGGCTCGAACGTCAGCGTGTGAAGCCGCTCTTCGCATTCGGACACGGACTCTCTTACACATCCTTTGCCGTCACACAGGCTACGGCCGACAAGAGTGAAATGACATCTGCCGAGACCATCGCTTTCACTGTCAGTGTGAAGAACACTGGTGATAAAGCGGGAGCCACTACCGTGCAACTCTATGTCAGCGACCGTAAATCCTCCTTGCCTCGTCCGCTCAAGGAACTCAAAGCCTTCCGCAAGATTTTCCTCCAACCAGGCGAACAGAAGGACGTAGTGCTGACACTTGACCAACGTTCGCTCAGTTTCTACGACGACCACACCCGGCAATGGATTGCTGAGCCAGGTGACTTCGAGGCCTTAATTGGTTTTGCCGCCGACGACATCGTGAAGAAGGTGAAATTCCGTCTGAAGTAATCCTTCTCTGAACTCTTTGTGCTGTGTTGGGCAGACCAAGCGGCCACATCGAGCGTTCTGATTTCAATTCTTTATGCCAGACAGCACCAGAGTTTACAGGATTTGGCATTCAGGCACAGGTGAAGCGCCCTGACGTCCGACAGGCGGAGGCCGCGCTTAAGAGCGCTTTCTATGCCACCAATGTAGCGAGGGCAGAACTTTATCCATCGCTCACTCTGTCGGGCACTTTAGGATGGACCAACGATATTGGTGAGGTGGTGGACCCAGCGGGAATACTGACAAGGGCATTGGCATCGCTCACAGCTCCCATATTCGCTCACGGCAGGCTTAAGGCAGAACTGAGAAAGGCCCATGCCGAACAGGAAGAGGCACGCATAGCCTTCCGTCAGGCAATACTAGATGCTGGTCAGGAAGTGAATGACGCTCTTGCGAGTGAACAGTATGCGCGGAAAGCCATTGAACTCAACGAACAGCAAGTGGAAAAACTCACGCGTGTGGTCGAGAATTCAAAACTGCGAATGAAATACGATGAGGATTTCAACTACCTGCAGGTGCTGCTGGCACGACAGAGTCTTCTCGAAGCACGACTGGACCTGCTTAGCAACCGTTTCATGTTGCTGGAGTCTTCTATACAATTGTATAAGGCTTTAGGTGGAGGAAACTGATGTTATCGGTTGTTTTTTCAAGGCAGTAGGCGTTTGCGTGAATAATTATAGGAAAAAGCATTAAAAAAGAAGATGGCAGATGGTCATCTTCTTTTTTTTTATTACTTTTGTCTGAAAAACCTTTATTGCTATGCGATTATTGACCTTTATTCTGTCTTTGATTTCTTTTGTGGCACTCCAGGCGCAGAAAACGAGTCTGACGCAACGTCTGCATGAGGTGGACCGTGCCATTGAGGAATCACCCCGCTATGTGGCTCAGCGTGAAGCCCGTATCACCGAGGCACGCAGAAACTACGGGGCTGCCCGACAGACTGCAGGCAAATATGAGTTTGCCCTGCAACTCTACGAACTCTATAAACCCTTTGTCAGCGATTCGGCCATCTATTTCTTGCGCGAGGGCATACGTCTGTCCGACCAGTTGGGCGACCGCTCTGCGGCAGTCTATTGTCGTTCGCTGCTGGCCATCCGATGCGCCAACATCGGCATGTACGACGAGGCGCTCTGCATTCTCGACTCTATCCATATCGAGGGAGTCGATACATTGACCATGGGCACTTATTATGCCGCTTACAACAATGTGTATAACGAACTCGCTTATTATACACGTCTCGACCTCATGCGTTCCAACTACCTCGACAAAGCACAGGCTTACGAAGAGCTGATGGTGAAATACCTGTCGCCGAAAAGCGAGACCATCCTCATGCGGCGCGAGCAACGCGCTCAGGGCGAAGGAAGGTTGGAGGATGCCATGAAAATCAATGATGAATGGATGGCGACAGTGGAGCAGGGGTCTCACCCCTATGCCTTGGCCGCCCTCTACAGGTATATCGAATTCAAGTTGCAGGGCGACAGTGTGCAGATGATGAACTGGTTGGTGGAATCGGTGCTTGCCGATATCCGCAACGCCGCCATGGACCAGGGCTCGATGTGGGAACTGGCCAACGAACTGATGCTGAAGGGCGACATCGAGAGGGCCTCGCATTATATCAGTTTCACCAGCGACTGTGCCACAAGATACGGCTCAAGGCAACGACTCTGGCAGATTGGTTCTTTGCTCAACGACATCGCTAAGACCTATAAGGATAAGAGCGAGCATACCACCAGCCAACTGCGCCTCGGTCTGATTGCCATCAGCGTCTTGGTAGTACTGCTCCTTTGTGCTCTTTTCTTCCTGCATCGACGCAACCGACAACTCGACGTGGCGCGTGAAGCACTACATGATACCAATGACAAATTGGCAGCACTCAACGAAGAACTGACTTCTGCCAACGAACAACTATCGGCTTCCAACGGCCAGCTGGCGATACTGAATGCCAAACTGAAGGACGCCAACAACGTGAAGGACGAGTATATTGGACGTTTCCTCTCCCTCTGTTCGCAGTATATCGACAAACTCGACAACTACCGCAAGATGGTCAACAAGAAGATGAAGAACAAGGAGTACGACGAACTCTTCCACCTCACAAAATCCACAGAACTGAAAGATCAAGAAATAGAAGAACTCAACCAGAGCTTCGACAGTGTATTCCTCCATCTCTTCCCCAATTTCGTCAACGACTTCAATGCGTTGTTGCAGCCCGATTACCAAGTGAGCCTGAAAGAAGAGAACCGCTTGTCGACCGACTTGCGCATCTTCGCGCTCATCCGTCTGGGCATTGACGATTCATCGAAAATTGCAGAGTTCCTTCACTATTCCGTCAACACCATCTACAACTACCGTGCCCGCATCAAGAACGGAGCCCTCGACAACCGCGACCAGTTCGAACGGAAAGTCAAGGAAATCGGTATGCCGAAATAAAGGGATTTAGAACGTGGGTAACTCGGAACTAGAGATGTGAAAAAAAGGGTACGCAAGTCTCTGTGCTTGCGTACCCTTAATTGTCTTTATTTGAAAATCAGTTGTGCGAACTGATAGAGGCTGCGGCGCCATGTCTGCCATTCATGTGCTGTTTCAGGCGAAATGTATGAGTGGGCGTTGTAGCCTATATCCTTGAGGGCTTTTGCGGCATTGTCCACACCCATGTTCTCCTTTCCACCACAACTCATGAAGATGACCTTGTTGGTCTTTTTGAAGTCAGCGTTGTCTTTCAACTCCTCAGGTCTGAATGAACCGCCACTGAAGATGCCGACGTAGGCGAAAGTGGTGGGATTGGACAATGTGATGCTATGGGTTTGCATACCGCCCATCGAAAGACCTGCCATTGCACGGTGTGGAGTATCGGCTATCACACGGTAGTTTTTCTCC
>JAEEGI010012586.1_pt1 | contig 18077 bp, 17 predicted proteins | sample 8958751 | NCBI WGS metagenome assembly JAEEGI01 (sample SAMN16246545, study PRJNA631951) | gut metagenome | biome: gut microbiome; feature: rumen; material: KS-attached | host: Bos | place: Iran: Karaj | collected 2018-10 | reverse complement strand
GAGGCCGGTATCCGCGCCTGCGAGATTGGCTACGTCCTGGCCGACCGCGACCCCGTGACCCGCGAGAACCGCTTCGGTGGCAACGACTTCGTCCGCCTCTGCATCCCGCGCCGCGTCTATACCAACAACCACATGGACGTCATCGCCGCTGCCCTGAAGAACGTTTACGACCGCCGCAACGAAATCAAACGCGGTCTTGAAATCACCTGGGAAGCCGAACTGATGCGCCACTTCACCTGCCAGTTCAAGCGTCTCGGTTAATAACACTTCTAATCCGAAACACCAAGGAGTTGGGCGGCACCACGTCACCCAACTCCTTTTTCTTTCTCTGCCACAGATAGTAATCCGTTGCTTTCCCCAACGATTTTCTTTTTTTCAGTAAAAAAAAACGACTTGTCGATTTTTTTTGTTTATCTTTGCAGCGTAAAAAAGTGAGATGTCAAATCAATATGAAAAAACAATATACCATTATGAAAAAGCAACATATCATCATCTCTTTCATTGCAGCCCTGTTGGCCCTTTGTGCCGTCAGCTGCCAAGAAGAACTGATTCCCATCACCACCGTCACCCTCCATGCGGTCACCCAAGACTTCAACAATGACTCAAAAGTCTATATCAACGACCACACACCCTACTGGCAGAATGGTGACCGGATAAGAATCAACGGTGCCGACTACCCGATTTATGCGGCAACGGAGAACCCTGCCCCAATACATAATGTGGCAATCTGCGCAACAGGCTACCGTGCCCTCTTCCCAGCCGGGATCCTCACCAATAGCGATGCTGATATCAACAGCAGCAGCTCTGTTGCCGTAACCTTGCCGGCAGCACAGGTATTTAAAAAGGTGGGTCCTTTTCAGCGGGTGGATGTCCCCATGGGTGCCTATTTCGACAGTGGTAACACCCTACAGTTTCACAATCTTTGCTCAGTGGTGAGGGTGTATGTCAGCAATGCCACCAATGCCCAGCTACCTATCACGAGCATTTCCCTCACTGCCGGGCATGCCTACCTCAGCGGGACAGGTACCGCCACTATCATGGGCGACAGCACGGATGCCATTGTCATCTCTTCTGCTAATGGTTCACATTCGGTTAGCCTTTGCAATACTGACAACAGCACGATTAAGACTGTCGAGCCTTTGAAAACTGTGTACTTCGATGTGGTAATCCCAGAATTCTCCGTACGAGATGACTTGACCGTAACCGTTTTTACTCCCACAGGCGTTAAATCTATAACCATCGAAGATGCCGTTGTGGCTCACAACACTATCACCACCGTTACTGTCAATGTGGATGAATTGTCCCAATCCAGCGCCGAACTTGTGGATGGCGAGAAGTTCCGAAATGCTATCCCCACAAATGCCACAGCGATACGTTTTGAATACAATAAAGTCTCTGTTGCATCGGGTACCACTCTTTCCACTGATAGTTCTCCTTATCCAATTTATGGCAATATGGACGGCACCATTTGGGTGGTTTCCACTCCAGCCAAAAGAATGAATGCCAATGCTGACTGTGAAAGAATGTTTGGCTTGAGGATGGCACCCAACATCACCAGTATTGATTTTGGTGAAAACTTCAACACCGCCAATGTTACAGATATGTCTTCTATGTTCTCTGGTTGCTACAACCTAACCAGTCTCAATCTCTCCAACTTCAATACCGCCAATGTCAGAGATATGGATGGTATGTTCTTTGGTTGCACCAGTCTGACCGGCCTCGATCTCTCCAACTTCAATACGGAGAATGTGATATATATGGGGTTTATGTTCGATAGTTGCATTAGCTTAACCAGCCTCAACCTCTCCAGCTTCAACACTTCCAATGTCACGAATATGTATAAGATGTTCTACAAATGCAGTAGCCTAACCAGCCTCAACCTCTCCAGCTTCAACACTTCCAATGTCACGAATATGTATAAGATGTTCTACAAATGCAGTAGCCTAACCAGCCTCAACCTCTCCAGCTTCAACACCGCCAATGTCATAACTATGTCTAGTATGTTCTTTAGTTGCACCAGTCTGACCGGCCTCGATCTCTCCAACTTCAATACGGAGAATGTGATATCTATGGGGTGTATGTTCGATAGTTGCAGTAGCCTAACCAGCCTCAACCTCTCCAGCTTCAACACTTCTAATGTCACGAATATGTCTGAGATGTTCAATGGTTGCAGTAGCCTAACCAGCCTCAACCTCTCTAACTTCAACACTGCCAATGTAAATAATATGCAGTACATGTTCTGCAATTGTAGCAGACTAACAAGTCTCAATCTTTATAACTTCGATATGAGTAGTATTCTTACTGTTCACGGTGGGAAATACCAGATGTGTTCAGGTCTCGCTTCTATATCTGGTGCCTGCGCCATCACCTGTTCCACAGCCGTACAGACCGAATTGCAAAGTGGCACAGACCTCGTAAATAGTCGTATCACTTGGTACACTCACTAAAAGAAACCTCCTGCCAGTTCAAGCGCCTCGGTTAATAACACTTCTAATCCGAAACGCCAAGGAGTTGGGCGACACCACGTCACCCAACTCCTTTTTCTTTCTCTGCCACAGATAGTAATCCGTTGCTTTCCCCAACGATTATTGTTTTTTTATCCAGTAAACAATTGACAAGTCGATTTTTTTGTTTATCTTTGCAGCGTAAAAAAGTGAGAGATCAAATCAACATGAAAAACAATATATCATTATGAAAAAGCAACATATCATTTTCTATTTTTTTGCGGCCTTGCTGGCTCTCTGTGCCGTCAGCTGCCAAGAAGACCTGAATCCCATCACCACCGTTACCCTCCATGCTGTCATCCAAGAAGTCAACAACGACTCAAAAGTCTATATCAACGACCACACTCCTTATTGGCACAATGGTGACCAGATAAGAATTAACGATGCCGACTACACGATACAGACGGCAATGGAGAACACTGCCTCAATACCTAATATTGCAATTAGCACATCGGGCTACCGTGCCATCTTCCCTCCCAGCATTCTCACCAATAGCGATGCCAATATCAACAGCAGTAGCTCTGTCGCCGTAACCCTGCCCACGACACAGGTGTTTGAAATGGTGGGCACCCATCAGCGAGTGAACGTTCCCATGGGTGCCGTTCTCAACGGTGGTAACACCCTCCAGTTTCGCAACCTCTGCTCAGTGGTGAGGGTGTATGTAAGCAACGCTACCAATGCCCAGCTACCCATCACGAGCATTATCCTCACTGCCGAACGTGCCTGCCTCAGCGGTGCGGGTACAGCCATTATCACAGGCGACAGCACGGATGCTATCGTTATGCCGACTACAACAGGCTTTCATTCGGTCCACCTCTGTAAGACAGACAACAGCACGATGAAGACTACCGAACCTTTGGCAACAGAATACTTCGATGTGGTAATACCAGAATTCTCCGTACGAAACAACTTGACCGTAACCGTTTTAACTCCCATAGGCGCTAAATCTATAACCATCGAAGATACCGTTGTGGCTCACAACACCATCACCACCGTTACTGTCAATGTGGATGAATTGTCCCAATCCAGTGCTGAACTTGTGGATGGCGAGAAGTTCCGAAATGCTATCCCCAGAAATGCCACAGCCATACGTTTTGAATACAACAACGCCTCTGTTACATCAGGTACCATTCTTTCCACTGATAGTTCTCCTTATCCAATTTATGGCTATATGGACGGCACCACATGGGTGGTTTCTACTCCAGCCAATAAAATTAATGCCAATGCTGACTGTAAAAAAATGTTTTGGTGGAGTTCACTCACCAGTATTGATTTTGGGGATAACTTCAACACCGCCAATGTCACGGATATGTCCGATATGTTCGATCATTGCAGACTAACCAGCCTCGATCTCTCCAACTTCAATACCGCCAATGTCATGGATATGTCCGGGATGTTCGGTGGCAGCAGCCTAACCAGCCTCGATCTCTCCAACTTCAATACTTCCAATGTCACGGATATGTCCGGGATGTTCGGTGGCAGCAGCCTAACCAGCCTCGATCTCTCCAATTTCAACACTGCCAATGTCACGGATATGTCCGGGATGTTCGGTGGCAGCAGCCTAACCAGCCTCGATCTCTCCAATTTCAACACTGCCAATGTCACGAATATGTCCGGGATGTTCGGTGGCAGCAGCCTAACCAGCCTCGATCTCTCCAATTTCAATACTGAGAATGTGACATCTATGGTATATATGTTCGATAGTTGCATTAACCTAACCAGCCTCAATCTCTCCAACTTCAACACTACTAATGTGAAGGATATGTATAGGATGTTCCGTTATTGCAGAAGCCTAACCAGCCTGAATCTATCCAGTTTCAACACTTCCAATATTACGAGTATGTCTATGATGTTCTATGGCTGCAGCAGCCTAACCAGCCTCAATCTCTCCAACTTCAACACCGAGAATGTCGTGAGTATGGATGAAATGTTCTATGGCTGCAGCAGCCTAACCAGCCTCAACCTCTCTAACTTCAACACCGAGAATGTGGAATCCATGTATAGGATGTTCAGTGGCTGTAGCAACTTGTCCAGCCTTGATCTATCCAGCTTTAACACTTCTAATGTGAACGATATGGGGTTTATGTTTCTGGATTGTACCAGACTAACAAGTCTTAATCTTTATAATTTTGATATGGGCAGTCTTACGAATGATCATTATTATTATGATCCTTATGATAGGTATGGCCCATGGGGTTATCATTCTGGGAAAAACTTAATGTGTTTTAACCTCGCTTCTGAATCCGGTGCCTGCACTATTACCTGCCCCACAACTGTACAGACCGAATTGCAAATTGGCACAGGCCTCGTAAACAATCGTATCACTTGGTACACGCATTAGAACTTCTATAAAATGAAGAATATGCAAACGGATGGCTCTGCCATCGAGCTATCGGGAGTATACCACTCTCCGCTCGGCGGCATTGTGCTGAACAGCAACGGCGAGGCGTTGACTGGGCTGCGGTTTGCCGGGGAGCAGACCCTTCTGGAGGATTTGGACATTCAAAACAATCATGTATTTGAGACGGCCTACCGCTGGCTTGGCCTCTACTTCAGTGGTTGCAAGCCCGATTTCATGCCCTTGCTTGCTCCCTCGGGCACCCTGTTTCAGCAGTCGGTATGGCGCTTATTGCTCACCATCCCCTATGGGCAGACCGTGTCGTATGGAGACATAGCCCAAAGGCTGCATTGCCGCTCGGCACAGGCAGTGGGTAGGGCCGTGGGGCGAAACCCTGTTGCAATCATGATTCCCTGCCATCGTGTTGTCGGTGCCGACGGAAGCCTGACGGGCTATGCCTACGGCCTCGACCGCAAGCAATGGCTGCTTTCGCACGAAGCCACCAACAACCATGAATAATGGTCGCTTTGTCCACGGCTGCCAACCGCAGATAGACTTATTAATACGATTTTGCTTTTGCCCTTGCAGAGCGTGGTTTGCATACCCAAGGCAACGCCATTGGGCTATATTCGATATACCATTTCAAGGCGGTTCATAGAAGTCCCCTTTGGTTACTCCGGCTTCCCGTTGTCACGGCACAACAAAAACGGTGCCGTCATTTCCGTCATCCCTTTTCAACGCACGCCCTTTTCCACGAATCTTCCCTAACTTGCGCCCAAGTCCTTTTCGCACTGCCCTTGATCCGCTCCTTCGTCCACCCTTCGACCTCAGTTCTACCTCATTTCTCCTTCTGATATGGGAGAACGATGGGAGAACGATGGGAGAACTGAGGACTAAGGGGCGACGGAAGAACAGCCGGGTCCATATCGGTCATCAAGATGGGAAACAGAATAAAACGGTCATTATCCGGCATTCCATTCCACATGTCACTACAGTGCCTCTGCCGAAGGCCTGCTTAGTCTAATGACCGATTGGGGTTGAACAACCGTTTTCAGACTATGCATCAGCGTAGTGGTCGGCTACGGAGTCAAGGATGGGCATGATTTGGTCGAGAGCGGTGGTGTTGACCATGGGTATGCGGAATTGTTTGAATCCAGGCAGACCCTTGAAATAGCCGCCGTAATGTTTGCGCATCTCGAACATGGCAGTGTGCTCGCCTTTGAACTCGACAGCTGCCAACAGGTGTCGCTTGCACACCTCTACCCGTTCGGCCACGGTGACCTTGCGCTCTGTCTCACCCCGCAAGAGACGCTGGGTTTGCTCGAATATCCAAGGGTTGCCGATGGCTCCACGCCCGATAAGGACACCGTCCACACCGTAGCGACGGCGTGCCTCGATGGCCTGTTGGGGGGTGGTGATATCGCCGTTGCCGAAGACAGGGATGTGCATGCGAGGGTTGTTCTTCACTTCGCCAATCAGTGTCCAGTCGGCCGAGCCTTGGTACATCTGGGTCTTGGTGCGGCCATGGATGCTGAGGGCAGCGATGCCGATGTCCTGTAACCTTTCAGCCAACTCGACAATGGGTTTGTTGTCGGCGTCGTAGCCGAGACGGGTCTTGACGGTGACAGGCAGCCGGGAGCGTTTGACAAGGGCTTCGGTGATGCGGAGCATCTTGGGGATATCCTTCAGAATACCGCTGCCTGCCCCTTTGCCAGCCACCTTGCGTACAGGGCAGCCCCAATTGATGTCGACAAAATCGGGTTCCTGAGCCTCGACGATGTCGAGACAGCGCAACAACTCGTCCTCGTCGGCACCGAAGATCTGGATTCCGATGGGATGCTGCGAGGGGTTGAAACGCATCTTGCGGTAGCTCTTCTCGGCCTCGCGGTTCAAGGCCTCGGAGGCGATAAACTCGGTGATGAGGAGGTCGGCCCCAAAGTCCTTGCAGAGCTGACGGAAGGGGAGGTCGGTGATGTCGTCCATGGGAGAAAGGCCAAGGACACAATATTTTCCGAAGTCGAGCGTTTTTGTCATAGAGAATGCAAAGATACGAAGATTAAACTGAAATATAAAAACTGCGTGCCAAAAAATCATCATCTGTCGTTTCACCATTTATAATATTTTGAGTACCATGGAGAAAAAAACATTGACTATTGACTATAGCGAATACGGTTCGCTTGACGAACTGCCCGCCGAAGAGCGCAAACTGATGGAGTGTGCCATGCGGGCGACCGCCGGATCCTATGCCCCTTATTCCGGTTTCCACGTGGGAGCCGCAGTGCTGCTGGCTGACGGCAGCGTGGTGACGGGGAACAACCAAGAGAACATCGCCTACCCCTCGGGATTGTGTGCCGAACGGGTGGCATTGTTCAGCGCCTCGGCACAGCGGCCGAAGGAGGCAATAGTGGCTTTGGCCGTGGTGGGATGGAACAAGGGGGAATACTGCGAAGCGTCGCCGTGCGGCGCGTGCCGCCAGACGATGGCGGAATACGAGATGCGGAGTGGCAACAAGATGAAGGTTTACTGCTATGTGGCAGGAGGCAGAATTCGGTGTATAGAGGGTGTTGAAAAGCTGATTCCTTTCGGTTTCGAGGCCAAGTTGTGAGTTTTTTTATTTCCATTTAATGCACTGATAAATAGCGGTGTGCAATTGTCGGCAAACTTTTTTTCGGCAAAAAAGTTTCGTACACTAAAATTTCTTTGTACCTTTGCACGCTTAAAGTAGCGAAAATAATAAATAAAAATATATAAAAAATACTCACAAATGGGAATTATAGGAAGTATTAGAAAAAACTCGTGGATAGCCGTTACCGTCGTAGGCGTGGCTATCATTGCATTCATCATCGGTGACCTGACCAAGAACAATCGTGGCATTCCCGATATGGGCAAAATCAACGGCTCCACCATTACTTACCAACGCTTTACCGAAATGACGGAAGAGATGGAGAACAACTATAAACGCCAGCAGGGTATCAACCAGATTCCGGCTGACGTGGAATACCAGTTGCGCGACCAAGTGTGGCAGACCCTCGTAGGGGAGACTCTTACCGAAGAACAGTTTGAAAAACTGGGTTTGACTGTCAGCCCCGCCGAGTTGAACGACATGTATGTCGGCAATTTCATCCATCCTTATCTGCGTCAAAGTTTCACCGACCCCAAGACCGGTGAGTACCAGACCCAGGCCATCCAGTACTATGTCGACAATTTCGAAAACCTCGACACCCTACAGCGCATGCAGTGGGTAGAACTGGAGAAGGCTGTCAAGACCGATCGCAAACAGCAGAAATACAACTCGCTGATTTCACGCGGTATGTACATGCCCAACAGTATTGCCCAGCAAATTGCCGACTTGAGCAGCAAACTGAGCAATGCCTATGCTGTGAACTGCACCTATCAGTCGGTCGCTGACGACGAAATCACCCTCTCCGATGCCGACTACCAGAACTACTACAACAAGCATAAAGCCGAGTTCCGCGTGCGCGAAGAGTTGCGCGAGCTGAATTATATCGCCTACCCCATTACCCCTACCCAACAGGACTTGACCGATATCCAAGCTTCTGTTGAAAAGACCTGGCAGGAATTCCAGACCGTGGAACCCGAAGAGCTGATTTTCTTCGTCAATGCAGAATCCGACCACAGCTACGACTCCACCTACCGCAAGGCCAGTGAGTTCGGCTCACCCCTTGATTCAGCTATCATGGTTTCGGGCGCAGGCTCGTACATCAGCCCCCGCATTGTCGGCAACGAATGGGTTATGGCCAAAGTGCTTGATGTGGCCAACCGTCCCGACAGTCTCCGCGCCAGTGCCATTTATATTTTCAATGACAAAGTGGGTGGCAACATCACCCGTGGCGACGAACAGGCCAAATTGCTTGCCGACAGTGTCCTGAACATTGTCCGCAGCGGTGCCATGACTTTTGAAGAGGCCGTGAACCAATATTCCGACGACCCCCAGAAAGCCGACAACAACGGCGATATGCAGTGGCAGCTCGACGGCAACTACGGTTTCTTGAACGAGGATCTTGTGAACACTCCTGAAGGTGGTGTGTTCGTGATGAAGCACCCCAACGAGGTTGGTTATTTCGTGGTGAAAGTGACTGGCAAGACCACTCCTCACAAAAAATACCGTGTCGCCACCATCACCCATACCATTGCTGCTTCGGAGACCACCACACGCAACATCTACAATAATGCCAACCGCTTTGCCGGCAACAACCGCACTTTTGCCGAGATGACCGCTACCGCACAGGCCGAGAACCTGCAGATGCGCAACGCCATGGTGGGTGCCATGACCTACTCTATGCCCGGCATCAACAATGCCCGCAGCATTGTCCAATGGGCTTTCAACGAGAAGACAAAAGCCGGCGACGTGGCAGACCAGATTTTCGAGGCCGACGACATGTATATTGTCGCTGCTTTGAAAGACATTTATAAAGTAGGTTACGCCACTCTTGACCAAGTGCGCAACAATATCGAGAACCAAGTGCGTATCGAGAAGAAAGCCGAGATTCTTAAAGCCCGTATCGAAGAGGCAAAGAACGCTGGTGCCAACCTCACTTCCATTGCCACCAAGATGAATGTGGCTATCGACACTCTCGACAGCATTTCTTTCAACGATTACTTCTTAGGCAAATATGGCATGGAGCCTAAAGTTCAGGCCGCCATTGCTACTGCTGAACCCAATACACTTGTCGGACCCATTCAGGGTGCCAACGGTGTGTACATGATCTTCGTCAACAACAAGGTTGACAATCCCACTCTTCCCGAAGTCGCTGCCATCCGTAGCCAGAAACAACAGGGTTTCATGCAGGGTCTCCGCAGCATCCAGCAAGTGCTCAAAGACAACGCCAAGGTTATTGACCAGCGCAACAAGTTCTTCTAATGGACAATCCTGAACAGAACTCGATAAAAGAGAAAGGCGCGGCCCTGCGGCTGCGCCTTTCTGATAAATGGCAGGACTTCCGCGAGCGGATGCACCACAAGCACCGCTTTGTGGTGATGGACACCGATACTTTTAAAGAGACCTTCTCGGCCGAACTCACTGGTGTCAATATCTTCACCTATGCCGGAATCATCGTCATTGTCATGCTGATTCTTTCCTCTCTACTTATCGCCTTCACACCGTTGCGTGGTCTTGTCCCTGGATTCATCAAACCTGAACTGCAAGAAGAAGCCATCCGCAATGCTCAAATAATCGACTCGCTCGAGGTGGTCATCAACCAACATGAACAACACATCAAAATCATCCAAGATGTCATCAATGGCAAAACCATTGCTACTGCCGAGTCCTCTTCAACCGAGACTGTCAATGAACAGGAAGTTGTTTATCGTCGCAGCCGTGAAGACTCTCTGCTCCGCGTAAAAGTGGAGAAACGCTTGAAAGAGCAACAGCAAAAAGAAAAAAACAAAACAAAAAAGAAACGCAAGAAATGAAACGCATAGCCATACTGGGATCTACCGGCTCTATCGGCACCCAAGCCCTCAATGTCATACGGCGACACCGCGACCTTTTCTCGGTGGAAATCCTCTGCGCTGGAAGCAACGCTAATCTACTGATACAACAAGCATTGGAATTTGACCCCAACGCTGTGGCCATAGCCGACGAGAGCAAATACCAGCAGGTCCAGGATGCTCTCTCCACTCACGACATCAAGGTCTTTGCAGGCATGGACTCCATTGCCGACCTCATGGAGATGGACTCCATCGACATGGTACTGGCCTCCATCGTGGGCTTTGCCGGCTTGCGTCCTACACTTAGGGCTATTGAGCACCACAAGCCCATTGCGTTGGCCAATAAGGAGACCATGGTGGTGGCAGGGCAGATTGTCACCGATGCCGCCACCCGCAACAATGTTCCCATTCTGCCTGTCGACTCCGAGCATTCGGCCATCTTCCAGAGTCTCGTGGGCGAGATGGGCAACGTGGACAAGATACTCCTTACTGCATCGGGTGGTCCCTTCCGCGGCCGCACACGCCAACAACTGGAGCATGTCACCCTTGCCGATGCCCTGAAACACCCCAACTGGAGCATGGGGCGCAAAGTCACCATCGACTCAGCTTCGCTCATGAACAAAGGCCTTGAGGTTATCGAAGCCCGCTGGCTCTTCAACATCCCCGCTGAACGTATTCAGGTATTAGTGCATCCCCAGTCGGTTGTGCATTCCATGGTGCAATACATCGACGGCAGTATCAAGGCGCAACTGGGCATCCCCACCATGGAAACACCCATCCAGTACGCTTTCAGTTTCCCCACCCGTATCGAGAGCCATCTCCCAAGGCTCGACTGGACCAAATATCCCCAACTCACCTTCGAGGAACCCGACACAAAGACCTTCCGCTGCCTCCAGTTAGCCTACGACGCCATCACCCGCGGTGGCAATATGCCCTGCATTATGAACGCTGCCAACGAAGTGGCCGTGCAGCGTTTTATCAATGGAGAAATCACCTTCCTGCAGATAGCCGACTTCGTCGAAGAACGCATGCAACAGGCTCCCTTCATCGCCAAGCCCACTCTCGACGACCTCTTCCACACCGACACCGAAGTACGCAACCGAGGCTGAAACTCCTAACGCTGTTCTGAAATAATATACACTTTGTAATCCGGTTCTATCGGCGGATACCAACTCTCAGTGGTATCCTGTATCGTAAAGCACTCTTCTCGCGTTTCCGCAACGATACCTACCACCAGATTGTCCGGTTTCTCCATCATGTCCCTACCCATGACAATTTCATTATAAGGGAACGACTCCTTTGCCTTCTGTCTTGCTATTACAAGCCACCGCTCTATTGCCATCACACGCTTGCCCGTTTTAGAAGCGAGCCATTTCATATCGTCCCTTATCTCACGCAACTCTGCCTTGCAGTCAGAATAAAGGGCTGCATCCATCTTTTCTCTATTCGATTCAATCAACTGTGTCACTACCTCACACTCCTTTCTTGTTGTCAAATCTCTGTCCGCCGACTCTATCCCCAACGATGACAAATCCTCAAGCACCGCTTCCGACAATCGGGTATGAAACATCCGCTCCACATCCCACAGGATAAGGCTATCCTTCAACCCTTGCAGAAACTGTTCTTTGTCCATCGTCTTCATGACTTATTATTCCTTTCATGGCACATAGCCAAATACTGCTCTGCCAGCTCTTGAGTGGCATCGTCTGGCTCGTGTTCAAGTACATACTTCAACTCCACCTCTGCCTCGCCTACGCGGTCGAGATTAAGATAGTAGGCAGCGCGGTTGACGTATGCCAACAAGAAGTCGGGGTCTATCTCAATGGCCTTCTCTATATCAGCCATCGCCTGCTCATGGCGGCCCAACATACCGTAGGCACTGCCCCGACTGCAATAAGCCTGAGCATAATCGGGATTCAGCTCTATCGCCTTTGTAAAGTCGGGTATCGCCTGCTCATACTGCCCCTGCTTATAGCGCAGATAGCCGCGATTGTTATACGCCTCCGCCCGCTTGGGACACAGTCGTATCGCCTGTTCAAAGTCCGCCAACGCCCGCTCCATATCACCCAACGCATCGTAGGCAATGCCGCGATTCAGATACACGATGCCGTCCCGCGGATTCAACGCCAACGACTCGCTGAAAAGCTCCACTTGACGCTCCGGATGCTCATCATCCCAATAAGCTAAATAGAACAGATTCTCCGCCTCTTCCTCCGCCCGTCTCTTTGCCCCATACCGCACTCCCCGCGTCTCAAACCGCAGCGACCCGATAGTGACAACCCACCTCCTCGGCGACTTCTGTTTCTTCTGTTGGTTCTTCATAGCGTAAATCCCCATTTATATAAATGAGCTTTTCATTACATCTTATTTCGTACCTTTGAACTCGAACCCTGCCTGCTCAACGGCAGCGCGAATGTCGGACTCGGTAGCGGTGCCCGTGACAACGAGGGTGTTGGCTGCAGGGGTGGCCTCGCAGGTATCGACGCCTTTCACTTTGCCGACAGCTTGTTCACAGGCGGCTTTGCAATGATTGCAGTGCATACCTTCGACGGCATAGACCACCGTCCCGGCAACAACTTCTTGTTTCTTGAATTTGCTGAGGAATTTCATAGTAAGTGCTATTATGATGAACAATACTAATAGTGACGAACATATCATTTGAAAGACGCTGGACGAAGCTGCTTCCGACGGGCAGCAGGCACTGTGCATACCGCATCCTTCGGACATGCCAATGGCGTTGATGCCAACGGCGTTTATCAGCAATCCGAAGAGAACAGAGAAGCCCACAATAGTGAGCAAGTAAATCCACGTGAAGCGACCACCCATCGACTTTCGAACCACAAGGATAGAGGCAATATTGACCGCAGGACCGGCCATCAGCATCACAAGTGCGGCTCCTGGCGAGAGACCCTTCATCATCAACGCAGCTGCCACAGGGATGCTGCCAGTGGAACAAATGTACATTGGCACCGCCACAATGAGGATGACCAACATCTGAAGTAACGGTTGCTTTCCAAAGGAGAGGAAAAACTCATCAGGAACGGCCACATTGATAAGGGCAGCCACCAAAAGACCGATGGCAAGCCGAAGCCCGATGTCTTGAATCATGTCGAAGTAGGCGTACTTAAATACACGCCACAGACGGTTACCGTGTTCAACAGTGCAACTGTTCCCTGAGGGTTTCACGGCAGCATCGGCACTCGTAAACCGGTTCACCAGTATGCCTCCACAAACACCTGTCACCAGCGCAGCCACAGGACGCACCACTGCGAAACCTAAACCCATTAGCGAAAAAGTGGCCAAGATGGAGTCAATGCCCGTTTGCGGAGTGGCGATGAGGAACGATGCCACAGCCCCTTTCGACGCTCCCTCGTTCTTCAGCCCGACAGCGGTGGGGATGACTCCGCACGAGCAGAGCGGCAGCGGAACACCCAGCAAGGCCGCCCACAGCACCGACAGTTTGTTGTCTCGCGAGAGATACCGCACGTAAAACCTTTTCGGCACAAACACATGTAGCACCCCAGCAATGAGGAAACCAAGCAACAGATAGGGACTCATCGCATTGACAACAGCCAACAGTGCGTTAAATATATCAGATACTGCCATCTATCATTAACAATTCTTTTACTATAATTAATTAACGCCAATCCCCCAAAATTATTGCCCCCCCGAAAAACAAAAAGCCACAATACATCCAAACCCCACCAATTACTTTAAAATTGGCAAGATAGTCCTTCAAATGTCTCTTCTTGCACTATTTTCTTCTCATGCTTCTACTTCGCGTAGTAGGTCAGTCAGAATATACTCGTCACTTTGTAGCTGGAGTCCGCTGTCAGGATTGATAAGCAGGGCGTAGGTATGTGAATTGTATAGGATGTCTAGAGCTCGCTCAATGTCAATGCCGAGGCGTTCAGTAAGCAAAGCGACTATTCGACCTCCTTTGCGCCAAAGGACTTGGTCTCTCATAGTTGAACCCCTTCTCGTGCTTCCCAGTTCTTAAGAGCCTCCTGCACATTCCACACCACGCCGTCAATGCTCTCTGCATGCAGCGTGTCGTAGCAATCTATCAGCAAACGCCGCACCAAGCCATATTGCTTAAGCCGATTGTGCAATTCGGTAGCTGTAATGCCCATACGCTGTGCAGTTGCTCCAATAGCCAGCGTAATAAACTGAGCTTGCTGTATAGACATTGTTGACATCTCCATTTTAGTTTGCCGTCATTTTAAATCTTCTACAATTTTAACGATACTCACCTAAAATTATTGCTTCAAGCCAAACAAAAACCGCAGTATAGATACAACTCCTTGAAGCGTTTCTTATTGGAACTTATCCTACCTTTTGTCCACTTGAACACATCGCCTCAAAAACAGACTACTTTCTGTCCATTACCCCCATATTCCATCGGCAACCATCGTACTATCCAATTCGTGAAGAAATATATCCGATGGCCATGGAGTATCTTTTGTCATAAATCTACCATTATGATATACTATGGTAAAATTTATACATTTCCCTGAATGATAAACAAGGTCTACGCTCCAATAGTTTTCCTCTTCCTTTTTTATCCGTATGTCATCAACAACATCATGCTGATAGTTTTCAACACCAAGACCAATAAGACTTTTATAAATCAGCCACTCTTCATCTATTGTTATTTTGTGAAAACTATACTTTGTTGGCATGAAAAATAGATCGCCTATTTTTTCTATAGAATATGGTGTATCATGGTTGGTCAATAATGTACGGAATGAGAAAGAGGTGTCAAAATCCAACCCTCGTATTTTATAATCTATATAATAGGCTTCTTCAATGTTTATAATAATTGTAAACGGTTGCCCACAATCCAAATCTCTCATCAAAATCCTTTTTCAAGGAACCGGAATATTTGGCCAAACCGAGAAATGATCCTGCCGTTTCGCGCTCGAACCAAGACCAATCATGGTCAAAGTTATTATACCAATAGTTTGCCCTTTCGGTGATTGCTTCGTTGGCATTACCTTTAACGTAGTTAACAATAGCTTGACAAATCAAATGGTCTTCTGCCTTGCCAATAACATCTTGTTCTACAAAATCACGTAAACGATCTTCTTGTGTTGTACATGAAGCAGCAAGAAAAGAGACAACAATCATCAGAATAATACGAGTTTTCATCTTCTTTGAATTTCTATTTCGTAAATACGGTTTGTGATTTGCTCCACAATGGGAAGTTTTATTTCGATAGCCTTGGTTGGATTCTCGGCATATTCTGTCCAAAACTCATTTCCTTCACGCATTGCATTGCTGAAATATTCATTAAGCATGCGATATGATGAGCCAGAACGATTATATGTTCTAGCACATACAACCATAATATCAGGCCGATATTCGTTGTTGTACCACTCCATTTTTTCATATAGAGTATCGTCATCATCTCCTTCTGATATAATGACAATACGTTTCTTCCCGACATCTAGGACGGACTGAAAATCACGGGCATATTGTCCTGCATCAAGAATATTGTTTTTCATCTGGAGTAATTTGACAGTTGCTCCATTTTCGACAAGTCTGTTGTGTACTAACGTTGCAGTTGTGGTTTTCCCACTATCGTGTGTTCCTCTAATAATGATTAGTTCCATAATTGTTTTATATTTAAATGATTATCAGCTCCTAGCCATTGAGCCGGAAGCCGATGTCTAGAGGCAACAAGAAAGGCGTAAACTCTTTCCTTGTAAGCCACTTATTTCTGGAAAGGTTGATCTGGAATACCTCGATGTAAATAAGGGTCGAAAGCAATTCACGCCTATGCGTGAACTTTCGCCTACTTATTCTCACATCTGATAACAATTTTCCAGATCATTTATCCAGGAGAACAAGAGCGTCCGCTCAATATGTCTTTATGTCTATACTATTCTGTTGTTTATGCCATATATTGTTGTTTTTGTTTCACAATGCAAAAGTACACAAAATATCTCAATTGTTTAAAATTATTTCAACAACTTTCGGTTTTCGACCTCTTCGAGGATGCTCATCTGGCGGATGGCTATCTGATTCAGACGTCTTAGACGTTCTCGTTGCGGGATGCCGTCACTGATGAAAACAGCATTTAGATTTTCGAGGTTTGATAGGCAGATGAGTTGATTAATGGTGGCATAGTCGCGCATATTGCCTTTCTTTTCTGGGTTGGCTTCACGCCACTCTTTGGCTGTCATTCCGAAAAGGGCAACATTCAGCACATCGGCTTCTTCGGCATAGATAAGTGAACTATGATAGGCATCCACTTCGTTGGGTATAAGATTTGCACGGACGGCATCAGTGTGGATATGATAGTTAATCTTCGACAACTCTCGTTTGGCACTCCACCCTATGGCTTTTTGCTCTTCTTCTTTCAGGCGTTGGAATTCCTTGACGATAAAGATTTTGAATTCGGGACTAATCCACATGGCAAACTCAAAGGCAATATCCTTGTGGGCATAGGTGCCGCCGTAACGACCTGCTTTGGCTTGCAGGCTGATGGCATTGGTGCGAGAGACAAGCTCCTTGACACTTATCTTAAAACGGTTCAACCCGGCTTGGTTTCTAATTATGGCGAATTCGCCATAATTAAAATCCGGGTTATAAACTTTCTCCCAAATGCCGATATACTCCAGCGTATTGCGGTTGCGCAGCCAGTCGGTGACAAAGAAATCACCGTCACTAATTATTTCTGGAATAAGTATATCACATTGACTCAAGTACCTCCATAAATTCTTGACGAGTCATTCCGAGGTCACGGATAGCATTGCGGACAACAAACTCGGGAATGGGTTCCACATGGGTCTGGAAAACAATGGTACGTCGCAAGCCATCATCCAAATCTCATGCCCACCGACAGTCCTTAACGGCCGCAACCCCAAACGTTGCAATATCTCGCGGAACTCTTTGACAGTAATGTTGGACAGTTTCTTCATGCCATTGCAGTTATACGCATCGGAGCAGACACCTTTTCATAGTTGATATGTCCCCCAAGTAACCTGGACACTTCAGGCTTACGGACAAGACGACTGAAGGGCGGAGGAGTTAGTTTCTTCTCGGTGACTTTCCATCCGTGGTCTTTAAGGTCATCCCAAAGCGTTCCCATCTCAAGGCTTGTTTCAATGTATATCTGGAACCGCTCGTAGAAATTCTTGACGGCATCACTATAGTCTTTGCCCGAAGTACTGATGTCGAGCGACGGACAATAGGCGATGATATTCTCGCCCTCGCGAAAAATGTAGTATTCTATCGCAAAACGATATTCTCCACTGTTATTATTATTCATCGGTATCAACTATTTTCGATTTGCAAATATACGAATAATTTCGGACATAACCGAAAAAGTTGCAATTCTACTCTTAAAAATCGGGGTATAACCCGACAAATCACACGGGGGCTGATGGGGCAAAACACTATTTTTGATGTATTTTGATACTTTTTTCTTTATATATTGAAAATCAGTTGTATATTTGCAGTTTGAAAGAACAAACTGCCTTCACTCCAAATTCTCTGTTGATTAGTTATTTATATTCTATATATTTTCTATTTTGTTTCTATATATTTTCTTCATTATTTCTAAAGTAGAATAAACACACGGTAAAATAATTGTTATAATATGGCTAAAGTACAGAATACAACATTTGGTTTCACTGGACGCATTGCGGGGCACGGGATAACGCTCTACCGCCGCAGAGGGAAGGTGTATGCACGTATCAGCACACGGGAAGTGTCTGACCGGCAGTCGATGAATCAGTTTAAAACACGGGAAAAGATGCGCCACAGCATCGCGTTGT
>JAEEGI010012585.1_pt1 | contig 18078 bp, 9 predicted proteins | sample 8958751 | NCBI WGS metagenome assembly JAEEGI01 (sample SAMN16246545, study PRJNA631951) | gut metagenome | biome: gut microbiome; feature: rumen; material: KS-attached | host: Bos | place: Iran: Karaj | collected 2018-10 | reverse complement strand
GATACTATTCATTATAATCTGAAATACCGATATTTCCAATAAAAATCATAGTTTTAACGAAGATAATAAAATTTCCCTTGACAGGTTAGCGTACACTAACTATAATTAAGGACGGTTAGTTGATACTAACCATTTTTACAGCCCGAAGGTTAGTTTTTGCTAACCATATTTACAGCTTGGAGGTTAGTTTTTGCTAACCAATTTTAAAGCCTGACGGTTAGCTGTTACTAACCTAAGATCAGGTCAGAAAGGAAGATTATGATGCCTCTTGTATATGCAGAAAAAGAACAGCCACAGATAATCAGGAAGATCGGCGGAAGCCCCGAGGTCAAACAGCATCTGGCTGACCTGGGTTTTAACGTTGGAGGAGAGGTAAGTGTTGTGAGCACGCTTGGCGAGAATCTGATAGTGAAGGTTAAGGAAAGCCGGGTTGCGGTCAGCGACGAACTGGCCAAAAAGATCTTTGTATAAATGAACATGGAAGAGGACCCGAATGGGGCTTAAGACGTTCATTTACATATATCAAAAAGGGAGGAATGAAAGTGAAGACTCTAAGAGATGTTAACATCGGAGAAACTGCAAAGGTGGTTAAGCTCCACGGAGAAGGAGCTGTTAAGCGCAGGATCATGGACATGGGTATAACCAAAAACACATCCGTGTATGTGCGTAAGGTTGCGCCCCTGGGCGATCCGATCGAGGTAACGGTCAGGAATTATGAACTGTCGCTTCGTAAAGCGGATGCAGAGATGATCGAGGTTGAATAAATGATCAATAGAGAAAGGACATGAAAATGAGTACACGTATAGCCCTTGCGGGAAATCCGAACAGCGGAAAGACCACGCTTTTTAACGCCCTTACCGGTTCTAATCAGTTCGTAGGAAACTGGCCGGGCGTAACAGTTGAAAAGAAGGAAGGAAAGCTTAAGAAACATGATGATGTAACGATCACAGACCTTCCGGGTATATATTCATTGTCTCCGTACACATTGGAGGAAGTGGTTGCCAGGAACTACCTCATAAATGAACGTCCCGATGCGATATTAAATATCATAGACGGTACCAATCTGGAAAGGAACCTGTATCTGACCACGCAGCTGACAGAGCTTGGCATTCCTGTGGTAGTAGCTGTCAATATGATGGATATCGTTAATAAGAACGGCGATCAGATCAATATCAGCGAACTGTCCAGACAGCTTGGATGTAAAGTCGTTGACATATCCGCTCTTAAGGGCGATAAGACGGAAGAAGCTGCCGAGGAAGCGATCAAGGCTGCAAGAAACGGCAAAACAGTACCGCTTCACACATTCTCGGGTCCCGTAGAGCATGCGATCGCTCATATTGAAGAGGCAGTCGTGCACGATATGCCCGAGGAACAACAGAGATGGTATGCGATTAAGATCTTTGAGCGTGATGATAAGGTCCTTGAACAGCTTAATATTCCTTCTGATAAGATGGCTCATATTGAAAATGACATCAAAGCCGCAGAGAAAGAACTTGATGACGATGCAGAGAGCATCATAACCAATGAGCGCTATGTCTATATCGCAGAGGTTATCAAGTCCTGCTACAAGAAGAAAAACGCAGGTGCACTCAGCACCTCTGATAAGATCGATAAGGTTGTTACCAACAGGTGGCTGGGACTTCCCATATTCGCGGCTGTTATGTTCCTGGTATACTGGATCGCCATGGTGGCAGTCGGCGCACCGGCTACAGACTGGGCTAACGACGGGTTGTTCGGTGATGGATATCATCTGTTCGGCATGGATGGCGGATATGGCGATCTGGCCGAGAGTTACGCTGAAGCATCTGCTATCGTTGACGGATATGATGCTTATGTTGAGGAGAACGGAAGCGCTCCTGCGGGAGATTTCATATATACGGTAGAAGACGACGAGACGCTTGAGATAAGCGAAGAAACGGCAAGTCTTGAAGACTATGACGAAGCAGTTAAGACTCTTGAAGAGATAGGAGATGAACCCGATCCTGCAGATTACGGAACATGGATCCCCGGAATCCCCGCATTGGTCGAAAGCGGTCTTGATGCGGTGGGAGCTTCCGACTGGCTTAAGGGCCTGATCCTCGATGGTATCGTTGCCGGTGTCGGCGCTGTACTTGGATTCGTTCCCCAGATGCTGGTTCTGTTCCTGATGCTTGCATTCCTCGAAGCCTGCGGATACATGGCCCGTATCGCATTTGTACTTGACCGTATATTCAGAAGATTCGGTCTGTCCGGTAAATCGTTCATCCCCATGCTTATCGGCGTAGGTTGCGGCGTGCCCGGTATCATGGCCAGCCGTACCATCGAGAATGAACGTGATCGTCGTATGACCATCATGACTACAACATTTATTCCCTGCGGAGCTAAGGTTCCCTTTATCGCAATGATCGCCGGAGCTATATTCGGAGGATCACCCTGGATATCGACATCAGCATACTTCATTGGCATGGCGGCTATAGTCATATCGGGTATCATGCTCAAGAAAACTAAGATGTTCGCAGGCGATCCCGCTCCTTTTGTAATGGAACTCCCTGCCTACCATATGCCTACTATCGGCAATGTTCTTCGTTCCATGTGGGAGCGTGGATGGTCTTTCATCAAAAAAGCCGGAACCATCATCCTCCTTTCAACTATATTCGTATGGTTCACGAGCTATTTTGGATTTGCAGAAGATGGTTTCCGTATGCTGGCTGAGGATGAACTGGAAATGTCCATTCTCGCCAGGATCGGAAGCGCCATCGCCTGGATCTTCATCCCTCTTGGCTGGGGCAACTGGCAGGCAGCTGTTGCGTCCATCACCGGACTTGTGGCAAAAGAGAATATCGTCGGTACCATGGGTATCTTATATGGTGGTGGAGAACTGACCGCATGGCAGGCTCTTGCACAGGCGTTTACCGGAGTAACAGGATTCTCGTTCCTGGTATTCAATCTGCTGTGCGCACCATGTTTTGCAGCGATCGGTGCCATCAAGCGTGAGATGAACAACGCTAAGTGGACCTGGTTTGCCATCGGATATCAGTGCGGATTCGCATATGTAATATCATTCATGATCAATCAGTTCGGCGGAGCGTTTAGCGGTAACGTGAGCGTGATCGGTCTGATACTGGCGATAGCGGCTCTTGCGGGGATCATATACATGCTTTTCTTTAAGAAGTACAAGGAAGCAGATAAGCTGACGATGAAGAAAGCAGCATGATCTGAAAGGTAAAATATTACTCCGCTTCGTGCGGAGTAATATATTAAAACAAGGTTAGGCATTGCTAACCGATAGATCGGACAACTGATCATTAGTTTGGATAGTGACAGATAAGCAGGAGGATAACATGAAGAAATTATCAGAATTGAGAAATGATGCGGACGGTGTTATCACCGCCGTAAACGGAGATTCCCGTTTTATTTGAGCATAACGGCGTAAGCTATCTGGTTGCGGATCTTCCCGGAACATACAGTTTATCTGCCAATTCTGACGAAGAGATGATCACACGTGACTATATCGCTTCAGGCAAAGCAGATGTTGTCTGTATCCTGGCTGACAGTTCACAGCTTGAGAGAAGCCTGTATATGTTGGCGGATTATGCCGGGATCAAAGTTCCGTGCTTCCTTGTGCTCAACATGAGTGATGTTGCAGCAGATCAGGGTAAGTCCGTTAACGCCTCGGGACTTGAGAAGAAACTGGGTATCCCTGTTGTCCTTTTCTCAGCACCGGATACGAAAGCCTATGACGGATTCTACAAAGCACTGGAGCGCGCAGTCAGCGAAAAGACGGTTCTTAACTCTGAGGCACTTGAGAAGAGATATGAAGAGATAGAAGCATACGGAAAGATCAAAGCGCTTATACCGGAAGATGTTATACCGGGTTACTCCGCTGTCTGGCTTGCTGCCAAGGCCGTGGAAGGTGATGCGCCGGCGATCGCTAAGATCAATGCCAAATTGTATGACAATGAGAGGAAGGCATTTGAAGAAGCTGTGGCCGGGGTGAACAAGGGCGTTGTTCAGATGGGCGAGAGAAAATTTGCCTGGATAGATGAACTGTTGTCAGATACTGCCAAGGCTCAAAAGGGCAAGGCTTCACTGGGTAAATTCGATAAGCTTATAACACATCATATCTGGGGCAAGCCGATCGTAGTACTTACTATCGTTCTGGGACTTGTTGCATCGTTTATCCCGGCACTTCCGCTTATGGGTATAGGTCAGTTGATCGGTAAGATCCCCGATCCGTTAAACGATGCTTTGTTATCTGCAGGATGTCCGGCGTTTATAGCTGCGATACTTTGCGATGTACTCATCAGATCCGTAGCGTTTATTGTTCAGATGCTTGGATTTGTTTTTGGAGTAACTCTTGTATTTGGATTGTTGGAAGAGATCGGCGTAATGGCACGTATCTCCTATGTGTTTGATAACACGATGGCTAAGTTCGGACTTCAGGGTAAGTCGGTAATGCCTTTTCTCATCAGCTTCGGTTGTACCATGGGCGGCGCTGCCGGAACCAGAGTCATCGATAACTGGGGACAGAAGGTCCTTACCATAGCGCTTGCGTGGGCAGTACCCTGCGGTGCAGCCTGGGCGGTTATCCCGATGCTTTCCACCATTTTCTTCGGCGCATGGATGCCTGTGATCATCCTGGTCATCCTTTTAGTCATGGTTCTTCATATGTGGCTTACTGCGAAGGTTTTCGGCCGCTCACTGGTTAAGTCGGAGGACAGATGTGGAATGATCATGGAACTGCCTCCGTATCATAAACCCAAGTGGGGCGCTTTGTTCAGATACGTATTCGGCCGTACCAAAGATACTTTTATCAGGGCTATGAAAGTCGTTGTTGTAGTTGCACTGGTGTTCTGGCTGTTGTCCTATACTGCTTCGGGTGATATAACTGCCAGCGTTCTGTACAAGGTAGGACACTTCATCGAACCCGTAACAAAACTCTTTGGTATGAGCTGGCAGACATTTATGGCATTTATAGCATCGAGTCTGGGCAAGGAAGGCGCATTAGGAGTTCTCAGTACGATATATACCGGTTCAGGCACAATATCGGTTGGATCCATGGTCGGTGGTGCTGTGGCTGAGAATCTAAACGAGCTGCTTGTTAACAATATTCCGAAGCCCGAAGCACTGGCGCTTATTTTTGCCATGACGTTTAATATGCCATGTATAGTCGCTCTGGCAGCTACATATCAGGAGACGCACTCCGCCAAGTGGACGGCAAGGATCGCGCTGTATTATACCGGAGTTGCACTGTTACTGGCGGGAATAGCATATTACATTGGGTTGCTTATCTGGTAAGATATAATGAATGAACTGATTGAATTGTTAAGAGACGGCAAGTCACGCACTCTTGAGATGCTGGCGATGGAGTTAGGTACATCAACAGACATTGTGAAGCGTGATATAGAGTTCCTTGAACGGATGGGAACGATCAAAAGGATAGGGTTTTCATCCGGACAAAACGGTGGAAGCCCATGCGGAAGCTGCACTGCTTGCGGCACAGGTAATAAGACCTGTGCCGGATGCATGCCCGAAGGCGGATTTAAGAATATGGGCGTCATGTGGGAGATAGTGGATTAAAAGGTAAGTAAGATATGGGAAATACAATTGTGATCATCATTCTGGTTCTGATCGTTGTGGCTGCGGTATACGGAACGGTGCACAGGATAAAATACGGATCATCGTGCTGCGGAGAACACGACGCTGCAGATAAAAAGGTCAGAGTCAAGGATAAGAACAAAAAGAACTATCCATATACATATGTGCTCAATGTAGACGGAATGCACTGCTCAAACTGTGCGAGACGGATTGAGAATGCATTTAATAAGACAGAAGGCAGATGGGCCGAAGCGGATGTGGGCCGGAAAGAAGTTATCCTGCGCACAAAACGGGAAGAGTCGGAAAGAGACCTTTCCGGAATAGTATCCGGAGCGGGATATACGATGCTCGCATTTAAAAGGATTTAGCAGGAGTTTGCGCTGGCATAGACGGGATATTATCAGTGAATTATGGTGAATCGGTATAATAAGCAGATTATACGTATCGTTGAGGTAAATTACCGGCATGGAAAAGAGTAATTCATCAGAAGACTATATGAAGAGCATACTGATCCTTGAAAAGAGGAACACTTTAGTGAGATCCATCGATATTGCCGAAGAGATGGGCGTTACCAAACCAAGTGTATGTAACGCTATGAAGAAACTCAGAGAAAAGAAGATGATCTATTTCGATGATGACGGTCATATCTTCTTTACTAAGGAGGGAAGGGCGCTGGCGGAGAAAGTATACAGTAAACATTCGCTGCTGGCTAAATGGCTAATGTCGGTCGGAGTAAGTAAGGACACGGCTGACAGAGAAGCCTGTATGATGGAGCATGCCATCAGTGACGAAACCTATGAATGTCTGGGGGAGTATATTAATGCGCACAGCGCAAAAGCTCCATAAATAATATAAAAAAATGAAGAGGGGGGCTTCGGCTCCCCTTCCTTTTGAGTGATTTTCTACCTGTTATGGTGTAAAATAATATATGGTTTCAAAATCACTGCTATTTGTCAGGGAAGATTGATCATGGCCCCGATTAAAGATACACCTTCAGACAGTGTTCAAAACAAAAGTGTTCTTGATAAATATTCTAACAAAGTATTTCAATTAGTTGTTCTGATCGTATCTATATTCTTTCTCTGTGGAAAAACTATGCAGGAAATACAGTGTAACGTACATATGCGCACAGCTTGTGGACAGCTGTAAAGAAAGGAGAAACGTATGCACGCAAAAAAAGGATCAGGTTCTTTTGATATATTTGATCTGTCAAAAGATGACGGCAACAGATTTGACCATTTGCTTTCGAAGAAAGCTCTGGCGGTAATGAAGAGGGTCGGAGCATATGGTATCGGCATTACGGTAAATGAAGATGGAAAGCTGATACCGGCCGGTACGTTAGTCTTTTCGGCCGACGATCCCGGTGACATACAGGATATGCCTTTTGCCATTAATCTGCATTGGCTCTATGTGGATGAAAGATTCAGGAGGATCGGCGCCGGTACGCGCCTTATGGAGATATTTGCCGAAATAGTAAACGACAGTAAGGCAGATTGTCTGATCTGTGATACACCGCTTGATCCTGCATATGATGTGCTGATCAGAATGCTTGAAGACTGGGGATTTGTCTTTGGCCTTACGGAAAAAAACGAATATATACTCACCTGGGATGACATAGCGGATCATGAGCATCTTAAGCACCCCGGGGATCTGAAGAATGTCTGTTCACTTAAAGACGTTCCGGAGGAGACGTTCTTGAACGCTCTGAAGGCTCTTCATCTGGAGGAATACGAGGGGTTCATATGGCAGGAGGCGGATCTTATGCTTAGTTGTATATATATGCATGATGATGCCCCGGAGGGGATCCTGCTCGTGCGCAGAAATCCTGAATATATGATCGAGCCGGTCCTGATCAGGACCGGAGATGATACACAGAATGCTGCCAAAGTTCAACGGCAGCTTTTGTGTTATGCAATAAAGAAATTAGATAAGAAGACCAGGAAAGACATATTCTTTTACATACAGCTCCGCAGCATTACTGGTGCAAAGCTTTGGGATGATCTCTTCCCGGATATCGGACCGTTGATGGTTCGGCGTGGTATTTTCGTGTTAGAGGAGGATGAGTGATGGCAGGAACCGGTGAATATAAACATAAACAAAAGAACAGTGACCCGACGTTTAAGCTTGCAGAAGGACAAAAAGACTTTTTTCAGAAAAATGTCAAAGACGTCACAAAAACACAGCAGCAAAAGATAGATAGTCATAGCAGATTTATGACTAAACGCAAGTCAGAGATCTATATGAGCACTCCCGAGAACAAACTTAAACAGGAGTCAGTTGATCGCGCCTTTCGTAATGTAATGGAAAAAAATAAGAAAAAAGGCCGATATTCCCATATCTATGATAACTATTTTAAAGGCAAAAATGAGACATCTTTTCCCTTAAAGGCTTCACGCGGTGCCAGGTATATGCTGAGCGGCGAAGACGTTCTGGAATTTGATTTCGGCGGCACCGGTGCAAACGAACTCACGAGGGGGGCACTGGATGAGCACTATGTCGATTCCGATGACAATGATGAACAGTTACCGTTTAAACTCAAAGAAAAAACAGGTACCTGGGGTAAGATCTGGAGATCGGTTTTATCCTTCTTTCCGGGAGTGTGGTCTACAAAAGAAAATGATGCTTATGTAGAGAAATATAATAAGCAGGCACAGAAGAACCGTGATGCGTATGAAGAAGCTTACGGTCAGCCTGTTACGCTTGAGCAGAACGGCAAGAGAAAGACCTTTAAATACATAAAACGTAAAGATTCAAAGAATACCGCCACCGGAGCGGAAAAAACGAGATATACCATGGCGGGGCCAAATCTGTTCAACATAGGCGAGTATGATTTGGAACATTTGGAGGAATATGCCCTAACGCTTGGCAGCGAGTGGCTTTATCCCAAGCTTAGGGATATTGCGCTCAGAGTTGGAGACGGGGAGGTGCCTCCGGATACCCGTAAGCTTCATGTCATGCTCCAGGGACACAGCCGTGGAGCTGTAGCAGCATCAATGGCAGCCATGAGGCTGAATAAATGGATCTATGATAATTTTGAAGAAAAGATCGCAAGACTCGTTCAGTTCGATATAGTGCAGCTCGATCCCGTTCCCGGTAAGTTCTCGCGTACCGGTATACGCGAAAAGGCTGATCTGGACTCAAACAGTTACTATGACAGTGACGGAAAAGTGACCACTGATGCTGATAAAGCAAAATACCGTTCATTGCGTGATCAGCAGAATTCCACGGTCATATATACACTGCGCACTTTTAATAATCACTTATTTACTCCACAGCAGATACATGGAGCCAAGAGGGTTATAGTCAGTGTTCGCGACCACAACACGATCAATTCCTATGAACGTACCAATAAACAGGACCGTGATGCTACTACACACCGCTCGCCGTATCTGGATCTGGAAAGTAATACAGCTTTCAGAGGCTCCGGAGTTAATGATATGGAGGAGGGGTTATATTTTGCTGATAATCTTAATGTTCTGCACAGGGTCAGGAGTTTAAAGGAATATCAGATGATGTGTACCGCGCTTCTTCAGGATGCACCCGAAAAGGTACAGACCAAGCGTCAGTATGCGCTTGACCGGGTAGCAGAGTATTGGTTTGAAACGCACCAGGGTAAGTCTGAAAAGATAGACGATCCGGTTCATGCGCGGCTGCAGAGACTGCAGGATAAGCAGAAGAGTCTTGAGAAAAAAATGAGCGCGGACAGCCTGAAGGGCTGGGAGATCGTGGAAAATGATCAGGAAACCGCTCCGCTTGAGGACAGAAGGGATATAAAGGATATTGATTCCTTCGTGGTCCTGACACGTGAAGAATATGATTCAAAGACCAAAGCCGAACAGAAAAAGTATAAGCAGGATCTTAAGAAGCATGAAAAACGCGTAAGAGAAGCACTTAAAAAGGGTATGCTTCGTGAGAAAGAAGCGTTGCTCCGTTCAAAGACAGATAAAGACGCTCAGGCTGTCAGAAAGGAGGCAGAACGTAAACAGGAGGATCAGAGGAAAAAACGCGAGCAGGAGCGGATAGCGGCGGCAAAGAAAGAACAGGATAAAGCAGACAGGCTTATTTGGTCCGAGCAGGCAGACTATCTGCGTACAAGGAAGGATCTGGAGCAAATACACCGTCAGATAGCCGGGACCGCTGACGAGGAATATAAGAAGCTGCTGATCGAATCATTTCTGGTTGGCGCTGCCAGAGCTTTGCTGGAGCATAAAAAATTCGGCAGGGATCTGCAGATCAAAAACAATCCTGAAATCAATGATTTAAGGTCCCGGTGCGTGGCATATAAGCTTGCCATGGCTGAACTGGGATCCGAGGACGGACAGAAAGCGATATCTAAAGATCTGGAGAGATTTACGGTCGGATACACCTCATACGATGAGCCGATGCTCTTAAGCAATATCATCAACAATGACATTTTGAATATCCTGCCTGATATAGTCGGAGAGGATCCTTTATACAGGTCAATGGCTGCCACTATCCATGACCGGGTATTGGAGGGAATAGCAGGTGTTGATGCCGGCTGGAAAGAGTATGAAATAGGCCTGCCCGAGTCTGTCGGCATGTCCGCAGACAGTGATTTCATAGACGATTATATGGATCCGCTGGTCCAGAAACAGTTTACGGACCAGGTTCAGGATCTGATGAGGAAGAAAAAAACAACCCGTCCGGAAGCAGAACAGGAGGTACTGGCAAGACTCCGGAAGGAATTCAAGTCAAAGCCTGATGAACTGACCCAAAAGGACAGCCTGATACCTGTTATATCCCAGGCAAAGGCAGATGAACTGTCCGAAAAACAGGGACTGTACAGGGGTATAACCGATAAGGAGTGGGCATCTAAAGGAGGCTGCAGCTACAACTACGTACTGAACACTAAAGAAGCCGAAAGGATAGCAAAAAAGAGCGAAGGTTTCTTGTGTACATCGAAGTTAAAGACTGCTCCGGGTGAAACTCCTGTAGCGGGAGTCCGTGTATTACGTCCGTCGCTGCCGGAGAAGATGAAGATAGGTAATAAAGAGATACCTGTCAGACGCACCTATAATCTCTTTATGAAGACCTTTGTAAGCCTTATCACCAACCCTGACGGTTCTTTTAACGTGTCCGGCGATTATGAGCCTGTGGTCGATCTTTTTGATGAAGTAACCAATCTGTTCCCGATTTTGCGAAATATCGACAGGGATATGACGCATAATAAACTGTTGGTTGTTTTCTTGCCCAAGATGAGGGAGATCCTGAAGGAAAAGTACATAACAAAGGAACTTGAGGAAGCGATCCATGATGAAGGCTTAAGCGAAGAGGAGAGAAGAAAGGCCAGAACCACATACTCTGATCTGATCGCCAGAGTGATGGAAGAATCGACACGGGCATGTGAAGATATTCTGGATATTGTTTACAATATACAGTCCCGTACGCTTTTTCCCAGTGAGATCGCTACCCTGAATATAATGAACAATCTGAACTATATGATCAGGATCAGGCCTGAACAGATCATTGCGCAGATCAGGGGAAAAACAATCGGTGGCAGGAAACCTACGGATATGGAGATCATTAAGGCCGTAGAGGGAGTATATGCCGATATGGAAAGCTGCTTTGCGGCGTTAAAGAGCGTCCGTGATCTGGATATAGATGGAGAGGAGATACCCGTACCTAATGCCTGCTCTGCAAACGCTCCATTTGTATACGGTATAAAGAACATTAATAAAGTAAACAAAGATAACGAATATATCAAGTACACAAATAAAGCATATATCCTTGCCAAGCCTGAGAAGGTCAGACAGTATCTGATCAAAAACATGGATATTCTGGCAGCTTCCGAAGAACTTGGGGAAAAAGAAAAAATTAATTGTCTTAATAGCCTTAATGCCATGGATTTTAAGGATCAGTCCTTTACAGACATCTATGATAAGGATATGCCCAATGTTGATAATTATATTCATAAGCTGTCGCCCCAGATACAGGAACTTGTACGTATTGCAATGAAGTTTACCAATTATGAATACCATCAGGCTGCCTGCATCATATCTGACGATGAGGATGGAACATGGACTACGGAAGCTTTTGCCGCCGAAGATTCTCAGTTAGTGGTTGAACCATTCACCTTCCATGTCGGAGTCGGTCATTATTCGGGCAGGAAGAACACATTTAAAGACAATGCGGCAAACATGCATCAGCTGGAGGGATTCAATAACTTCTATAACAGTGATCTGCCTATTTCCGCGGACATGGTTGACGCTATAAAGAAACAAATAAAGCGTATGGTATTCATGAGGCAGATAAAGATCTCTGAGGAAGATATTAAAGCCATCAGAGCAGGCAAAAAGCCCGTCCCCTTGGATCTTCAGATCAGTGATGAACCGGAAGTAAAGGAAGAGCCTGAAGTGGAGGCTAAACCGAAAACTGAGATCGGGAAGGATGAAAAAGATGTTAATCTCCCGATCATTGCTGAGGATGGACGCAGTGAGTTTGCTGAAGAAGAGGACGAAGAGAACCTTAATGAGATCAGAACAACATCAAACCGTATAAACATCATCCGGGATGAGAAGCCGGATAATACCGGCACTGCGGGTAAGCAGAACAAAGCGGCGGCAGGTATCGCTTTGCAGAACGCAGATGTGTCAGCACAGAGCGCATGGGATGACAGGTATGTGATCGAAGGCGGTGATAAATATCATATCTCCGACGCAAATAAAACTTATTATGCGGTAGGCGTTGATGAAGCAGCCTGGGAAAAGCATGCGACAGACAGAGTAGAGTACGGATTTACGTCGGAAGAGCTGGAGGGTATTACAGAGGAAGAACTGGCTCAGAGATGGAAGGGCAAGTTCGCTAACCGACCTGATGGTTTCGTACCAACTACGGATGATATACAAGCTATCAGGAGGGCATATCTGAATGAGCATCTCACGAAGGAAGAACTTGAGATATATAAAGAAAGTCTGGTCGGCGGTGAAGATTCGGGCAGGACGCTCAAGCTGATCAAAGATAAAGGTCTGTGGGATATGTATCATTTGCTCGACTTGACACGAGAGTATCATGTCTACAAGCAGCATAAGGATCAGATCCGCGTGAGACAGCTGGAGCATATGGGTCTGAGAGAGCCCGTGATGATGACATCCGCTCTGCCGGAAGGTCATTATGCGTATGAGTCACAGACGGGGGCTAACTGCTATGCCTGTGCCGGAGCGAAGATCGTCAATCATCTGACCGGGGAAAAACTGTTGGATCAGTACAAAATACGCGGATTTGTACCGCGGTACTTAAGTCAGTCCGAATTGATCGCACAGGGCAATATCCTGGATGGCAAACGGGGCAGACAGGATATCAACCGCTATGCAGGGAATGGAAAGATAGAATACGGTAATTTCTTTTCCGTTTCCGATGTTATCTTTGATAAAAAGAAAAACGGTGGACTGGGGCTGCGGGACATAGCCGTTCATAAATGCACATTCGCCATGAGCGATGAGAGGCCTGATAACGTAAATAAGAACATGATCGAGGTGATGAAGGAGAAACTGCACAGTGTGATATCGTCGGGACAGCCTGTGGCGTTTCTGTGCAAAAAACACTATGTCACTATAACAGGACTGGACGGTAACCTTATCACTTATCTGGATTCCCAGTATTCGGATCCGAAACCTGTGACTAAGAATATATTTAAGTTTCTGGATGAACATGGAGGTCATCCCGGATTTGATACGGTTGAACTTAACTGGGCATCAAAGATCACCCCTCAGTCACTTCAGGATATTAAGAATGAATTTGGCGGCCCCTCGATCGATGAGCAGACCGGAGAGGTGAAGCGTACCGTCAAACTGCAGGAATTTGAAGACGTGGCACATCGTACGGGTATCGTCATCCATAAGACAGGCGATATGATCGAAGCAGAGGGCTATGGAGATGTGGCCCATTTCATGACGGAAGCTGTCTGCATGCATCGCGGAGCTTTCATGACCGATGAACAGTTAACAAAGTGGGAAGCTCAAGACGATAAGGCCTGGGCGGCAGCACAGAAGGAAATGCTTCGTGAACCGGATGATCTGATAATGATGTCGGGGCAGCCGATACTGGCGATGACAGAAAAATCTGTACAGAAGAAGGGGCAGGAGATAAAAGATCCGCAGGAAAAGGAACAGATTCTTCCGCTTGTGACAGTCGAAAAAGAAAAGGAAAAAGATAAACAAAAGGAAAAAGAAGCAGAGAAGGAAAAAGACAGGGAAAAGGATAAAGAAAAAGACAAGGAAAAGGATAAAGAAAAAGACAAGGAAAAGGATAAAGAAAAAGATAAGGAAAAAGATAAGGAAAAAGATAAGGAAAAGACTGCAGAGATAATTGACAAGATCGAAAAGAAGCCTGAAGTACAGGAGGATACTCAGGTCGGGCGTCTTACCAAACTGCGGAATGATGCCCGGCTTAAAGAAGGTGCATGGCTCAGAAAAATAAAAAAGATACGCCGAAAGGTCAGTGGAACGACCAGCTCCGGCGTTGGGATTGATCTGGAACGAGCTTTTCTGACTTCAATTCGCTGTATGCAAATGTTTGAACCCGGTGTGAGTGAAGATGGACTCTGCATGCGCTTCGTGGAGATGGCATGGACCACAGATAAGAAAAAGGCCCCGGCACTCCAAAACATGGAGTTTTCCAGGAAAGCATGTCTGATGGAAAGTCTGATTGGAAAGATCCTTTCTTTTGATATCCATAAGGAATTTGCTGCAAAGGATAAAAAGGGTAAGATCGCGCTTTTTCATAAATATGAGCCTCTCTTTTCACTTGCAGACCAACGTGATTATTTCATTAATAACCTGAGTGTACTCCGGAAGGGAGGAGGAGCATTGATGGCTCTGTCCGAGCAGGATATCAGAGATGCAAAACTGTATCTTATGCAGATTGATGAATACGGAAAATACTATACTTCATTGATCGAAGGAGATAAGACCGGACAAAAAACCAAAGAGCCGGATCCGGAACAGAGACTGGTCTCTGATGAGAGGCGCGTACAGATAGTGACTGAGATCTCTAAGAAGTGGACCGGATTTGAAGAGAGTGCAGCGCCCATATTGCAGTACGTGAGAGCAACAGATGCACTAAAGGTTCATGACGGGGCGCTTGAAGGCCGCATGAAACTTGCTCTGCGTGATTATGTGATGAGTGGATATGATAAGGGACTGGGACTGGCAGTTATGAAGTCGGCAGATATACTCGGTCTTGATGATGCCGTGAGCGCGGATCTCTATCGCAGCCTGAAAACCGTCGGCAAGAAAGCGGAAATGAAGAAACTCGATGAGACAAAGCGCGAGGAGTATGCTTTCGCGACAGAACGTGTGCTTGCGGCTGTGCTGTCCTTTGATATCAAAGCTTTGTCGGGATGTGGAATATCTGATCTAATTGCGGATGAGAAGACATACCGGATGTTTGGAGAGATAGCGTCGATGACTACGGAAGTGATGAAACTGACACAGAACTACCGGGGTATCGAGGCGAAGGGCAAAGTGCTGAGCGAGAAGCAACTATCCATAGCCGAGGGAATCTGTTCACTTGCATCTGCGATCAAAGAACATCTGGATAAATATATGTCTGTGGCTGCTGCTGATGGAATATCAGGGGAACTGCAAAAGGACAAACAGTCTGGAGCATTGGATGCAGCATATGCAGAACTCCTCAGGAAGGCGGATGATATACCGTCTGAAGATGTCCGTGCAGCGCTTAAGTCCATTGATCAAAAATCTGTACAGGCCGGGCAGGCACGCAGACAGAAGGCAGAGGAACGATTAAATGTGCGCATTGAAGCGGGACTCTCTGTATTTATGCCATATGTCACATCCGCCGAAAAAATACTTGAGGAATATGGACAAGGTTATCGCGAAAGGGAGAAATATACGCAGTCACGCCGTGAAGAAGAGATGAAGACCAAAGGTACGGATCTCTTCATCAAGAACAGTCTCGCAAAGCAGATGACAACAGCATCGAACCGGACAAAGGACAAAATAGCACGTGCAAGGCGTATGATCAGCTTCAATGTGCGAATGGGACTGAGCGATGAACAGTTTAAGGAGCTGTCCGCATTTTTCGTGGATAATACCTCAGATAATGCTCTCCTGGTACGCAGCATGCTAAAAGACCGGGAGTACGTATACCGGGTACTGACCGATCAGTTCCTGGCCATAAGCACTGACAGACTGGATCTGTCAAATGACAGGGAAATAGCCAAAAATGCAGAGCGTCTTGAGGATATCAGCCTTAAGGTACGTGCCTATAAGAAACTGATGGACGCTGACCCTGCATTTGTAAAGATTCTGGAGAAAAGGATCGTAAGCGCACCTCAGGCAAAGAAACAGGAATCCCTGTATGAACGCGTGATGCTGCAGATGGACAGACTGGGCAGACTGTCGGATCATTACCGCGTACGCAAGATGGTGATGACCGATGCTTATTACCTCTCGCATTATAATGACGAGATCGGATTAAAGGCAGCCAAAAACGCAGATCCCGAGCATAGGAGATTGTCAAAGCTTCTGGAGAAAAGCAGGGAGACCGCTACCTTGCTGGAGAGTCAGATATCCGGTAAGAATGAGCCTGTGCAGTGGACTACCTCAGGTTCTTCTGAGGTCATCACGGCTATGGAAGAGGAATATAAGAACCGTCCTCTTGCTTCGGGCAGATTTGATACGACTCTGGTAACGAAAGATACGGTTAAGTCATTTCTCAGGGAGATGATGGATTTCAAAAAAAAGCACCCTATGATTGACATTAAAAGAGGAAACTATAGTGAGATAAAGCCTCTTGTCAAGGGATACTCAAAGACTTTTCAGGGGTTGATCGAACAGATCTATGAAAGTCAGAAATTCGAAAAGATCATAGCGTTTAATAATATGCTGATGCCTGGAGTATATGACAGGATAAGGAGTCTTGCGAAAACAGGAGGTGATCATAACCGTTTAAGCGAGTATGATTCGGCGCTGAGATTTGAAGATCTGGAAACGGGAGATTCTTTCAGTTATGGTTCGGATATTGATCGTGACTTCACATATTTTGTCCAGGCCGGATCGAGCCAGATGAGCGAAGAAGAATTACTTGAGATATTTGAAGGCATGGATGCGGCCAACTGGAAAGATGTAGACTATTCGGATCCCGCACAGGTGGCAGCAGCAAAGGAGATGTATCTTAAGAATTTCGCAAAGATATATCAGGTCTTCTCAAATGAACAGAGGCGTATGGAAAGTACCTACGGAATGCTTCCTATCCAGCTGCCGCCGGTGGCGTGTGCTATTGCTTTAAACGGTTCGGTTGAACCGGGGCATCGGTTGATGATCAACAATACAGTGGAGGATATAACGAAAAACAGCTCTGCCGGGTCGGCCATCGGACAGGACGTGAATATGTTGGATTACCTGGTTCAAAAAGGTTATCTCTCAAAGGAATACGTGGATAAAGGAAGGCGGACGTGTGATCTATGCGGCGGGAATGCACTCCAGATAAACAACCTTTTTATAGGCCTGAATTCGTTCTTTTCGTATCCTGAAGATATCAATGAGTTTATCCTGGATCCTATCGAACTTGAGTCATTTGCCGATGAGGCCAATGCTCATCGAGGACGGCATGATGGCCCGGAGATGACTGAGGCGGAGGAGCGCGGATTCTGGAGTGTATGCTCATCTCAGGTTTATGCGGCAGGCCTGCCGGAGATGGGCGTAAAGCAGCATGAATCAAATATCCGTGCGATACAGTCGCGAAAGAACTATACGCGTTCCATGGCGAAACTGAAGAGATATATCGATAATCTGGCCAGTGCGGATACCTCCGGACACTCCACGGAATACAGGCAGTTCGATGCAAGCTTAAACTCACTTTTGGAATGCTACACCAGGATAGCCGCCATATGTCCGGCAGATGGAAAGAATCTTGATCCGCAGAGCATGATCGAACTGCGCAGAGCATATGACAAAGCCATACGTGCGGCAAAAACCTATCTCAAACCCAAAAAGATGGATCACCGCAACGATTTCTACCGCAGACGTTATGAGATCGTAGATGAACTGATACGGACCATGGAAAAGGACTCTGTCCTGCTGGGAGAGAAATTCCCCGATAAAAGCTACAGTCTCGAAGAATGCGTAGAGGATAGCCGTGAAATACAGATAACAGTCTCAAAGGGTGAGATCAAAACGGTAGGCGCCGCCTTAAACAAACGAAAGGTCATCCCCGCAAATATTGACGGCGAGATGAGAAACTGGGTATTTACGGAACGGAATGCTGCCGGCAAGAAACCGTTGTTTGCGAGGTATGGTATCAGTGAAGGGTCGAATCTGGATATGCGTAATGTAGCCATGTCCATCATGGCCTCGGAACTGGGGACACAGAATAACATCGCACGCTCCACGATCTCCAGAGTCAGGATCGAAGAGGGTGAAAATACGATATCCGCAAAGGGAACTATGATGGAATACATCGATGGTCTGATCATCAATGATGTAAAAACCGGGCTGATAAACGGTGATATCATCGCTGACA
>JAEEGI010012583.1_pt1 | contig 18085 bp, 5 predicted proteins | sample 8958751 | NCBI WGS metagenome assembly JAEEGI01 (sample SAMN16246545, study PRJNA631951) | gut metagenome | biome: gut microbiome; feature: rumen; material: KS-attached | host: Bos | place: Iran: Karaj | collected 2018-10 | reverse complement strand
ATTAGATAAAAATCATGATAAAATAAATGAAAAAGTAAGAGAAAATTATAATGTAATTAAATTATTTGGTATTGAAGTAGAGAAAGAATTTAATAACTTAGAAGAAGATTTTCAGACTTTTTTTAAAAAGAAAAAAAGAAGAATTCAAAAATAATAAAATTAGAAAATATAATAAAAAGAAAAAAAGAACAAATCAAATCAAGAATTAACAAAAATAAAAAATCATTATAATTTTTGGAATGAAAAAAAAAATTTTATGACTGATTTTTTAGAACCTAAAGAATTTATTTTATAAACAGAAGAAAATTTGGTATTTCTACTGACCCTTTTATTGATGATGTTGATGATTGAAATAATCAAAATAATTTTATTATTTTTTCTCATTCATCACTTTTTTTCATCATTTCCAATTACTTTTTCTGCATTTTTTTGAATAAACCTGAACTATGTTTGGGTTTCAATTCTAACTGTTTTTTATTAAATAAAAATTAATTTATATTTTCTACAATAATACAACTTTATTTGTCAAATCAACATTAACAGAACTATAAAAAGGAAAAAAATAATTAATTAAACAAGATATTAATATTAAATAACAGGAAAAAGAAAATAATGTATTAAATTTAGATTTGTTTATAATGTCAGTTCCAATATTTTGATACAAGATATGTTAACCAAAAACCTAAAATACGATAAGTTTCTTTAGTTATTTTAATATCTCTAATTGTTAAAAAACTGCTGCTTTTTTCACCTACTTCAAAAGGGTTTATTTCACTCATTATTTCTAATATTAATTATTGTATAATAATAAAAAAATATCATTTTTTGTTGTTTGTAATATAAAAAAATAAAAATAAAATAAAATATCTAATAAAAAGTAAGATTATTTAAATGATTATTATTAAATCAATAAAAAATTAAATTTTTTGTATATAAAAGTTATGGAGATTATGTTTTATTAATTTATAGTTTAAATTTAATTATCATATTTTAAGAAAATTATTATATTTTACTATATAATCAAAAATCAATAAATTTATCATTTTAATTATAATTAAGTTTAGAAAATAATAAAAATTTTGTTTTCAAACAATTTTTTTATTTTTAAAAAAAAATTGATTATGTTATTATTTTCTTGATTGTAAATATATATAAATTAAAGAAATCTTTGATGAATTCTTTTGTCATTATTTTTTGTATTTATTTTAATCAAAAAAAACAATATAATATTTTATATAAAATTACTGTGTATCTAAAATTATATTTATTATTTTTAACAAAATAATGAATAGAAACTTCTATTTTATATTATATTTTCCTTTATAAATAATAATTGATAAATGAAACACATAAAATAATCTTTTTGGTATGCGTCCAGAAATCAGTCTTGGAGGTGGATTAATACTGGGACAGTCTTTTTCGATATTTTTTCTGCCGACCAAAACTTCTGTTGAGTCGGAGAGTTCGTATCCTATATGCTCAGGCTTTTCTTTCTTGCTCTTCCTCTGAGATGCTTTGGCTCTTCTCCTTCAAGTTCTCTCTTGTGGAATAGAGCAGCTGCAGTCTGTGAGCTTTCTCAATATTTACATAAAGATATGAGATGTCGTAAAAAGTAAAAAAATTAACAAATTATATTATATATATTTTAAGATAATTTTAAAAGAATTAAAAAAAATAAACAAATAAATCAAAAAGGCAAATAAATAAATATATCTATTAATCTTTTCGTTAATAATAAATTGAATTAATAAAGATTACTAAAATTTTTAGTTTTAAAATAATTAATATAAATTAGTTTATATTATATTCCTAATACTTTGTAATTAATTCATTATATTTAATTTTTTATTATAAGATAAATGAATTTAAATTATAAATTAAATCTTAGAATAAATAAAAAAATAAACCGAAAACTAAAAGAAGAATTAATCCAATAAAAATTAATTTCCATTTTTTATTTTCCCAAAGAGCTTTTAAACTTAATTCTTTAGTTTTACTTTTAAAAATTTCAGAAGAACTTCTGATTTCAGCAGATTTAGCTTCAATATTATTCATATCATCAACATTATGAATCATATTTTGAATATTATTTTGCATAATATTTTTAGTTTCTTTTAATTCATTTCCAATTGAATCTAATTTACTAATATTTGTTCTTGGATTTTTGTTGAAGTCTTCATATATTTTTTTTAATTGTTCTTCTCCTATTTTATTCAATTTTTTAGTTTTTTCATCTATCATTACATAAATTTTTGCACTGTCTATTTCTTCAATAAATGATAATATTATTCCTTCATCTATATTTTTTTCATATGATATTATCATGTATAATATTGATTTATTTTTTATTATGTGATAAATTTTTGATTTTTCTTCTTCTTCATTTAATAATTTCTCCTCTGAAAAATTTCCTGTGTTTAATATTGATTTTATTTTTTCATTATATTTTTTATTCTCTTTCCCTTTTAATGGATAATTTCCTATTATTTCTTTTTTATTTAAGTCACATATATATACTAATTTTATTGGTTCCATTTTTACTTTTTTTAATTTTTGAAAATTAAGAATTAATTTAGTTTAAAGATTTTATTTTAAAAAAAAATATTATAATAAAAACAATATTTATTCACTTTTTCAATATTGAAAGATATTCAATAATAATATTATCATTTCTTTTGAGTAATTTCTTCTAAAATCAATTTATTTTTTTTTCTTTTTTATTCATATTCTATTAAGTTTATTTTTTCATGTTTTTAATTTATTTTTTATTATAATTTCTTATATCATTTGTGAGTATGAAGAAACTTATCAAAGTAAATTATAAAAGATAAAATTCAAAAGGAATTAAAATATTAATCATCTCCAATTTTATTTAATTATCCTACTTCAAGATATAATTCTCAGTCTGATTCTTTAAATACAGAAATTATGACTTTGAAAATTATCTTCCAATATTAATTCATCAAACTTCTTTTTTAACTTCTAAAAATTCTAAGAATTATGATTTTATTATTAAATTTTTACTCAATTTAAAAGTTTAAATAACTCTTTAATAATTCAAAATGAATAGAATTTAATATTGTCTTTTTTGTAATAATAGAATTTTGGAACTTTAAAAAATTTAGATGAAAATGCATCGAAAATGAAATAAATCTATAAGAAATCAATCAAATAGAAAATCTAAATTTTAACATCGGCAATGAAATTATTAAGTATGAAAATTTTTGTAGAAAAAAAACTCATTAATTTTTTAATATAAAATTGATTTTTTCAAGAAGAAATAAAAGGAATATATGGTAACAATAAGAATAATATTTTATTAGCTGAAAATTTTTTAAAATCTGAATTAAATCATTTATGAAACAAATAATTTAAATCCAAAATTATTACAAAAGAAAATCGAAAAAATTGAAAAAAAATAATAATAAATGATATGATAAAAAATATATTGATTCTTTTATTATAATAGAAGAAGTTTCAGAAAACAAAGATTTAAGTAATTATAGTTCGTTTGTAAATTCAAAAAATGAAGGTTATTCTTATAATAATTTTAAATTTAAAACTCTTTGAATATGAGTCAATAAAAAATGGAGATTTAAAATTTTGAAGTATGAAAGTTAATGTAAATATTACTTTAGAATTCCAAATCAAAATACAGAAAAAAGGGATAAAAAAGTATCAGTATGATTTAAAGAATACAGGAATTAGAAAATTTGTTTATAAAATATAATTTATAATTTTTTTTATAGGCAAAAATAATATAATCTTATTTTTAATTAGAATATTTAAATATTTATATTGAAAAAAAATGAAAAAATAATTAAAAGATTCATAATAAATATCATTATAAAAATTAAATAAATAAACAAAAAAAAATTAAATTTATAATATATAAAAAAGAAATGATTTTTAATAAGTTCACAATTTTCCTCCTTTTAATAACATCTCTAATAATATCAAAGCCAATAGAAAAACAAGAAAAAGAGACACATGTCTTTCTCCTAACAACAAATTTAACAAAACAAGAAGTAGAAGAAATATTAAATGCACCTCAAAACCCAAATCAATCATCTCAAAATAATGCAGTAACAAAAAAACACGATGATGACGATGATGATGATGACGATGATGATGATGATGATGATGATGATGATGATGACGATGATGATGATGATAAATATGAATGTTATCATTGTAGAAAATGTAGAAAATGTGAATCTCATAAAAATGGAAATAATGAAAAACATAGTCATCATCATAAAGATAAACATAGTCATGGTAAAAATAATAATGTAAAAAATGAAGTTACTGAAAATTTACCTGAAGAAAATTTAAATAATGTAGAAAACACTTTACCTGAAGAAAATTTAAATAATGTAGAAAATACTTTACCTGAAGAAAATTTAAATAATGTAGAAGATACTTTACCTGAAGATTTAAATAATGCTGTGAATGAAGAAACTATACCTGAAAGTAATTCTAATGTTATTGAAGAAGTTATTCCTGAAAATGGTTTAAATGAAACTATTGTTGAAGAAATTGTACCAGAAGAAAACTTAAACGTTCCCGAAGAAAATTTATTACCTGAACCAAATAATAATATTACTGAGGAAATTTCAAATATTACTGAAAATATTAATGAACAAGTAGATAATATTACTGAACAAGTAGAAAATATTAATGAACAAGTAGATAATATTACAGAACAAGTAGAAAATATTGTTGAAGATGTTAATAATACTAAAACTGAAGTTATTGAAGTTATTGACCAAAATGATAATTTAAATCCAAATGCTAAAGCTTTGTTAAAGGCTGAAAAAGAGAAAAATCAAAAAGAAAAAAAAGAAAATAAAAAAGAAAAAAATAAAGGGAACAAAGAAGAAAAAAAAGGAAATAAGGATAAAAAAGGTAAAAAAGAAAATAAGGAAAAAAAGAAAGGAACAAATAAGAAAAATAATAATAAAGTTGAAGTGACTGATTCAATTGATGAAATAATTAATGAAGTTAATAATACTTTAAATGGAACTGTATTTCTTGAATTAGATAATGAATCTAATTCTGGAATTTTAAGTTATTTATTTGGAATTTTTATTATTATTTGTTTTGTTGGTTTAATTATTATTGGAACACAATATCAGAAATTTGCAGGAAAATTTAATAATGATTATCAAAATGAGTCTTTAACTAATTATCTTTTGCTTGATTCTCTTAAAAAAGATGATGATTATCCTTCTGTTACTAATTTTTAAAAATATATTAATTTTTAAAATACTTTAAATTTTTTTATTTTAATTATTTTTTGTTGGATTAATATGATTAATTATTAAATCATATAAAATTGTTAATAATTATTATATAAAATAAAAAAACAAAAAAACTAAAAAATCATCAGACATTATTTTTTTTCATATTTAGCACATTTATCAGCTCCAGGTAAATTATGTAACAATTTAATAACAAGAGGTTCACATAATCCAAATTTTTGAGTACCACTAACAGTGACTTTTTTTCTTTTTTTATCTTTTAAATCATTAATTTTATTACAAACATAAGACCAACAAGCAGTAGAAGATTCTCTAATAATAGGATTATTAGGATCTTCACTAGAAGTTAATTTATATTGAGGTTTAATTCCTCCATCTAAAATTTCACATGTGTATTTTGCTCTTTGATCTAAATTGAACATTGATTGATAAACTCTTATTGCTCTATATCCTATTGGAAATAAATTATTTTTACTGTGATAATTATAGTTTTTATATTCTATTTTACCTAAATTTAATAATGTTAATGATTTATTTATCTCCAATGGAAATGTTGGAATTTTGTTTTCTTTGAATTTTAAAAAAAATATATATAAATAATTCAATCTTTCTAAATATTCTTCTGATGTTAATGGTATATTTTTAAAATTTAGATTTTCTTTTATTTCATTATTTAACGATTTTAATCCTTTTTCTTCTATGAATGATATTAATTCTTTATCATGAATTGAACAATCCCAAAAATCTTCTTTACATTTTTCTGGTTTTGAATTTCCTTTTTTTGTTTCTTGTTTTAATTTTTTCAAACCATCATTAAATAATTTAAAATTTTGAGAAATTATATTTTTTCTTATAAAATCAAACAAATTTAAATTTTTTATTAATTTATCAGTTGTCTCATAATCCAAATTAAATCCATCATTATCAGAATATAATTCTCTTTTTATTTCTTCTTCTAAATTTTCTTCTGAAGTTTTTAATTTATTAATTAATTCATCAAAATTTTTTAATAACAAATAATTTTCTTTTTCATTTTTTCTTTCTTGAATAATATTATTTTCTAATAATTTTTCTTTTAAAGAATTATAATCACTTTTTCCTTGAGAATTAATAGGAATTCCAAAATTAATTAAATAATTTACAATATTATTTTTTTCGTCTAAACTAAATATAGTAGATTCTTTAATAAAATCATCTTTGTCATTGTCATTTCCATTTTCGGTGTTTTCATTTTTCATAATAATTTGAGTGATTGTTTTAAGTCTTCGAGTAATAGAATTAGCATTAGGAAATTCTTGGAATGAATTTTTATCTAATATATAAAAAGAAAATTTAGTATCTTTTCTCATTAAACTATAATTACCATAACCATATTTATATGTTCCTCTTAATAAATCTATATCATGTATTCTTTCCCAATAAAAGCAAGGTTTATGGCCAAAATAAATATTTGAAGGAAGAAAATTTAATAAATTATCCCAAATATCATTTGTTGTGTTTATTTTTGATTCATCACTATTTTCTTCTTCTTCATTTATATTTTCTATTTGGAAATTTTCATGTAAATTTTTATTGCTTATTATTTCATTTTTAAACTTTTCTATTGTTTGATTTATTATATATAACAATTGAATTCTTTTTCCCCATATTAATGCACTTTTTTTTATTAAATTTCCCCAATCTTCTATTGAAGGTAAAATATATGGTTCATTATTTTTTTCTTCTATTAAATTTAATAAGAATTCTTTAATATTTTCCTTATTTGATGGTAATAATTCTATTATACATCGAATAAAGGAATTTGACATTACTTTTAATTCTAAATTTGATTTTTCATTTAACACTCCTCCTGAGTTTATTCTTATTTTATTCCATCTATTATATCCATATAATAATATATATTTTTTCAAAGAAAATTTTTCGTGAATTGTCCATTTTTTTAATATTGAATTATCTGGAGGATAATTATTTGGAAATCCTAAATCATTTAAATTTTTCATATTTTCATTTCCATTTATTAAATTATTTTCTAAAGATGAAATATCACTTTTATTTATTATATTTTCTTTTCCTGAAGAAAAAATAAATGTATATAAATGGTCATGACGACAAATTTGACAATCAAATGCAATTTTATCATTGGATTTTATTGTTAATATTTTATTATTATCATCTTTATTTCGAGGAAAAGGTTTTGAATTTATATAACAACTTCCTAAAATTTGTAATTTATATTCTCCTTCTTTAAAAAATAATATTAAATGATAAGGGAAAACCCTTTTACAATTTGTTAATATTAATTTATTTTTTATTTTTTGTTCTTTTAATTCTTTTAATTGATTTGCTTTTGGTTTATTTATATTTATTACTATTGTTTTCCCTATAAAAGATTTACTATCTTGTAATATTTTGTCATCTATTTCTTTTTTTGAATATCTTCCTAAAACAAGAGGTAATTCTCTAATATAAAATTCTTGTCCTGAAGTTACATCAATTATTTTTCCAAATATTGAATCCATTTTTTTACTAATATTATTTGTTCACATTAAATTTATAGTAAATTTTTAAGAAATTATTTTATAAAAAATGAATTTTAATATTTAAAATAAATTTATTGATAAAATTTTGAATTAGAATTATATATTATTAAGTAATTCTTCTTTAATCATTAAAAAAAATGAAATTAAAATATGAATAAAAACAAAAATTAATTTTTTCAAAAAATTTTTTAAAATAAAACTTCTTAACTCATAGTCCCACTAGGTTCATCGAAATCCCATTCTCCTTTTTTTTCAGTCCCATCAGCTAAATACAAAATTCCTTTTCCAACTCCCATTTTAAATTCGCCTTCAAATTTATCTTTATTATGAAAATAAAAAGTCCCAGGACCATCAAAATCATCATTTTTATAATAACCTTCATATCTATTTCCATTATGATACCATTTAGTACCTTTACCATTTTTAGTTCCTTCTTTAAATTCTCCTTCATATCTATCTCCATTCTTATATATAAAAATTCCTTTTCCATCTTTTACATTATTTTTAAATGTTCCTGTGTATTTTCCTCCACTTTTTAATAGAAAAATTCCTTCTCCATCTTTTTTATCATCTTTCCAATATCCATCATATTTATTCCCATTTTTATATATCATTACACCTTTTCCTTCTTTTTTATCACCTTTCATTTCACCTTCATATTGATCTCCATTTTTGGATAATACTTTTCTTATTGGAAAAGTACTTCCTCTTTCATTATCATTAAAAAAATCTCTTGTGTTTGTTTTATTTTCTGAATTGTATTCTGAATTTTCATTTGTTTGACTGTTACTTTTTCTGTAACTACTGTCATTTTCATAAAAGAAAGAATTTGAATGATCATAATAATTTGAAGAGAATAAACTTGATTTATTATTTTTTAAAATTTTTATTATTTCATTTATTTCGATTCTTTCTTTTGGGTTTTGTTTTAAAATTTTAGGAATTAAATCAAGTAAATCTTGAGAATAATTATTATCTCTAAAATCAGGATAAATTGCATTTACAATGTTATTATACATTTCTAATTGATTATTCACTATAAAAGGATTTTTTAATGAAATCATTTCATATAAAATTACTCCTAAATCCCAAATATCAGTTTTATAATCATATCCTTTTCCTAAAATAAGTTCAGGACTAAAATAAGGCAAAGTTCCAACTTGAGTAAATGCTTCACTTTTATCATCTAAATTTTTGGAAATACCAAAATCTCCTAATTTAACATGATTATCTTTTGTTAAGAAAATATTTTTTGGTTTTAAATCTCTATGAATAATATTTCTTTCATGAATATACTGAATTGCAGAACAAATTTCTAAAAACCATGCAACTATTTGTCCTTCAGAAAAAGATTCTCTTTTTTTTATTTTTTCTTTTATTCTCTGACTTAAATCTCCTCCATCTGCATATTCCATTTCCATATATGCATAATCTCTGTCAAAAGAAAATTTTTTGAAATTTACAATATTTGGATGTTTGAAATCTGATAAGAGAAATCCTTCCTGAATCATATATTGTTTTTCTTTTTGATCCATTTCTTTCATGTCTATTTCCTTAATTACTGAAAGTATATGATCTTCTTTGTTTTCTACAAGAAAAGCTTTCCCAAATCCTCCTACTCCTAATATTTTTTTACATATAAATTTCTCATTAAGTGGCGAATTTTCTCCAAAAGACATTTTTTTATATTTTTATTAATTCTATAAAAACTATTTTTTCTTCCTTAAGAAATAAAAATAATTATAAAAAAATTGATAAATATATTTAAAATATTTATTATAAAAGAAAATAAAAATGAATAAAAATAAAAAACCTCAAATTAAAAAAACCAATTATTGTTTGAGTGATAAGAACATAGCAACACCAGCTTTAATCCAGACACTTTGTGGTCTATCAGAAGGTAATTCGACGAATAAAATATAATTAGTAGAATGACCAGTAGTACTTAAAGTACCAGCTCTAGAAAGTACTTTATATAAAGGACAGAAGTAAACACCTTCTGTAGGTAAAACTCTATTAGCAACTGGGATAAAATGAATCATAGGAACATCAGTATATAATTCTTTTGGTAATGAATCATCTAAAATATGAGTGTCGTAATTCCATCTTGCTCCTTCTAAAAACATTCCATGTACATAAACTCCATTTTCAGGTTTTGATGTTATATCACTTGGTTTTTTATCATCTAAAATTTTGAAATCAAATGTTAATAAATCTATTGCTGTTTTTGAAGATCTTGCATAATTTTGTAATACTGCTGTCATAAATGCTTGTGGGAAAGAAAATCCTGAGAACCAGAAAGTATTTGGTGTTTTACCTGAAGAAATCCATTCTTGGAAGAATTTTATTCTTTGATCTAAATCTATTAACCATGAACTTAATGGTTTAAGTGAAAGGAAGACTTTACTCCATGATGAAGGTACTTGATTAATATATAAACTTTGAGACATTTCTTCTGTTTCTTCATCCATTACAATTCTACCTGTTAATCCTTTTTCTAATGTAACTATTGAGGTTTTCATTACATTAAGTAAGACATTATATCTAATTACTTCTTGTAACAAGACTGTGTTAAGTGATTCATTATAATCAGTTGGGAATTGTTTAAATACAGCTTCTCTGTCAAATGGTTCTGGTGTTTTCTTCCTGATATCATCTAACAATTCTAATATTTGACTTTCTTGACTTTTTCCACCAGATGATGATTGTCTTGGTTGAATACCTAATACTGTATTTAATAAATCAGCTCCTTCATTTTGTGCAGTAATTATATCTGCATTGTCATGTAAACCAAAAACTTCTGGTTCACTGTTTACTGGAAGATTTTCTATATATGTTAAATATGCATCATGCTCTCCTGGTTCTGGACAATAATACGTTCCACTTTTTGAGAATTTATATTTTGAAAATTGGAATATTTGTTCATTTAGATATGTATTTAATATTGTTTTAATTAATCTTTGATCTTTATCATCTGTAACACGACCTCCATAATTAATATCTCCTATTAAATAATCCAAGACTTGGTATGGAATATTTTCATATTCTTCTAAGAAAATTTTTATTTGTTTTCTTGAGACCATCCAATCTTCATTTGTGAAATCATATCTTACATTCCAACCAATAGGACCATATTTTCTTCTATCTTGTACAATTGCATGGAAGAATGATAAACCGAATAAGAGAGTCTTATATTCATTTCTCTTAAGACAATCATCTTCTAGATCTTTAGGTTCAATTTTCTTATAATTTCTTAATATATTATTTTTCAAACCTTTGGGAGGTTCTACAGTAATTTTAACTGAATTTTGTAAAATACTAACAGGGAAAAATGGATTTGACATTGAAGTTAACCATAAACGGAAATCTTTATCAGGCCAATTTGTATCAAAGTTTTCTACAATTTCTTCAAGTTTACTCATGAAACTTTTTGCAAGATGGCAATTTTGTAAAAGAACCCAACCTCCTCTTGTTCTCATATCTTCTAATACTTTCATAGCTTTACCTTCTTGACCTCTTCCCAATGATACAGTATCGAATTTATTTTTATCATAACCTTGATCTTCCGCAAATTTCTTGATATCATTTATTGGGTCTGAACCTGGTGATAAAATAAATATTAATGGAACAATATTTGATGATTGTTTATATGATTTTGCCAATTCAAATGGTGGAGGTTCTATAAATTCTTTACCTATATTATTTTCAATCCATAATTGAATAGCATTGATTAATTTATCGGGACGAATCATTTTAATAATCATTAATTTAATGAAATGAGAAGTTTTATTAAAATTATTAATTTTTTCTTCCCATTCATCAGGTAAAGGATCATTTTGAGGAGCATGACTGTCATATAGGTCTTTCCAAGAGTTAGGTTTCTTCATAAAGTGATTTTCAATACCTTTTGTTTCTTCAAAATTATGCTCCATATAATATAATTGTCTATAAAAAGTAGGCCATTCATTTTTATTAATCCAGTCTGTTGGATTTGATGGAATTTCAACATCTCCACTTGGACCAGCTAAAAAGTATCTCCATTGATCATTTGGAATTGATACTGCATGATCTGTTGTTCCTACTATTATTTTTTGACATATTACAAAGGAGAATAATAACTTATCTTTTTCAAATAATGATCTACATACATTTTCATATAAATTTTTAGTGAAAATTTTATTCAAATTTGCTATTCTTATATCTTTATTGTTTGAATTTGGTGTTGTTTTTATTGAAAATTCATATAATTTACTGAACCATTGAAGTGAGAATTGGTACATTGGATCTATTGATGATAAATCTAATGTAGCAAAGAATAAAATTGATGATCTTTCTGCAGCTGGACGATATTTTTCTCTTTCTTTATCAATTTTAATTGTGGTTTCTTTTGATTCTTCAATTTTCTGTGAAATTTCTTCTGATTTAGTTTTACTTTCTTTAAGTTGATCAATTAAATCATCATTTTCTAAGAATTTAGCAATATTACCTCCTTCTAAAGCATTTAAGATTTTATCTTCTGTTGCTTTTAATTCTGCCATTGATTCGAAATTTTCTATTAAAATAGCATTTTTTCTTTGCTCTAATTCAGGCATTTCATTATTAATAAGAAGTGTCATCATTTGTTCTTGTAATCCTTGTGGAGTAATACCAAAGTTTACTATTGTTACTTTCACAAATGTTTCAGGTGAATAATGTGGATTTGGAATTGTTGTTGATAAATGAAGTTTAAATTTATTTGACCATGGAATTAAATCTTCTCCTATTTTTATTTCTACACTAGTACCAGTTTGAATAGTTTGTTGATTTAAAATTGGTTCTAATGTTGGGTCTAAATTTTCAGAAACATTTTCTAACAATACCCACTTTTCAGCTCTAATAGCACCTTTAATTAAATTTAAGAAGTTTTGATCAGAAGCTTTAATAACAACTAAACATTCTTGTCTCTTACCGAATTTTTTAATATAATTAGAACCTTGATTTTGAGGATCAATCATTAAAGGCCATCTTCTAGTATTTTTAATAATAATACCATTTTCAATACTTAAATTATCATTAGGTAACCCATTAAGTTTCCATTCATTAACTTCAATTGGATTTTCAAGTAAACCTTTCATAGTAATTCCTTCAGTATGAATAATATCTAATTCTTCAATTTTCTTTCTCCAATCATTTTCTAAATTAACACGATATGAATAAATAAATGGTCCATTATAACAAATTGCAGCTGCTGCCATTAATGAATCTCCTGCAAGATTTGCTACTTGTAATTTAAGATCTGCTACATTTTTAGTCCAACGTGCTTGTTCTCCTGAAAGTAATGATATTAAAAGTGTTGCTCTTCTTAATTTTTCTTCTGCTGTTTTTACTTGTTTAGATAAACTTGCTTGTTCATCCATTGCTTTTTTATAATTCTCATCTAATTGACGAACTTCTTCTTCTGCTTCTCTACTTTGTTTAATTGCATTTTCTTTAGCTCTAATTGAATTATTTTTATCTTCTGTTGCTTTATCAAATTTGATTTGAACTGGTTGAATAATATTTTCAAAGTTTTCAAGATATTCTGCTAAAAGCATCATATATTCATACATACCGACTAAAGATTTTGCTGCATTTTCAATTATTTTTTTAGTAACTTTACGATTTGTGAAATATTTTACTAATTCTTTAATATGTGATTTCATTGGATCAACTTCTAATATTTCAATTGTATCACAAAAGTTTCTTAATTTTTTAAGTAATTCTCCTGTTTTGTTAAATTCTATAAATGCAAGTGCTTTTTTAATATCATACATTTTTGAACCATCCGGATTTGTTTGATCTTTAATTTCATATTCTTTAATTTTCCAATCATTACCTGCTAAAAAGATTAAAAGACCTGTGAATAAAATTTCTCCACCTTCTGTTAATTTTTTATATGAGTTTGATTCTTCTAAATGTTGTGGTTGGACTTTATTAATTGAATTTTTAGCTTTAACAATAAGTGGACGTACTTTTTCTTTTTCAGCTTCACAAATTGCTAATGTTGCTGTACATTCTTCATCAAGTTTTTTAGCTTTTGCTTCTTCTTCTTGGGCAGTTGCTTTTTTCTTTTCTGCTTCATCTTTTTTTACTGTAAGTACACTAACTAATTTTTCTGTTTCTTCTGTTGCTTTTTTCAATAAAGGTCTTTGTTTTTCAATTTGTTCTTGCATTTTACCAACTTCAACATTTGCACTATTAAGTACTGTTAAACCACTTTCAAATCTATTTATACTTTTATTAAATTCTTTTGTTTTAGCTTGAATAATTTTACTATATAAAGAAAGTAATTCTAAATATGAAGTAGGAGTTAAATATACATAACGTCTCATTTGTTCTGAATAAGATTTACTTTCACCTTCAACTCTTTTATGAATAAATTTAAATGCATTAACAACTTTAGGAATAGTATCATCATCTAAACCTAATGAATCTTCTTTGAAATTATCCATTGCAACACTTTCTAAAGCATCTTCTGGCCATTCACTAAACCAATCAAGAGTACAACAGTTAACTAATGATGGGAACATTCTTAATCTATTAATAAATGCACCTCCTAATGGACTCATAGCAAGTACAACATGAATATGTTTTTGTACACGATTTAAATAAACTTTCATAACATTACTTTCCATTAAATTACCATATTTAGTCATAACTTCAGCTCTAACAGCATTAATAATTGCATCTTTATCACTTTGTTCTGCATAAATATTAGGAACATCACCAGTATTTAATATACCATTAATATATTCTAACATAAGACCATGAACTAATTGAGTATCTACAATGAGGAATGTTTGACTTCTTTCTTCAATACCTGCTTTCATTAAACATTCTTTAACATTTTTACCAAAATCTGACATTCCATAACCTTTAACAACATCAATTTGATAACAATCATATGTATTAATAAATGTTGCTAAACGAGCTAATGATTGTCTTCCACTACCTCCTACTCCAAGTAATAATGCATTTCCTTGAGGTTGACGTAATATACGACATATACGAGATACATGACCACATGCATCTAAGAACATAACTAATTTTAATTTTTTCTTTTTACCATCTTCATTATATTCTTCAAGACGTTGATTAATTCTCTTTATAAATGCAGGAACATCTGTTACTAAATTATAATTTCTCTTTGAATATGCATCAGCTCCCATAAAATCACAATATATAATTGTTTTACCATATTGATATAATAATTCTTCATCAGTATTAAAAACATCATTTGCTCCTTTTTCAAGTAATTCTCTTAACCAATTTCTGTCTTGATCATTAATTAAACGATCACCAAAAACTCTTGTCATTTCATGAGCCCATATACGTGCAACATCACATCTTTCTTTAGTAATTTCTAATGTAAGAGAACTTACACCTTGAAGTACTTTTGATATATCTCTTAAATTGAAAATATAATGCATTTTAGCAGGAGTTGGTAACATAACATTTTTAATTTCTTTATAATCATCAAGAGTTATTTTAATTACATCAGGAATTGCATTTTTAATTTCTTCTGGGAATTTTGCAAGGAAAAAGTTAAGTATTGTACTAAATATCATTGTAATAGATTGATCATCTAATTCATTATATGTTATTAAATTGAAATGTCTTTGGAATCTTTGTGATAAATAATTTCTTCCACCTCCAGGAAGTCCCATAGCTCCTAAAAGAATAATATTTTCAACTGTAATAAATTGTTTATTAATTAAATTATACCAACCTGAATGATCTAACCATTGTCTAAGTAATTCAATTGGAGGTTGTGCACCAGAATCTTGTCTAACAGGCATATTTAAATCATCAATGAAAATTGCAGCTGGTTTTTCTGGAGCATATCTTCCTCTACCTCTTCTTTGAATTTTACCCTGAATAGTTTCTCTTGTTTGTTTTGCTGTTGTTTGTGCTGAAAAGTTCATTATGATACTCATATATTTTTCACCAAGTCCTTTTGTTAAAACTTCATTAACATTAATAGTTTTTCCTGTACCAGTTGGTCCAGTTGTAATAACATGTTTATTTGATACAATTAATTGTTTAATAACATATGAATTACGTACACTATCTGGAGTTGGAACAATAATTTCAGTATAACCAATATTATGTGGTAATTGTAATTTTTCTATAATATTAATCCATTGAATCCATTCACCTTTTTCATAATCGAATAAATAATCATAACAAGTACCACTCTTTGGTAATTCAAATCTTTTATCAATAACTTTTTCTGACATTAATTGACGGAAATGTTCATTAAATTTAGTTCTTCCTTCTTCATTTGTTGTTACACCAACACCCCATATAATTGCAAAATAGAATATTCCTTCTAATACATCTTCAACTTGTCTTACATCATCATCCATATTTTTAAATTGGGCTTCTTGTGATCTAAATTTATCAAAGAATGTATCAATAATTCTCATTACACTTGAAGCTAAATTATTATCAACTGTTGGACATGGTTCTTTTACTTTTCTACGAACAAAGTATACTAAATCATCTAAATAACTATCAAACAATTGAGTTAATTTTTTATTAATACTTTCAATTGGATTTTCTTTTTTTTCTATTTTCTTCTTTTTTTCTTTTTCTTTTCCTCCTTTTTGTTGATTTTGTTGTGCATTATTTGCATTATTTCTTGCAAGAGTTTCTAACATTTCATTTAATTTTTTAATCCAACAAATATAAAGAGGTTGAATTCCAAGAGATGAAGGTTCCATATAAACCATACCACATCTACTTACAGTAGCAGGAGAAGCAACAACTAAATCTTCTACTTCAAACATAATTGTAATCATATCATTTAATAAAATAATATCAGAAGAAGCTAAACATAATTTTTTAGAATCATCAAGTACACTATTCATATCTTCAATCCACATAGCATCAACAGGACCATCAAAAATAATCCAATATTTAGTTTTTCCAGCTGTATCTCTCTTACATTCATTAATAATAACAGGGACAATACCAAAAGACCATTCACCTGTATCAGTATTTTGTTCAGAATATAATTCTGCATGAGTAATAGCTTTTGGATTTATTATATTTGTTTGAGTTTTAAAGAAAATTTTATCATCTGCTAAACGAGAAATTGCTTCTTTTAATACATTATAATTTGATGTTTTTCCACCTCCTGCAGGACCGACTATCATTAAACCATGTCTAACTTGTAAAGTATCATATAATTGAATAATTTTATCTTTGAATGCTTGTGATGGGATTAAATTATATTGTGATGATTCACATACTTTATCAACTTCATTAAGTAAATCTCCATAATCAATTTTAGGTCTTGTTGTTCTTGGGAATAAGTCACTAATAATATTTCTAAATAATGGAATATCTTCTTTAACAAATTTTGGAACATTAACATCTTCTAAAGCTCTTAATAAAAGTTGATCTTCTGGTTTATCAGTTTCAGTTCTTTTTAATCTTCTAGCAGCATTTAATACAGATTTTACTGCTCTCATTCCAAAATCATAATGACCTTGAGTTGATAATTGTTCTGAAGATAATTTCATTGTTGAGACAACTTTAGTAGCTAATTCATTAGCTTGAACATAACCTGAAGAATAAAGATTAATTTCTGCAATTAATTTATAATCGGGAACCATCATAGAAATTGATCTGAATAAGGCTTTTAAATTATCTGGTAATTCAGTTCTACCTGCATAACCTGGATTCATAGTAATAAATACACAGAATGTTGGTAAAATTCTAATAGTACTACCTTCAAATACAATTTCAGTTTGATTTTTATCTTTAGCACCAAATAATGTTAATAATTGTTGAGCAATAACTGAAAGTACTTCAATATTAATTCTATTAAATTCATCAAAACAAATCCAAGCACCACAACATGCTAAACCTTTAAAGAATTTACCAATCATAACATAATCTGTATCATCGGAACAATTATAAACAATACATAATTTACCTAATGTTCTTGCAAGATCTTTTGTAGTTTCAGTTTTTCCTGTTCCTGCAGGACCAGCAGGAGCACCACCTAAATTAAGTCTTAATGCACCCATAAGTGTTAAGTTACATTTATCTGTTAATGGAGTAATAACAAGGATTTCAGCATTACCAACATATTCATAACCATAAGGGAAATCTGTTTGTACTGATTTAACAACACAATTATATTCATCTGGTTTTAGTGATTGATCCCAATAATATCTCATTTGCATAATCCAATCAAAAGCATTTGTTCTTTCAACACCCTTAGAAACTAAATTTTTCATAACATTTGAA
>JAEEGI010012580.1_pt1 | contig 18087 bp, 14 predicted proteins | sample 8958751 | NCBI WGS metagenome assembly JAEEGI01 (sample SAMN16246545, study PRJNA631951) | gut metagenome | biome: gut microbiome; feature: rumen; material: KS-attached | host: Bos | place: Iran: Karaj | collected 2018-10 | reverse complement strand
GAGGCCTGGAGTTTTACGGTAGAATTTTCGAGATTATGATTGAAAACACTATGCTTTCTACAGAAGAAGCGATTAGTAAGTATTTCTCTGAGAAGGGAATAGCTGTAACTGATGCGGAGCTTTACGATATAAACGAAAACATAGCTGGATTCATAGAAAATGAGGTAAGAAGAATTACCAAGCTGGAAGGTATGAAAGCTTTGTCTGATCTTGGTATATCAGTTCAAGTCTATGGAACTAACTGGATAGATGAGGATTATCCATTTGGAGAGAGTATTCAGATTCATGACAGGATCGGGCGAGAGGAGCTGATGGAGATCATAGGACACGCAAAGATTTCCCTTTGCTTTGTGCCATGGTACAAGAGAGGCTGTAGTGAAAAAAATTTTGATTCCATGCTCAATGGAGCTCTTTGCGTCTCTGACAGAAGCGAATATCTTATGGAAAATTATAAAGATGGTTATAATATAGTCTTTTTTGATCTTGGAAATCCGCAGCAGATGGCGGCAGATATTAAATGGCTTCTTGATAATCCGGATGCTGCAGAAACTATAGCACATAACGGTTATGAGACAGCGAAAGCAAATGACACATGGGGACATAGATTTTCTAAAATTATGGAGATAATAGAAAATCAGAGACTTTGAAGCCAAGGGATGAGTTTATGAATTCTCAAACAAGAATGTATGTTATGACGCATAAGGACTTTCAACACCCGAATATGGAGGGCTTTTTCCCTTTACAGGTAGGAAGTGCGCTCCATGAAGATCTTGGATATCTTTGGGATGATACCTGTGATAATATATCTGATCTTAATCCATATTATGGCGAACTAACAGGACAATACTGGGTTTGGAAAAATGATCATGATACTCAGAACATAGGATGTTGTCATTACAGAAGATATTTTCTAAACAGTCAAAAGCAACTGATGAGTATCGATGAGTTGGAAGATGAACTGTCAAATACTGATATCCTTGCAGCGTGTATTGAAGATCCAAGAACCTGGAGAGAGCTTTATGGCGCAGGGCACAATATTAATGATCTACTGGCTATGGGAGCAGTATTACAGGAAAACGAACCGGATGCTTTTGCACTTTTCGAGCAGTTACTAGATAGTCATACTATTTGTTTTGGAAATATGTATGCGATGCCCAAAAGAATCTTTGATGAATATATGGAGTGGCTGTTCCCAATCTTATTAGAGACTGGAGAACGAATTGATATAAGCGGCTATGATGCATACGAAAAAAGGGTCTTTGGTCTTCTTTCGGAGAATATGATTCAGATTTTTGCCAATACCAGGGGATATAAATTGACTAGCGGAAAAGTGGCTATCATCGCAGAAAAGGCAGAGACGACTGAACTTAAGCAGGCGATAGCCCAGTTGGTAAAAGAAGACAAAATAAAAGAAGCAGTGGAGCTCTTTGAACAGTACTGTACTTATCGTAAAGATGTTTTGTTTTCACAGTCAGATGTTAGTAGAGAATTGCCACTAATAGGGAAACTGCTAAAAGTGATGGAACAGGAAAAGGCTGCGGGCAGTGGTATATACTATGGGAAATCTGATGACATAAAAGTTTTGTTGAATATGTTTAAAACAGAACAAGAAAGGCATTAACGATATAACAGGTGAGTGTCAACATTCATCTAATATGTTATCCAGTATTCTTGTGGCTTCTATCGCTCCGCGAAGATTTAGGTGATCAGCATCCATGAAATACTCTTTTCCTTCAATGCCCAAATCGTTCATATCCAAATAATGGATTGCTTCTTTGCATGAATTGAGAAAACTCAAAATGGACTGCTTGTACTCTTTTCTTATCAGGCTATTATATTCAGGCGAAAAAGGTGGTATCACAACATAAATGTTAATCCCCTTCTGAGAGAGATCATTAAATAACGAAGCTAATAAAAAGGCATTTTCTTCATATGTTTTCAGATGCTCGAAGTGCCTGTTGTGCTTCTGGGGCAGTCCTTTTGCATGATTCGTTCGTTCTTCTTTTGAAAGGCAATGCCATCCACCGCGTGTGTAAATCGGGTAATTGGTAATTTCTCTTTCAATTGCTTTGCCATAGTATTCCGGTTGTTCACCGAAATAGTTTATAACAGAGTCTTTATGTAGCTCAAGCCAGTAACCGATCACTCCTTCATCGTCAATTGATTCGTTGCAATTATGTACATCGTTAAATAGTGCATTGTAGATTGTGTAGCATTTTTCTTTGCTTGATGAAAGAGAAAGATCATAAAACATGCTGTAATAACCAATAGTTAATACTACGTTTTGTATACCTGGATTTTCAGATAATGCTCTTTTGATATGTAAAGAATCATAATACAAGTCCTGGGAATGCATGCACAGATTTACCGCGGGGTGAGACATGTATCGGGGGTCGAATGCGTCAAGCCCATATGAAAGCCCGGTTATCACAGTGTTATATAAGGGATTTCTCAATGCTGCATGGGAAGCGTATAGATAACATAATTCATAACACTCACTAACTATTTCCTTTTCTTCGCTTGACAAACTATCTTCGTCTTCCAGGTACCACAGGTTGCTCATGTTTCCTCCTTATTGGGCTTGTAAAGTGGTTTTTTTATAATATGATCTAGTATAATTATAGCAGAATTGGAATATTACAATATCCAGTTTGCAAACTTTTGGGTGGTATTCCTCCAAAGGAGAAAGAGCTTTTGCAGAAACTGGTTCATATTAAGAGGGATGCTGTTATTTGAACTTATGACGGCAAGGCTGAAGTTTCTAAAAAAATTGCATATATTGACATAGCTATCATGAAGGAATGTGACAAAAGTTTGTTTTATCATGAGCAGGATAAGGCGGAATCTTAGGGAGAGCATGACATGGCACTTGATTTTTTGGAAAACATATATGAAAAAGCAATGCTGATTCAATATACAAAGGAGACATTGTCTTGCTTACATGAGAATACATTATCTAGAGCGATTGACTTGAAATGGAGAGGGAAGGTATTGCCAACATTATCCTCTATTTGTAAAAAAGAATCACAGAGTTTTTTGTGTGAGCCATTTATTACTGCCTCTAAGAGTATGGCTGATTTATCTAGGTTCGAGGGGGCTATTCAAAGTGAATTGTTGCCTGCTTTGTATCAGTATATTGAGCAATATAACGTGATTGATGTTGAAGAATCGAGTTATAGATTACATAGCAGTAAGTCAGGATTTTTAACATTGTTTGACATGAATAGGAATACATATATACATTCTACGTATGATCCTATGGATGAGGCAAAGAAATTCATCAATAGAATATATGATCCGGCAAAAGATGAGTATTGTGTTATTGGCGTAGGTCTTGGATATATACCATATCAATTATGGAAACTGTCAGATGAGTCAATAAAACTCAGAGTTTTTGAAACTGATGTTAATTTGGTTCAGTATGCATACGACTATGGAGTACTTAATTGGATCAGTGATGGTGACATTGAAGTAGTGATTGGGGATATGGAAGAGAATGTTAATGAGTTTTTGAAGAGGGTAAATAATCAAAATGTTGGAGGATTTATATCTCCATGGCTTGAACTTGACATTCTTTTTAAATATTCAAATCTTGGAACCTATATGCTGAACAGATGCCCAAATGATAAGTACTTCTGTGTATGGACAATAAACATTAGGAAGAATATGTGTGAGAAGGTGAAGAGCTTCGATCTGCTTGCTGATAGAATAAAACCATGTAGAAAAACTATAATTGTTGCAGGAGGACCTTCTTTGGATGATAACACAGATTTTTTAGTGAGTGAAAAGGATTCGTCAACAATAATTGCTGTTGATGCGGCAGTAAGAGCATTGATTAATAAAAATATTATTCCTAATATCATTGTGGCAGTTGATAGCAATGAGTCGTTAATGCATTATATTGCAGGTGTTGGTGATTTGGTCAAAGATATACCCCTTATTATGACTCCTTTGACATATTGGAAGTATGTTAAAGAATATTCAGGCCCCAAATATTGTATCCAGACCAGAGATAGTGTTTCGTTTCTTGGAAAAAAGGACAATGCCGGGCCATACTTGGATCATGCGTCAATTGCAGTAACTGGCACAGCGCTAGAGGTTGCATATTATTGTGGGGCAAAGGAAATATATCTAGTTGGAGCTGACTTGGGTTTTCCGGGGGGGAAACTTTACGCAGAAAGCGTGGTTGATGGTACGATGGCAGACATTGCCGATGGTACGGTGGGAATATCAGTTGATGGAGAAAGTATAAGAACCACCCCCACTTTTCTGGAATTTAAAAGAAGTATGGAAAAGCAGATAGCTTTTCATAAAGGAGAGACTAGAGTTATAAATATGTCACAGCATGGCCTGGATATTGCTGGTACTGAGCGATACCACCAACAGAAAAGGGGGAATCATAGTCAATATCAAGATTGCAATTAATAACACTAATATAAAGTGGTCTCCAACGGAGGCAGGCACATGGCGATAAATAAAGTCGTTGATGGGAGGAAAACAAGGTCACATATGCATATGGCAGATACTTGTCATCGAATGCGAGAGCGATATTCATTTTTTCCGCCATAATGCTTATTCGTCCTTTCGTAAGATGCAGCCGTTGTCTGCAAGCATTATTGACAATGAATTATTACTAATCCTGGGATCTTCTATGAGAATAATGTCAAATGATCCTTTGTCCCAAGGGAGACTGTAACCTTCTGAAAATCCCCATACGGTGCTGTCCAATATAGTGTCAGCTATGGACTTCTCTATTGGAGTGTTGCATATACCAGCAACGTATGCTCCTTCGATGCAGAACTTTATTTTAGAGCCATTTATCCCAAATCCGCATGAAACATCCAGTACTCTGGGAGGACGTCCCATTTCCAGGTGTTTTCTATTGACTAATTCAATTGCTTCATCCCAGGTATCACAATAGTCACGAATATCAAATCCCCATTTGGCTATGAACTTGTCCTTGCTTATGTCTAATGCATCGTTGTGCCCTGCAAAACCACTGCCGCCATCGTGATAGATGAAGCTGTTTGAGCATATATACTGTGTGAAGCCGGCTCTTGCTACTCGTATTCCAAGATCATCATCTTCAAAGTATCCTGGTGAATACAATTCATCAAAGACCTGATCATTTACTGATACGTCATTCAGAACGCTTCTACTTAAAAGTATTGCAAATCCGGTAAGGCGAAATGCGGCCTTGTACGGTGCAATCAGTGGTATGGAGTATCTTTCTGCGACCTGTCTGAAAAGGCGAAGGCTGTCATCAAGCCCCAGATCCTTGTGCCATTTTCTTCCGAGAGCTTTGCCTGCCAACTGCTCAAATACTTCAGGTTTAATATCCTGCAGAGGTGCTTGATTAGATAGTGCTCCTGTTGCGCCAACGCTTCTGTTTTCATAGAGCCCCATTCTTAGCCAGAATAGAGCATTGGGCATAAGAACAGTATCATTATTGAGAAAGAATATATCATTGCTAGGGGCAGAATTCATCACGCCTATGTTGCATCCTTTTGGGAATCCCGTATTTTCCTTGTTATCCACAAATACAAAATTATATATGCTGGACCGCTGCTTTTCAGAAAGATAGTCGATCACTCTTTTGTCGGTGGAGGCGTTGTCTACCACGACCACTTCATATGATCCAAGGGGCATGGTTTCTTCTATGGATTCAATGCATTTTTTGAGGATTTCGTAGTCGTTATAGGATACTATCGCAATCGAAACATTTCTGACCCTGAAACCAGACTGGGTTTTTGAATACGCGTAGCTTTCCTGTATAATCTCTTGGTCTTCTTTATGGTCGCAATAGTGAAGCGACATTTCAAAACACAGAAAAGCTTTGTTTACATTGACATTTAGCCAATATAGTCCAAGCATATAAAAAAGCTCATAGCTTCTCTGGTTATACTTAAGACCGTTGGCTATAGCAGTGTATTCGCCATGGCTGTTTCCTTGTTTTTCCCAGTATGAGGCTTCCAAAATATACTTTTTCTCGAGTTCTTCTTTTCTCATATAAGCGCGTATTGTTTCCCACAATTCTCAATATTGATATATAATTAATCTTAATATCAATTATAACCTATTAAGTATGCTATGTCAGTTGTTATGAACAAAATGAAGGACTCTTATTCAAAGGAAGCAAGTCCATGAATTGCCAAACAAGAATGTATGTCATGACGCATAAGGACTTTCAACACCCGGATATGGAGGGCTTTTTTTTTACAGGTAGGTAGCGCACTCCATGAAAATCTTGGGTATCTTAGGGATGATACCGGTGATAATATATCTGATCTTAATCCATATTATGGCGAACTGACAGGACAATATTGGGTTTGGAAAAATGATCATGATACGCAGAACATAGGATGTTGTCATTACAGAAGATATTTTATAAACAGCCAAAAGCAACTGATGAGTATCGATGAATTGGAAGACGAACTGTCAAATACTGATATTCTTGCAGCGTGTATTGAAGATCCAAGAACCTGGAGAGAGCTTTATGGCGCAGGACACAACATTAATGATTTACTGGCTATGGGAGCAGTATTACAGGAAAATGAACCGGATGCTTTTTCGCTTTTCGAGCAGTTACTAGATAGTCATACTATTTGTTTTGGAAATATGTATGCGATGCCCAAAAGAATCTTTGATGAATATATGGAGTGGTTGTTCCCGATTTTATTAGAGACTGGAGAGCGGATAGACATAAGCTGCTATGACGCATACGAAAAAAGGGTCTTTGGTCTTCTTTCGGAGAATATGATTCAGATTTTTTCCAATACCAGGGGATATAAATTGACTAGCGGAAAAGTGGCTATCATCGCAGAGAAGGCAGAGACGACTGAACTTAAGCAGGCGATAGCCCAGCTGGTAAAGGAAGACAAAATAAAAGAAGCGGTGGAACTCTTTGAACAGTACTGTACTTATCGTAAAGATGTTTTGTTTTCACAGTCAGATGTTAGTAGAGAATTGCCATTAATAGGGAAACTCCTAAAAGTGATGGAACAGGAAAAGGCTGCGGGCAGCGGTAGGTACTAGGGGAAATCTGATGACATAAAAGTTTTGTTGAATATGTTTAAGTCAGAACCGGAAAACGACAATAATAACAAATATCCCAAAGGATTATGAGTATGGAAAACACGATAAAAGTCAGCATTATTGTGCCAGCATACAATTCGCACGACACGCTTGCAAGATGCCTTGGAAGCCTTGTTAATCAAACTCTTGAGGATATAGAGATCATTGTGGTAAATGATGCCTCAACAGACGATACTTGGGAGATCATGCTTCGGTGCGAAGCACAGTTTCCAGAGAAGGTAATTGTTGTGGATGGAGGCGTTAATAGAGGAAGCGGCGGTGCAAGAAACCAGGGATTTGATCTGGCTACTGGCGAGTATATTGGACTTGTGGACAGCGATGATTATGTAGCGCCAAACATGTTTGAACTTCTTTATAACAAGGCAAAAGAGGGCAATTACGACATCGTAGACTGTGGATTCTACATGGAAAAAACTGACAGGGCCACAATTTATACAGGAGACAATGTTGCTGGAGATTTGGATGATGCCAAGAGGAATATTCTCATTGCAAACGGTGGATATCTGGTAACTAAGATATTCAAGCGAGAGCTCTTTAACGAACCTGTTATTAGGATGCGCGAGAAGGTGAGATGCCTTGAGGATACTGAGATTCTGATATATATGTTCCTTCGGGCCAGGAATATTGGCAATGTAAAAGAGGTTCTTTACAATTACTGCAATAACGAGGGGTCGGCAACAAAGACCATGGAATTTGAGAGTTACTATCAATCAATCTATGGTGCGATGAAGGCAATTCATGATGCATGCCACGAACTTCCGGCATATGAAGGCGCAAGGCAATCCGTAGAGTACGCTATTATCAACTTATATTCATATGGTGTTAACAGATGCCTTTATGATCACATAAGAAGATGCGGAGCAGACAAAAAGAATATCAAGCGTATCTTCGACAGTATAACCACAGCAGAGAAAGAGCATCTGTCCGATATTGCAAAGCTTAAAAAGGCTATAGTAAGGGGCAGTTACGGGGATAATTCCGAAGTTACTGCCCGCATATCAGATATAGATATATTGCTTATGAAAGAGTGCGACAGAAGGTTTGCATAAATCTAGGGGCTGTCGCACTAATTTAGTGTGGCAGCCTTTTTGACGCCCGGCCCCTCAGGCATCTGCACAGAAATGTTTGTGTTCGTCTGCGGTGTGATTTTCTAAAACTCATTAAGCATCAAATGCCTCATCTCGACGTTGCTCAGAGAAATCGGCATTTGATGCTTTCTTCGTTTTGAAAATCATCATCCTCGTCCGAGAACTGCGCATTTCTGCACAGACGTCTGAGGGGCTGGGCTGTCAGTAAATACCTTCACATGACACAAAAACCAGACTTCGAAAAGCCTGGCTTTTGCTGTAAAATATGTTTATGCGACTAAACAAAATCTTACAAGGAGATTATACAGTTTCTTCCTTGTATCATCAAATCAAACTTCCGCTCGACATAGAGATTTCTATCCCATCCGATGATCCGGTACGCCTGGTAAGTGCATTTGTGGAGGAAATGAATCTTTCTGATCTTTATGAGACTTATGACAGAATCAGAAAGAATCAGGCCACACCGCGTCAGATGCTTAAGATTGTAATCTATGCAGCAATGAACAAAATCTATTCTAGTCGTGATATTGAGTCTGCCTGCAAGAGAGACATCAATTTCATGTACCTTCTGGACGGAGCACCTGCTCCTGATCATTCCACCATAGCAAGATTTATATCAATTCATCTCTCACAGTGCGCAAAACAGATCATGTCACAGGTTGGAACCATACTACTCGAACTTGGTGAGATTTCAGGTGAAAATATATTTATTGACGGAACCAAGATAGAGTCAGTAGCCAACAAATACACCTTTGTATGGAAGAAAGCTGTATCCAAGAACATGATAAAGCTCACTGAAAAGATATGTGTTTTCTGCGCTGAATGTGAAGAGCTATACGGGATAAAAGTAGTCTATAACGACCGGATATCATTACACACCATTAAGCGCCTAAGGAAGAAGCTGTATAAACTCAAGGATGATGAAGGTACCCAGTTCGTACATGGTATTGGAAAAAGAAAGACTCCACTCCAGCGTTCAATAGAAACCCTTGAAGAATACATAGAAAAGCTCAAAGAGTACAACCACAAGCTTTATGTATGCGGCAAAAGAAACAGTTATTCAAAGACTGATACAGATGCAACATTCATGAGAATGAAGGAAGATGCCATGCTCAACGGCCAACTCAAACCTGCGTACAACCTGCAGCATGGTGTGGATTCAGAGTATGTCACATGGCTTGATGTTTTTCCGGCTCCAACAGATACTATCACGCTAATACCATTTCTGAAAGACATGGAGGCTCATCTTACATTCAAGTATAAGAATATCGTTGCTGATGCAGGGTACGAAAGTGAAGAGAACTACGTATTCATTGAGTCTAATGAGCAGACTGCATACATCAAGCCTCAGAACTACGAGCTTTCAAAAACAAGGAAGTTCAGGAATGACATAAGCAGACGTGAAAACATGGACTATGATCCTAAATCAGACATCTACATATGTAGAAATGGCAAGCAGCTTACTGCAGTATCAAAAAAGGCCCAAAAAACAGCAACCGGATATCAGCGGGAAGTAACTATATATGAGTGCAATAGTTGTGACAGCTGTCCTTACAAGAAAGACTGCATCAAAGGAAATAACTGCAAGACCGCGTTAGAAGATAGAAACAAGAAGCTTTCCGTTTCAAGAAAAATGGAAGAAAAACGAGCAGAATGTCTTGAACGAATAACCAGTGATTATGGTACTCAGCTGAGAATGAACCGAAGCATTCAGGCGGAAGGATCCTTCGCAAATGTGAAAGAAGACATGAACTTCAGAAGATATCTGTATCGTGGAAAAGAAAATGTTCTTGCACAGAGCATACTTCTGGCAATCGGCTATGACATAAACAAGCTACATCATAAGATTACTTCTGAGCGGACCGGAACGCATCTTTTTGAATTGAAAAAAGCCTCATAATTTTTGATACTTCAAAACGTAAAAGGCAACAATGCGTCGATTAGCGCATCGGCTTGTTAAAGTACTGTATTTTTAGCAACAGTAAAGATACCTACTCATCAAATCCACAATCCATGGCATTAAAAAGGGGCTTCGCCCAGATGATTTAATCATCTAAAGCGACAGCCCCTTCAATTATTGTTTTGCCACGGAGTGTGAGCTCTTTTACTCCGGATTCCTTATTCTTGTTGAAGTTGAAACTCAGCATGTAGCCAATATCCAGATCAAAGTAATCAAGATAATCACAGATCTGCTGTTCGCCATCGCTGTTATATCTTTCTCCATGCCATATCTTGAGTTCGATGATGTATTGGCGGCCTAAATAGTCAATAATAACATCGGTACGGCGCTGATCTCTTGTCTGTGCCTCAATGTAGTAGTTGCCGGTGCCGTTAATTATGGGCTTGAGATACATAAGAAACAGTTCGCGGCCATCTTTTTCCTTGAATTTTTCAGTGAGAGGGCCAAAAATCTGATTATATGTTTTGATAAAGTGCTCAAGAATAAGTTTTACATCAAGCTGGCTGTCTTTTACGAAAATGTTTCTGTTAAGTCCGGCTTCTTTTGAAATGTCATTGTCATCAAGCTCATCTTCTGATAAGAAGAGATTGTAAAGTCTGGTTTCAAATATGCGATTAGAGATTACGACCGTGTTGTTCAGGTTCTTTATAAAGCCATATGTTTCAAGCTGTACTATTTCTTCCTGGTCAGGGTTATATGCAATTTTTGCACCTTCCATAAGAATTCTTCGAAGGGCTTTTTTTATTTTGGGGTAATTGGTAAGTTTTCCTGTAAGTGAGTCGAAAAGAGTGTTTTTTTCTGAAAGGATTGCTTTTACAGCTTCTACAACACCCTCTTTTGTCCATACATCGGTGAGCGAATCAAACTTTTCAGGAGCAAGTTTCTGGTCCATGATTAGACAAATTCTGCTAACAAGGAACGGATAACCACTCGTGTACTCTCGAATAATCTTAGAAACATCAGCAACATCCATATGAGTCTGGTGGTCAGAATCATATTCGGAGAGCATGTTTTGGATTCCTGATTCGGAAAGGCTCATGTCAAGATCAAAATCAGCTGCTATATTCCAAGGTGAGTTGACTTTATGTTGATCCTCGTCGCGGATTCTGCTCTTAAGATGTTTTACATCAGTAACTCCGGCGAGAATGACAGACTGGAAGGTTGCTGTTCCTTCCGATTCACGACTATTATATAAATCCCGAAGCTGCGAAAGGAAATCCAAAAAGACCTGATTGTTAGTGGCGCTATCTACCTCGTCGATGAACAGGACAATTTTCTTTTCTGAGGTGGCTCACCAGTCAGTGATTACGTCGAATAGTCCCGGGAGGTCAGCGTATTCATCTTCTTGAGATGCTATGGAAGAAAGGCGCTGCTCGATGGCTGGTGATATATTAAGACCGGTTTTTCTCTTGTTCAGGATCATTGTGCTAAAGGCTTTGACGAACTTCTCTTCTGTCTCAAAGCTTGAAGTGCTTAATCCTTGAAAGTCGAGGCTTATTACCAGATACTCATCTGCCAGATACTTCCTAAGGGCTGAAAGCGTGGTGGACTTGCCATATTGTCTTGCCCTATTGATGGTGAAATACTTGCCGGAATCAATCATGAGCTTGATCTGGTAAAGTCTGTCAGATATATCGACCATATAGTGCTTTTCGGGATTACATATTCCCTCTGTGTTAAAGACTCTCATTTTTTCATTCCTTTCAATAATCATTATAAAGCATTGGGTAACGTCAGGCAAAGAGAGATTTGCTGTGCTGGCTGAATGTTTGGTATAATTACGTATATGAATATTCTGCTTTACGATTTCCTAAATTCATACATTCAGTACGACCTACTCTACTTCCTTAAGAAGATGGGGCATAAGTGCAACAATATCAAGGCGGATAACCCGGATGACAAGTACTATGATGAGAAGTTCATGAGAGAAATGCGCCATGAGCTTGAGCATAACTGCTATGATCTGGTACTTACCACGAACTTCTGGCCCATGGTGTCTAAGGTTTGTAAGGAAAAAGATATTCCGTACGTCTCGTGGTTTTTCGACAGCCCGCCCAATCTTCCAACAGCGGAGTGCATGGAATATGAGTGTAACGCAATATTCTTCTTTGCAAGAGCTGACTATGAGACCTATAAGGCAATGGGGCTGGATAATGTGCATTATCTGCCGCTAGCAGTTAATACAGAGCGTCTTGCAGGCATCAGGACCAACCACAACAAATATGACTGCGAAATATCTTTTGTTGGAAAGCTGTATCAGTCAATGCTGCCGGCACTTAAGTCTCATATGACAGACTACCAGAAGGGATTTCTTGATGCGGTGGTGAATGCTCAGATGGGGGTCTATGGTGGATACATTATAGATGACGTTATCACAGAGGAATTCACTGAAAACGTCAGGCAGCAGTACAGGAGCTTATCGGATAAAGCCATTCAGGTAACCCGGAAAGAACTGACCTGGGCAGTTGCGTCACACGTCACCCACCTGGAAAGGATGACTATACTTCGCCTGCTTGGGAATAAGTATGACACAAGGCTTTATACGTTTGAGCTAAGTGATTCGGAGAAAAAACTCATCCCGGGAGTGAAGATCTGCGGACCGGTTAATTACCTTGAAGAGATGCCACAGGTCTTTTATGCGAGCAAGATAAACTTGTGCCCGGTGCTGAAGGCCAACCGTTCCGGAATCCCCCTAAGGGCGCTGGATATCATGGGGTGTGGTGGATTCCTGTTATCAAGCTATCAGAGTGAACTCGCGGAGTACTTTCAGGATGGCGCGGAGTGCGTCATGTATTATTCAATGGAGGACGCAATCGCCAAGGCCGGCTACTACCTCTCTCATGAAGATGAGCGCGCTGCCATTGCGGCTGCGGGATTGGATAAGATAAAGAGGGATTTTAACTACGAGGACAGGATAAAGGTGCTATTGGGAGACTATCAGTAATAAAGGAAAATGTTTTATGAAAATCCTTTTTATGGACTGGAAGAGCTACGGTAACGAGGACATCGTAGCAGCTGTTCAGAACCTTAACTCAAAAGGGAATAAAATCGAGCTTAAGATGTATCCCTTCGACAACCACATAGTGAACGATGACAAGAACTTTATCGGATCTTTTTCAGAAGATCTGAGAAAAGAAGCCCCGGACTTTGTTATGTCTTTTAACTATCATCCGGCAGTATCGGTGGCATGTAACAGTGTGGGCATCAAGTACGCAGCCTGGGTGTACGACAACCCGTCACTGAGATTGTTCTCGTACACGGCCATAAATCCCTGCAACTATATATTCCTGTTTGATTCCCAGGTGTATGAACTGTTTGCAAGTCAGGGCTTTAAAACAGTGTACTATCTGCCTTTGGCGGCAGCAGTAGACAGATACGACAGCATCAGGATAACTGATACGGACAGGCAGAAGTGGGGCGGAAAGATCTCTTTTGTCGGAAGCCTCTACAACGAGGATCACAACTACTACGAGCAGATTGAAGAGAAGCTGTCAGATTACTCAAGAGGCTATCTGGAGGGGCTGATGCGCTCCCAGATGGAGATCGCCGGGATGGATATCGTTGAGAAGTCCATTCCCAAGGCTGTGTTAAAAGAGATGGCGGATATTCTTGGGGCCAAACCTGCTTATGATGGCGTTGAGACCTACGAGTACATTTATTCGAATTATGTGATAAACCGAAAGATAACTTCCATTGAGAGGACTGAGATCATCAGCATGATCGGGGAGAAGTATCCGGTAAACCTTTATACCAAGGATGCGGACTTTGCGGCAGCAGGAGTCGATAATCGCGGAAAGATCGATTATTACAATCACATGCCTTATGTTTTCAAGGCTTCCGACATAAACCTCAATATCACTCTTCGCAGTATACATAGGGGTATCCCGCTCCGTGCCATGGATATTATGGGCTGCTGTGGATTTCTTTTGACCAATTATCAGGAAGATATGCTCAATTTCTTCACTCCCGGTGAGGACTATGTCTATTATGAGAGTCGTACAGATTTCATGGATAAGATTGGTTACTATCTTGAACACGAGGATGAGCGAAAGGCAATTGCGGAAAACGGCCACGCTAAGGTTAAGGCTAAGCATACTTACGAGTTGAGACTTAGGGAGATTATTGATATTGTTGTCAACGAAGTCAGGTGATGCTACTCGGGAGTTGTGGAAAGTTGTGGAGAGTTGTGGAAGAAAAAATAAGTTGTGGAAGGTTGTGGAGAGTTGTGGAGAAATAAATAATAAGTGTTTTTAATAGGGCTCTTATTGATTTAGGAAGATATGACGATTTGAAACGTGCGACTACCGATAAGGAATACCAAAATTAGTTGATAAAAGAACTGGTGAAAGATGTAAAACCTCAAAGTAAATAGACACGACAATATAGTTGAAGTCTAAATGAACGAAGGTGCAGCGAAATGCTGCGCCTTTGTTCGTTAATATGATATACTAAAAAGAGTAGAAGATTCTGCGATGTATGGATAGGATTAACTAATATGCTTGTTTTCCCCGAAGAGTATTGGAAAGCCGAAGTTCGAAACGACTTCAAAATATCTGAAACCATGAAACGTGCCTGGGCTGTACAAATGACAGTCCTTGATAGAGTGCTGGAAATTTCAAAGAAGCACGGTCTTCGGGTGTTTATGGACTATGGATCTCTTCTCGGAACAATCAGACATGGTGGTTACATTCCATGGGATGATGACATTGATCTTTGCGTGTTGAGATCGGATTATATGAAGCTAATATACATCCTTCAAGATGAACTTCCGGATTATTGCGAGGTATACAGTTTCTATACTACTGAGGATTACAACGAAGGCCCCAAAGCATTTGTCACAAACCGCAAGGTCATAGATCTTGGAATAGATCCACGCGAGGCTGAGATCACAAGGAACTATTATGGATGTCCATACATGACCGGAATCGACCTGTATCCTTTGGACTATGTTCCTCAGGACTTTAGCCAGATGGATACAATCAGTAATCTGTACAGCGCAGCCTATGATCTGGCATTTTGCTTTGACAAGTATCGAGCCAGTGGAGAACTGGAGGAGTATCTGTCACAACTTGAGAAAGTGGTAGGAACCAAAGTCAAGCGCGACGAGCACATCAGAAATAATATATGGAAACTCGCAGACCAGATCGCAATGATGACACAGAGACGCGAGAGCAGACACGTGTTGTGGTATTCCGATTTTGTTGCCTGCAAAAGAGATGTCAGAAGAAAGCTAACAAGCTACAGCGAAACGATATACAAGCCTTTCGAGATAATGGAAGTTCCTGTCCCGTCGGGCTATGAAGATATCCTCAAAGTCAGGTTCGGTGAAAACTACATGACACCCCAGCATCAAAAAGGTGCTCATGAGTATCCCTTCTTTGCACCACAGGAGCGCAAGATTCTGGCTTATAGATATGGACTAAAGCTTCAGGAAATCTATTGATATGACCAGACTTCAAAAGAAGATTTTAGGAGAAATGCTCCAAACCATAAAGGGAGCCATAGGCCAGGCCAATGTGGCCATTAGGGAGAACGATGCAAATAAGCTTCAGTCTCTTTTGTCTGCATGTCAGGAAAGTGCAGTTGCTGTCGGTACTGAAATAGAAGGCATTGTAGGTGAGGGAACTCAAACGGTAGCTATACTTGAAGCCTTTTGTGAGGAAGTATATAACGCCTCAGTCAAAGCAGACTCAGACGGGCTTTCTCCTGATTTGACAAAAGAGATGACTGCGCAGATCAATGAAGCTTCAAAGATTTGGGAAGAAGAGATTTCCGTAAAGAGCACAGTACTGTTTTTGCCATGTGAACCAAAGTGGTGGGATGGATTTGAGACTGTCTGGAGAAGAGAAAAAGACACCCCGGACACAACTGTATTTGTAGTGCCCATCCCTTGGTATGAGAAGCGTATTGAAACCGGCGAGGTCATAGTTCATTACAATCCGGAAGCATATCCTAAAGAAATAGGGGCACTGGACTATAACAGCTTTGATATCCAGAAGCTCCATCCGGATATTATTTATATCCAGGAAGCCGGAGACGGAGAAACTTTTGCTTGTTGGTTGGATATGAGATTCTATACAAGCTCGCTCAAACCATGCACAGATGATCTTGTCTATATCCCATATAGAATTGAGCGTGAGCCTGATGTAAAAAACAGAGATCAGCTGGATAAACTTGCCGCAAATATTCTTGTAAAAGGAATCGATAACGTCGACACGATCGTAGTTCAGTCCCCGAACATGAGAAATGCCTATATCAATATCCTCAGGCGCCGTGATAGGGAAAACGGAGTTACCGAAGGACAGGACTGGCCAAGTATCATCAGGGGAACCGGTTCCCCAAGAGCTGAAAAAGTTGCATCCCTTAAGAAGGAAGATTTTGATATTCCACAGGATTGGCTTACATTTATTCAAAGGCCTGACGGTAGCAGAAAGAAGATAATGCTTTATGGCAATTCAGTTTATACTTTCATGAACAGCGGGATCAGTATTATCGAAAAGATACGTGACTCCTTTCAGGTATTCAAAGAAAATGCTGAGGATGTGGCACTTATCTGGCGTCCGCACCCGGAAGCAAGAGATGTTATTGCTTTTCTACGACCGGAGCTGCTTGAAGAATATGATGCTCTGGTAAAAGAGTTTGTAGAAGAAAAACTGGGGATTCTGGATGAGGATGATGATTTTACGAGATCAGTAGTTCTTAGCGATGCCTTCTACGGTGACGACAGCGCCCTTATTACTATATACAAAGCTACCGGAAAACCTATAATGATCGAGAATCTGGAGATACGTTCTAACAGCTGACAGGGAGATGATTGTCTATGAAGTATAACTTTTCATTATGTGCTTCAATGATGTGTGCAGATTATGGACATCTTGCGAGGGAGGTAAAAAACCTGGAAAATGCAGGAATAGACTCCTTTCATATAGACATAATGGATGGACGCTATGTAAATAACTTTGCCATGTCCCTCTATGATATGGCGTACATTGCCAGCGCAACTAAGCTCCCCTTAGACGTGCATCTTATGATTGAACATCCCAGGAATAGTATTGATATGTTTTTAAAAAGACTTCGTCCCGGGGATACAGTATACATTCACCCAGAGGCAGAGTATCATCCATCAGCTACTCTTCAGAAGATAATAGATGCGCAGATGCATCCGGGAATAGCAATTAATCCCGGAACCAGTGTGGAGACTATAAAAGAGATGCTTCGCATTGTGGATCACGTCCTTGTAATGGCAGTAAACCCGGGAAATGCCAGCCAGATGTTCCTTCCTTTTGTGGGAGAGAAAATTGAGCGCCTTATAGAGCTTCGCGAACAGATGGGCTTTAAGCTATATTGGGATGGTGCCTGTGGAAAAGAGCGCATACTGGAATATGCCCCCCATGGAATAGATGGTTTTATTCTTGGAACAACCCTTCTATTTGGGAAGAAGACAGATTATAAGACAATAATCAGCTCAGTCAGGGATATGGACTTTGATTATCTTAAACATGAGAAGAAAGTCGACTGCAATCATTATATGAGCTGAGACTTGAGGAGCATATAGGAAGATGTGGTATGTAATACAGGTTAAGAGTGGGGAAGAAGAGAGGATGAAGGAGCTTCTGGATAAGCTGCGGGTGGATGGAGCTTATGGGGAGTGCTTTGTTCCGCTGTTTGAAGATGTAAAAAGAAACGGTGGAAAATGCCGTATAGGCTTTAGAAAGCTGTTTCCAGGGTATCTGTTTATCGAGAGTGATGATCCGGATAGGATATTTCAGACGCTTAAGAGAATTCCTGATTTTACCAAGCTTCTTGGATCTGTTGAGAACGATGGTACAAAGCTGTTTGTCCCAATTGGAAAAAGAGATGAGGAGTTCCTGAGGACTCTTTTCTCAGACGTCCTCATGCATGTCAGCTATGTGCATATTGCTAAAAATGGCATGATCTACATAG
>JAEEGI010012579.1_pt1 | contig 18088 bp, 10 predicted proteins | sample 8958751 | NCBI WGS metagenome assembly JAEEGI01 (sample SAMN16246545, study PRJNA631951) | gut metagenome | biome: gut microbiome; feature: rumen; material: KS-attached | host: Bos | place: Iran: Karaj | collected 2018-10 | reverse complement strand
GGGCACCGCCATAGACATTGTTCAGGTCTCCTTCATAGACCGTGACTCTGGTATTACCTTTCGTATCACCAGCATTACCACCACCATAGACGTTACCGCCAATGGTAATCTGGGCTTGCATCGAGAATGCAAACAAACTAAACAGTACTATGGTTACGATCTTCTTCACTATTCACTAACTTTTATGACTGGGTTGTCGAGCTCATCTTCGGAGAGCTGATACAGGTAGGTGGGCTCCACCGTCAGATTTATAACAGATTTCTTACCCCGCGCGATCGTCACACCGCTCAGCCCGGCAAGACTGTTCTCGGCCACGCAGTTCTCACGCACTTTGGTTCCTTTCTTATTATAGACATCATACGTACAAACCAGTTTCAGATGGCTCTCGATACCTGTAATCGGAGCACAATAGCTGACGAAACTTGTTCCCTTAATCGTCAGAGGGCGACCTGTAGTGGTCTCCGCGTCTGTACCATAGTCGTATACGGTATTGGTTTGGGAGCCTGCAGCCGTCGTAAAGGCCACATTCTTGATGGGGTTCGTACCGGTAGTGTTCGCATTTAATGTCACTTTCGCCTGAGAGACAGACTGAGATGACTGCAATTCCATCTTCTTTAAGAAGATATTACGCAACTCACTGTACTTAGATCCGATCTTTATCTTGAACTCAATAGCGGCATACAGATGGTCGAGCAACAGACTGACGTAGTTGACGCTGCCCTGTTTCGTAAACTCAAACGTTCCGAAATCAGGTGTCTCGCCCGTACTGCTTCCTTTCACACCGACAATGACACAGAGGTCATCGCCACCCACAGCACTCAGATTATCCAACGTCATAATGGCACCTCCACTATAGTCGGTAACACCATTGGTCACGGTTTGCACAGTTCCTGCGGCTGCCGAAGCAGGAGAGAAGCCAAAGATATAGTTTGTGGTTTCCTTCACACCGATTGTCGACACCCATTGTCCCGTCGTCGGATTATAGACAAAGTTACCCTCCGTCTTCTCCGTTCCAGACATCAGGAAAATCTGAATGGGCGACTGGTCCTCATCGGCATTACTGACATCAGACGGTGCACGGGTCACCGACGACAACTCCAGCGGAGTCTCGGGTATGCCGTTTTGCTGCTCTGAATCCTCAGAACAGGACCACAGCATCACGCCCATCATCAATATCGTCAATACCTTTTTCACTATTCTCTTATTCACTTTTCACTATTCACTACCAATTATGAATCTGATGTTCCCATTCGCCACCATCTTCCCAGTCGGTCACCTTGACAGAAGTCACCTCCAGGCGCGATGACCCGGTATAATAAACATAGACGATCCATGTCTGGTTACGACGGAAGTCACCGTTAAGCATCATAAACTGTGCCTTGTGCTGCTCCCCCATCTTACTGGAGAGATGGAAGGTGACGGTACCCGTCAAGCGCTTGTCGCTCTCTGGCAGATACACCACAGGCGCCTCAGTCAGTTCACCCTTTTCCAGGCCCTCCTTGATCTTGGCCTCATATATGGTCTCGTCCATGCCACTGACATAAGCGTATTCCCTGGGGTCTGCATTACGGTTTACAAACTGAGGAGCGTCGTTCTCATCAGTCAATTTCTCAACCAGAACCACTTCCTTGTCGAAAAGTCCGGAACCGACCCTGAAATAGGGATACTCATCATTCAGGAACAGGTAATCGCTCCTATACAACATGTTCGCATCCAATTTGACCTCGTCGATATAAAGGTATTCATCGCCCATTTCCAACGACGAGAATACGAAACGGATTTTCGAGACATCACGTACCAACCGCAGATTAGCATCCGTCAGATGTAGTACTGAGTTCTGGTTGGTCACCATCCTACTACGCACGACACCCGACATCGGCAGACCTTCTTTAGAGACCTTGGTTACGGCCGTAGGACTCTCATCGGTACGCGTGAACTGGTAATAATAGCCACCATTAAACTGGGCATTCTCCAGACTCATCTTATCCGCGATCGTTGCATCCAACTGGGTTCCGGTGTTGGCGGACGACACATTAGCCAGAACATACACATCAACGGGTTCGGGATTCTTGGCGAAGTTATTGTTCACCGGCATACTGTAAACACCCTCATTGTTCGTGTTCAGACTATTCAATTCCTCGCCGGAAAGGCTGATGCTGCCCAACTGACTGCCGTCACTGCTCTTATAAACCCAGAGCGTCATACTGTTCACCTTCTTCTCTTCTTCTGTAGGATCCATGACACTTCGGGTAGGCGTAGGCTGTCCTGGGGCATAGACATAGATATTGAGCACAGATGGCTGTTCTTCGGAACTCTCGCTACTGCAAGCTCCGAGCATCAGCAGCATCACCACTGCCATCAATATCGTCCAAACATCCTTCATCTCACTTCTCACTATTCACTATTCACTCTTCACTATTCACTATTCACTATCACTATCAAACAGTTCCACATTCGTCGGTGTAATCACATTCCACTTGGGAACGAGCAACACACCTATCTCCATACGCGATGCCAACAGGTCGGGCATCACACTATAGGCATTCGCCAGACAATTCTGACTCACCATCATATTCAACGTCGTCACATAATCCTGGGTGAACACACGATTAAAATATTCACCGGAACCAGACTTGGTGTCCGGATCCACATAACCGATCAGATAGAACTTAGAACCGGGATAGACAATACAGTCCTTGCCACGGAACTTCTTGCCGGTACGATTCTCAAACTCCAGCACCACCGTCACCTTGGTGTTTTCATACGACTGCAACACTAGGGTATTCGTACAACCGATCTGGGTTTTGTCACCCAAATAATAATAATCGGTCAAAGCATCTATCTGATGAGTTTTCACCTGAGTATCATAGACATAGCGCATATCTGCTTCAACTGGGGTTTCGGAATAGGTCTCCGGTCTGAAGTCATAACCCACCGGATACTGTCCGCCAACGATAACAGCTGTCAACGGGAAGGAACGGTCGTTCCAGTCACTGCCATATTTGAACCGGACACCATCACCGTCGGTAAGCGTTTCAGGCGTACTGTTCAAAGTGGTACTCAGACGTGCAACACTATACTGCATCGGGGTATTGATAGCCACTGATCGGGTAGAACGCTCCACCACACCGCTGCCATCGTAATTATGCTGTAAAACAGAACTCCAAAGCGCTTCAGATGCATATGCTGCGGGAGCCACCTCCTTGTTGGTAGTCGAAATCAGACTATTCGTATGATAATAAAGTTCTGCGGGATAGGCAAAACGGGTGACACTGGTGATAGGCGCAATCGTAGTAGTGGTGGTCTGGGGAGCAAAACGGTCCTCCCCACTGATCCACTGCATAGCAGCAGCACCATCGGGAAGGTCGATATTGGCGGGATAACCCGTGAGTGTCTCGTCTAATGCGGTCAAACCTTCATTAGTGACCGTAGCCTTTGTGACAATCCTTTCTTTGATGGCGGTTGCCAATGTGGCATCAGAGGCGAATTTATCAATTTCCTTATACAACTCATTGACATAACCCAGAATGCTCTGAGAGGAACCAGCAAAGACACGGTACTCAACAGTGCTCTCTTTCTTACCTATATAATTATAATATAACGCCTTTAATTTCGAGTCAGCAGTGGTCGACCAACCTGGGGTATTAGCAATAGAGGTCAGATAGTTGGCCAAAGCCTCAGCTTTCGAGTCATACTCGGTAGTTGTACGAATCTGAGTGGGAGCGAACGAAATGCCCGCAGGGGTCAGGTCGGAAGGGATAACGGCAGTAGTGGAACCGTAGTAGGGTTTGTTCTCACTAGGAATGACATCACCGTCTGCCTCAATAGAATAAGCGCCATGACCGTATACCAATACAGAAGCGACACCATTGACGAACTGACACTTACGGTTATAATATAACTGGCCGTTTGATTTCGGGAAAATGGTCCAACTGGCATATGAGAGGTGCTGACATGGCACATCATCTATCGTAATCGTGCTTTGGGTCTTGAACGGAATGATAATGATATCCTGCAGATGACGACTATTATCGACAGAGAGTTGTACGACATCATCTGCCATACGGGTTGGAGAGACACTTAAGCCAGTGGTATCCGCAGGGGCAGGCAAAGAGAATGCGAGATCCACGCCAACGAGCTCGTCAACAGTGCTCTTTGGCGCGTCCTGGTCCGTGCAGCCCAACAGAAGCATGCATACCAGCATCATTCCTATATATCTCTCAACTCTCAATTCTCAACTCTCAACTAAAGTGGAACATCTTGCTCTGGATTCTTATTCCAATCCAATGTCACACTGACACCGACGGTCTTATCCTTCGTATGGAAAATGCCTTTGCGATCTAACCAACCTTTCAAGATAAACAACTGACCAGCCTTCAGTCGCTTCTTCAGACGAAGAATGGTTTCAGTGATACGCTTATGACCACGTGTCTCGGCTGATTCTTGTTCCGGCACGTAGACACGGAATTCCCATAGGTCTTCATCGCCCTCCTTCGAAACAAACGGCTCTTCGGTCTCAATGACCGTACGCGTTTCGGGGATAGGCTTCGACGGGAAGTTCACAGAACAGAAGGCAAATGGACTGCCTGTATTAACATTTCCCACCATCGTTGTGTTCACGATAGGCGATTTCTCCGAGAAAACGTAACTGCTATCGCAGATATGATACCCTGTAGCAAAACCCGTCGTATAGACTTGCATACCACTCGGGTCAACATCCCGGGGATCAACCACCAGCGCAGCCGCACAATTGGCCATGTAAAGACGCACGTTAAAGGATTGATCGACATCCCCGAGCACATCCATGGGTTGGCGGGCAGTGAAAAGACCCGTCGTATGAGAATCAACCGTATCACGAGCAACCTGTTGCAGCATCGATGGATGACAATACGCATCGTTGACCAGACCGACCTGGTCATTGTTCATCAGGTTGGCAGCAGCCAAGTGCATGTACTGACGCATCGGCAGATTCAACGTGTACGAAGCCTGGTTGGCATCCATGATATGCTGGTCGTGGTGTAAACGCACGGAGTCATCGACAGTATCATAGAAAGAGAGATCCACGTCGTGGGCAAAGTCGGTGAAGATGTTGGACAGATGCTTCCGCAAAGCATCAACCAAATCCTGTTCTTCCTCTGACGAGAGCTGAGTTTCTATCTCCGTAGACATGTTGGTCACAAGGCGCAGTTCATAGTTCACCGTAGCCTGATCAACACAGTCGCTCTGGTCCTCGTCGATCATAGAACAGCCCATCAGACCTATCAGGCCCATCAGGCTCATCAAACCTATATGATATCTCTCCGTTCTCAACTCTAATTTATTGTCCTAAGGGAACATCAAAGGTCAAACCTGTCCGCCATTCCAAGTCAACAGACATTCCCAAAGAAATCTGTAATGAACGGAGGTCAGGCACCGTGACGTATGCATTCTGTAATGACTTCCTGTTGAGCACGAAGTTGGCAACCGTCATATAGTCCTGCATGAAGACACGACGTTGTTTAAGCGTGTTGCCCGTTGCATCATAAGGAGGTAATGCATAATTCGTCGGCCAGGTAATACCCTTCGACTTATCTCTCTTGTAAACCTCATCGGAGACATCCGTCATACTGGCCGGTCTCGCGTCGGGGTCTAATTTACCCGCAACATAGAAGGTACTGCCATTGGGGATCTTATTGTCACGACCATAGAAGTCATGGCCGGAATTGTTGACAAACTCAAGGGCAACGTAGACCACTGACTGATCCTGATCCTTCTGAGCCTCACTCCAGTTATCCCAGACAAGGGTATAGTTCGGTACAGACTTATTACCGCTGGCAGTGTAACTTGGGACAGTGCCATCAGGAAGATTATTGTCGTAGATCATATAGTTGAAACTAGAAGTCGCACCTTCCTTGGCCAAATAGTTCCAACCTACTGTCTGGGGCTGACCACCGATGATGATACCTGTCAGTATGAAAGAGGAAGCGGTCACTTCAATCTCGTTATTGGGCTCTTCATCGGCAGCGACACCAGCATGTTTGGCCACTTGAATGGCATGGTTATTATCCTCTAGAATATTGGAGCCATAACGTACCGTCGACTCTAACAAAGCCGTACCATAGTTGATATTATCACGCATGGCGACGCTGCGGGTGGTAGGCTGGACACTACCGTTTTTAATCCAACCAGACCAAGAGGCATCACTATCCCAGGCAGTGACACCATCCGGATATTGGGCGGGTGTCCTTGTTGCATCAGTCACACGTACGGGACTATTGCCAAAATAGCAGAGCTCGGCAGGATACATATAGTCAAACGCACTGTTAGTGCCTGTTCCTATGAGAGAACTGCTCTTCTCGTCATAACGCCACTGACAAGTGGTCGGCGCGAAAGACAACTGAGCCACACCGGCAGGAACATTAAAATTAGAGGGGAAGGCATTCAGGTCGCCCGTTCCATCTTGAATCAGATTGAGGTTCGTCGAAGCAATGCCAGAATTCTGAATAACACGATCAATTTCCAGCCATGTAGTAGGCGAATTCAAATTGAAAAAGCGCTCAATATTTCTTTTGATCTCAGCACCTACCAACTGAGCCACCGCATCCTGGATAGAAGTGGGCTCTGTCTGGGTTACCGGGTCGATAGCTTCATAGAGGCTGCCCATTGTATGGGCAATTGCAAGACCGGAACCACCACGGATCTCACCTTCACTGATATTGTGGAACAAAGCAAAAACACTTCCAAGAATATCACCATTCGCACACATATCGTTTGTTCCTGTGGATTCAAAGGGATCAGCAGTCTTCTTCTCTATCGGTGATACCGTCAGATCAGCATAGTCGCTCCATGAGATGGAGGTAATATGCTTCGTCACCGTTCCGGCTGTGACATCCACATCGCTGATCTTACTCTGAGCAATCATATTCAAGACGCTGACAATAAGAGTTTGATACTGCTTAAAAGCATCCTGACCAGCATTGCTTGTACTACTCTTTGCCACACGAGGCGTCAAAGAAAAAGAATGATTGCTGAGATCAGGACTGCTGGCATCAAAGGTTATCTCTCCCTGTTCTGAACTGGTGCTGCTCTTAGTAGCCTTACCCCAGAACATCAGGGTGTTGGTCTCAGTGGGTAAAGATAGCTCTATCACACGGTGGGACAGGGGGACACCTTCTCCGTTAGCGTTTAAACCAGAACCATCAGGATCAAGTTTTCCCGGATCAAGAATAGCACCCAGATCATAAACCTTCTCTGCCCTCGTAGCAGAAGCCACATAGCTACCATTGTTAGCAAGATTAAAGGCATGCAACTGTGCAGATTGAATTCCACGGAACTTCTCATTGATAGTAGCCTGGGTATTAGCCGACGACTGACGTGTAGCTGACGTGTTACCGGTCGAGACGCTGAAAACAAAGTTGGCGTTTACCGTCTTTGTAATCGGATCATAATTCGGATTATCAACTGCTTCCTCCTCAGAAGAGGAACAAGCTGTTAAACCGAATTCACTTGTAAGAGCCATCATGCTCAACAAGAAAACAAAATAACTTTTCTTCATACTTCCGTTTATTTAATATTTCACTTTTCTAATTGATGATATACACAACATTAATACCTAACTGGGGCAACAGGAATATGCGGTCACCCTTACCATAATAGGTGCCACAATGGTCACAATCATATTCCTTAAACCAGGCATAACCAACGGCAACACCGGCCTCAGCCTCAATGCGCCAGTCACGGGCTAGGATCCAGGCATAACCGTACTTCGCACCCAATGCCAACAAATCGCCCTGCAAACGACGGTCACGCACGGACTTGTACAGTCCGAACGGAAATTTTACATTTCCCACATTGAAATGGCTATAGATCGCATCAAACTCCAGATAATGACCGCTATTATAAATAGCCACGGAGTCATGGCGCACACCGACTAAACGATTGCCATCAAAGTCGTAGTGATTCAGCGTATCGCGTTTCTGACCGAAATAATGACGGATATTGGGAGACACTAGGAAATGGCGCCACTTCTTGTTTTTGGATTTGTCAATGTCCCAAGCATTAAACCCAACATTGATACCCGCAGACCACGTGGAATCTAGTCGCACTTCTACACCAAGATTGGGAGAGAGCGTGGCGTCATAGAGTAGATTGGTGCGGAGTGCCAAGGTTTGGGCACCGGCCCGAGTGGTTATTAAGCTCAATAACAGTGATACTGTTATGATTATTTTTGTTAGAAAATGCATTTTCAAATCAATTTGACGATGCAAAGATAATAAAAAAAAATAATGTAATATAATAATTTAACATAAAATTTCGATAAAACTATCATTTTTTACCTTTTCCCGCTTTACCTCCCCCTAAAATTAACCACTTTTAACATAAAACCGCCAAAATCCACCAAGTTTCCCACCCAAACCTCTCCATCCGCCGCTCATTCATCATCTTTCTGCCTGTTTTTCGAAATTCTTTACATCAATCTTGCAATTATGCCTCGCCCTAGCTACGACCTTCCTACGCCCTAGCTACGCCCTAGCTACGACCTTCCTACGCCCTTGCTACGATTTTGCCCAAAATGCCCCTTTTTCGCCATATCCCCCTCGTAAAAATTCCTTACACGCCTTTTCACGCCCTTCTTGCCCCCTCCCTCTACCCTTCTACCCTTACGCTACCTTAGCCCTATCCTAACGTTACCTCGGATCAACAAAAAAGCAGGGCTCCTCCGCTTTTTGGAAGATGCCCCGCTCATTTCTCTAATCAATCGCCTCCTCTAAAACTCCAAGATCAGACTCTGCCGCGGCCTCAACTCCAGATCCTTTGACAAATCATAATACCGATTGGTCAAAACATCCTTCACTTTCCCAGCCTTGCCTATCACCTCGGCATAACGACCAACTTCCATCTTGGCTGCCTTACGGGTGCCATTCAAAACAGTCAGCGCCGTACGACCCTGATACTGACGGGCAATCACATAAACACCATTATAAGGAATAAATTGCGTCATGCTACCCTTGGTAATGACATCATTTCCCTGTCTCCAATGCAACAGTCTGCTAAGCCACTGGAACATCGATTGCTCGGCCTTCGAACGACCTTCTTTTGTAAAACAATTGTGTGTGTCACCTGGAAAACCGCCGGGGAAGTCCTTACGTACATTGCCGTCGGTCACTTCCTTCGTGCCGTTCATCAACACCTCAGTACCGTAATAGAGCTGCGGAATGCGGTTCACAGTAAGCAACAAAGCCAAAGCCTGCTTCAAAGCCAACGTATCACAGCCGTTGCCAAGAAAACGGTCTGTATCGTGATTCTCAATAAAAGCCATCACACTCGAAGGGTTCGGATAAAGGTAGTCATAACAGAAAGAATTGTAAAGACGATTCAAACCGTTCCACCAGGCATCGGTCTCTTCATTCTTGGCTTGGTTCAACTTGTCAAAAAACGAGAAGTCCATCACCGTCTTGAGATAGGAGTTCTTCTCAGCCAACTTGGAGTCGCGCTGCCAGGCTGCTGTATAAGCGGGCTCCGTAACCCAGGTCTCACCAACAGTGTTGAAATTGGGATATTCCGCATCGAGCTCCTTCATCCACTGAGCCATCGCATCGGCATAGGCATAGGGATAGGTGTCCATACGGATACCGTCAATACCAACGGTCTCTATCCACCAGATACTGTTCTGAATCAGATAACGCATCAAATGGGGGTTATGCTGGTTGAGGTCTGGCATAGAGGGCACAAACCAACCTTCGGTGGTCTCCTTCAAATCAACCTTTGAGGCATAGGGATCAAGCACAGGCGTGAGCTTATAGGATGTCTGCAAATAGGCTGACTTGGCTGGCTCGGTACCATCGGCATTGGACGTGAAACCTGTCATCGGGTCGCGACCGCTCTTCTCCTCAGAAAGCCACTCGGGCACATTGAGCCAGTCCTTCGACGGCATGTCGTGCGTCCAGGGGTGCTCAAAACCGCTATGGTTGAAAATCATATCCATCACAATCTTCAAACCCTTGGCATGGGCTTCATCACAGAGGCGCTTGTAGTCAGCATTGCTGCCAAAACGGGGGTCTACCTTATAATAATCGGTGGTCGCATAACCGTGATAGGTAGAAAAACCGTTCGCTTGGTCGGGGGAGTCGTTCTCCAACACGGGCGTGAACCACAGTGCCGTCACACCCAGTTCCTTGAAATAGTCCAAATGCTCACGGATACCGTTCAGATCGCCACCATGACGCAAAGAGGGCTTACTGCGGTCTTCCTGATAATTGCGCATCCCCTCCACCTGGGGGGTATGACCGGCGCCTTGGGCAAAACGGTCGGGCATCAGCATATACAACACGTCGGCATTGGTGAAACCCATCCGCTTGTCACCACTCATCTCACGAGCCTTCAGCTGATACTGCACCTTCGTCTTGCCGAAGGTGAGTGTCATCGTACCGGGCTGGGCATCCTTCACGTTCAGATAGATCAGCAGATAGTTCGGTGAGTCAAGGCGCACCAGACTATCGATGGTCACACCGGGATAGTCGGTGGTCACACCGGCCACATCACGGATACCCGGGCCGTACACCATCAGCTGCACCGAGGGGTTCTTCAGACCCACATACCAGTCGGTGGGGTCAATACGATTAATCACTGGTTTCTTTGCTGCACTCATTGTCATTACATTTGCCATCATCAGGGCAATCATTAATAGTCTGTACATAGTTTTATTGTTTTTTTACTGTATTCTGGTGCAAAGATAAGGAAAATCCTTCATATACCCGTCCTTTTCCCCATTTTTTTGAACGAATTCGACAAGTTTTAAACAAATTGACGAAACTTGGCAAGTATTTCAAATAAAAGATGTATATTTGCACCAATTTATTAAAATTACAACCAACGTATGAGAAAAACTATCATGACTTTGGCGCTGGCAGCGGTATGCTGCTTCGGCGCTCAGGCACAGGAGAAACTCTTCAACAGTGCCAGTGTTCAATCCCCCGTCGTCAATGCTGACGGCACAGTGACCTTCAACCTGTTCGCCCCCAAGGCCGTCAAGGTCGAGGTGACCGGTGACTTCCTGCCCACACAGTCCATCGAGGTCGAGGGCTACGGCAAATACGATGCCCCAGGTGTGGCCGCCCTGAAGGAAGGCAAAAATGGTGTGTGGAGCTACACCACCGACAAGCTCGCCCCTGAGATGTACAGCTATACCTTCAACATCGACGGGATGACCGGTGTGAAAGACCCCGCCAACATCTATGTGAACCGCGATATCGTCTCCTTCACCAATATCTTCATCGTCAGCAACGAGAAGGGTGACAAGGGTGATCTGTATAAGGTGAACGAGGTGCCTCACGGTAACCTGAGCAAGGTCTGGTACAACAGTCCCACGCTAAAGATGCAGCGTCGGATGACCGTCTACACCCCTGCAGGTTATAATAAGGGTGGCAAGTATCCTGTGCTGTATCTGTTGCATGGTGCCGGTGGCGACGAGAACGCCTGGAGTGAACTCGGCCGTGCCGCACAGATCCTCGACAACCTCATTGCTACCGGTAAGGCCAAGCCCATGATCGTAGTGATGCCTAATGGCAACCCCAACTGTCAGGCAGCCCCCGGTGAGTGGTCGTGGGGTATGTACACCCCGGGCTTCCGCGATGCAGGAACGGGTCCTACGACACCTGCCGTAGCCTCTATCCCCGAAAGTTTCATGGATATCGTGAACTATATCGACAACAACTACAGAACCATTAAAAATCGTGCCGGACGTGCCGTCTGTGGTCTCTCCATGGGTGGAGGACACACCTTCCACGTCAGTCTGCTCTATCCCACGACGTTCGACTACTACGGTCTCTTCTCTGCCGGTCTGCACCTGAACAGCGGCACCATCCAAGGACAGTCGTTTGCCGATCAGATCAAGAACTCACCCGATTTCGCCCAGCAGAGTGCCAAGCTCTTTGGCAGCAAGCCTAAGCTGTATTGGATGGGTATGGGTAAGACCGACTTCCTCTATCAGAGCACCGTCGACCTGCGTAACTACTGGGATTCCAAGGGTTACAAGTATGAGTATGTCGAGACCGACGGCGGTCACATCTGGCGTAACTGGCGCATCTACCTGACGATGTTCGCCCAGAAGATCTTCAAATAAAGAGTCATCCCCCGCCGGCGGCGAGGGATCAGCTCTTAGTCATGTAAGATCAGCGCAGTCTGCGCATCCACGATGGCCTTGGACCCCTTGAGGGTGTCAAGGCCATTCTCGTTGATCACCCCGTCGCAGCAGACTACGGTATAGTTGCCTTCGGGGATGTCCACTTCCATATCGGTCTTACCGGCATTGAGGATCACAATAATGTTCCGCCAGTCGTCACGTCCGGCATAGTTCTTCAGACGGTAAGCCACCACCTGCTCGGGGGTCTTCAGGAACTCCAGATGCTTCCGCACCAGATCAGCAGAGCCCAACCGGAAGGCGAGGTGATGCTGGCGCAGGGCGATGAGGTTCTTGTAATAGGCGAAGACCTGTGGATACTTCGTCTTGTTCGTCCAGTCCAGATGGTTGATGCTGTCGGGTGACTCGAAGCTGTTGTGCACACCAAGTTTGGTACGCAGCAGTTCCTCACCGCTGAGCATAAAGGGCACGCCCTGTGAGGTGAAGACCGCCGTCTGCGCCAGAAGGTCGAGACGGATCAGCTCCGCCTCGCCGATGCCCGGAATACTGGCCTTCAGACGGTCGACGAGACACATGTCATCGTGACAGGAGACGTACGACATCATCTGCGTGGGTTCCACGGCCCAGGGCTCCTTGGAGTAGTTCACCTTCGTCATGTCCACTTGCGGATGGGCGATGGCGCCGGCAATCCCAAACTTCAGCGACTCTTTTAAAGACAAGAGTTCTTTTTTTGACGACAACTCTGACAACTTGGACCGCTCGACCTCTGGTCGCTCGCAAGGCGAGAACTCCTTTTCAGATGACGGACTGTCATCTGTTGACTCGGCAGAAAAAGTTGTCTGAGTTGTCTGAGTTGTCGTTAAACCAAGCCAACCAGTTTTAGTATCATCTGAGAAAGGCCCGCGCAGGGCATCGCGGATCTCGTCGCTGAAGGCGGCGATACCCGGCATCTGCGGGATGTTGGCCTTCATACCCAACTCCTCGTTGGGCAGCGCACAGGCACCTGCACTCCAGCCCTCACCATAGATAAAGATCGTGGGGTCGATCTCGTCGACGGCCTTGCGGATAAGGTTCATCGTCTCGATATCATGACAACCCATCAGGTCGAAACGGAGTCCGTCGATATGGTACTCGTTGATCCAGTACTTCACGCTCTCAATCATGAATTTCCGCATCATCGGCCGCTCCGAAGCCGTTTCATTGCCACAACCGCTCCCGTTGCTGCCTACCCTATAATAGTAGTCCGGATACGTCCGCTGGAAGTTGCTGTGCTCGATGTCGTAGGTATGGTTATACACCACGTCGAGGATCACGCGGATGCCCGCATCGTGGAGGGCCTTCACCATCGTCTTGAACTCGCGGATACGCACCTCCGGCTGATAGGGGTCCGTCGAGTAGCCACCCTCGGGCACGTTGTAGTTCACGGGGTCGTAACCCCAGTTATACTTGTTGTCACTGAGTCGGGTCTCGTCCACAGAACCGTAGTCGTAGCTCGGCAGGATATGGACGGCATTCACGCCCAGGGTCTTCAGGTGGTCGATGGCCCAGGGTTCGGTGAGCGCCAGGAACTTACCCGGATACTTCGCCCCCTCTCGGGCAATAGAAAAATCACGGTGGTGCATCTCATAGACCACCAGGTCGGCAGGACTCTTCGTCACCGGACGGCGGTCACCCACCCACCCCACGGGATCGGTCTTCTTCAGGTCGATGATGGCGCCACGCCTGCCATTCACGCCTACGGCCTTGGCAAACACACCGGGACACTCGCCCTTGCCGATATCGAAGGTATAGAACTTCCCCATCAGGTCGCCCTTCACCGTGACGCTCCAGAGGTCATCGCCGACCTTCGTCAGGTTAAGCGTCTTCCGGGCCTTGCCCTCCAGTCCTTTCTGATAGAGGCGCAGACATACCTTTTTGGCATCGCCGGGGGCAAAGAGCTTAAACGTTGTCGACTCCGGGGTGTAGCTTACCTCATCGAAGGAAAAGTCCTGGGCTTGTGTGGTCACTGTCGTCATCATCAAGAGTAATGCCATGAAATATTTTCTCATCATTTTCTGGGTTTTTAATCATTTTACGGTGCAAAAATACAAAAAAAAACACAGATTGCACAGATTATCGCAGATTTTTTGTATCTTTGCGCTGTGCAAACGATGTAACAAGACGATGAGAATACTGCTAACGGCCATTCTGATTCTACTTTCAACGGCTTTCCGTGCCCAAAGTACGGACTTGGAATCACGTCTGCGACTCATCGACGAAGCTATTGCAGAATCCCCCCGTTTTGTGGCCCAGCGCGAAGCCAAGATTACTGCCGCACGACATGCCATCGAGCAAGCTAACGGAAAACAGAAATATGAAGAGGGCTATCGGCTCTTTGAACTCTACCGGCCTTTTGTGAGCGATTCAGCCATCTATTTCCTGCGGCAGTGCATCCAGTTGGCAGAACAGCAGGGTGACCACGCCGCTTCCGTACACTGTCGTTCACAACTGGCCATCCGTTGTTCTAACATCGGCCTCTACGATGAGGCGTTGAACATCCTCGACTCCATACAAACAGGTAACGGGCTCGACAAGACGGTATTAGGGACCTATTACGAAGCCTATAACAATGTGTATGGAGAACTGAGCTATTACACCCGTCTCGATGACATCCGCAAGACCTATCAGGAAAAGGAGCAATATTACAAGCAACTGATGTTCGAATATCTGCCACCCACCAGCGAATCATGCTTCCTCCGTCGTGAACAGGCCGCACAGGGTGAGGGTAACCTGAAAGAGGCGATGGCCATCAATGACGAATGGATGAAAACGGTCGAGCCAGGCAGTCACCCCTACGCCCTCGTAGCCCTCTACCGCTATATTGAATACAAACTGCAGCGCGATACCACCCAGATGATGTACTGGCTTACGGAGTCGGTGCTGGCCGATATCCGCAATGCAGCTATGGATCAGGGCTCGATGTGGGAACTCGCCAACGAACTGATGCTGAGTGGTGATGTAGAACGGGCCTCACACTACATCAGCTATACCAGCGACTGTGCCAATCGCTACGGCTCGCGACAGCGCAACTGGCAGATTGCCCCGTTGCTGACACACATCGCCAATGAATACAAGTCGCAGAGTGAACGCATCACCTCACATCTCTGGGGAACACTCGCCGTCATCAGTATTCTGGCCTTGCTGCTCCTCGTGGCCCTCTTCCTTGTCCACCGCCGCAACTCGCAGCTGCATGCGGCCCGTAACGACCTAAAGACCTCAAACGACGAGCTGGCCTCAGCCAACATTCTGCTCGCCACACAAAAGGACGAGCTTGCCGCACTTAATGGTCAATTGTCAATGGTCAATGGTCAATTAACCGAAAGCAACCGTGTCAAGGAAGAGTACATCGGCCGTTTCATGAGTCTTTGTTCGCAGTATATCGACAAGCTCGACAACTATCGTAAGATGGTGAACAAAAAGATGAAGAACAAGGAACTCGACGAGTTGTTTCAGATTTCCAAGTCCACAGAGTTGAAGGAGAAGGAACTTGAAGAACTCTACGAGAACTTCGACACCGTCTTCCTGCATCTTTTCCCCGATTTCATCGATGATTTCAATGCCTTACTGCAGCCCGAGATGCGTATCCGACCAAAAGAAGAAAACCGTCTGACTACCGATATCCGTATCTTTGCCCTGATCCGTCTGGGCTTCGAGGACTCGTCGAAAATTGCAGAGTTCCTGCATTATTCCGTGAATACCATCTACAACTACCGTGCCCGCATCAAAAACGGAGCCTTAGGTAACCGCGAACAGTTCGAACAACGGGTAAAAAGCCTTTAATTGTAAAAATTACACCTCTATATACCGTCCACTCTTTTTGTGAGACGCCTAAAACGTAAATCGCTAACTGCGAAAGAGATACGATTTCAAGGATCGTAAAATCATCCACTTTTTCCGTCTCTCGTCAAGAGACATATTCTTTTTTTTCATAATTTTGCACCGTCGAAACTTAAACCGACAATCACCAAACTTAAATAATAACAATTAACTCAACAAGTATGAAGAAAAACAGGTATCTATGGTTATTCTTGGCACTGATAGTGTCAATGGTAACACGAGCCCAAGGCATCTTGGGAACTGTGACAGACGATCTCGGGGAGCCCGTCATCGGAGCTTCCGTCGTCGAGAAAGGTAATCCTCAGAACGGTACGATCACCGACTTCGATGGTAAGTTCACCATCAAGGTAAGCGAGGGTACACCTATTATTATCAGTTACATCGGCTATCTCACCCAAGAGGTGAAGGCCAGTAACAACATGAAAGTGGCGATGAAGGAAGACACCCAGACTTTACAGGATGTCGTCGTCATCGGTTACGGTGTGCAGAAGAAGAGCGTCGTGACAGCCTCCATCGCGAAGGTCTCGGCTGACGACCTCGACGGCAAAACCCGTCTGCGTGCCGAGGATGCCCTGAAAGGTATGGCCGCCGGTATCAACGTAACTTCCGCTTCAGGACAGCCGGGTGCCAAGTCGATGATCCGCATCCGTGGTATCGGCACCATCAACAGCTCCGAACCCCTTTACATCATCGACGGCATGCCCACCGACCAGAACGGTATGGAGAGTGTGAATCCCAGCGACATCGAGAGTATCGAAGTCCTGAAGGATGCGGCCTCAGGTGCCATCTACGGTGCCCGTGCCGCCAACGGTGTGATCCTGGTGACCACCAAGAAAGGTAAGGTCGGCAAGGCTCAGATCAACTACAACTTTTCACAAGGCTGGCAGAGTGCTTGGAAGAAGCGCGACGTCACCGGTGCCACCGACTATGCCATCTTGCAGAACGAGCGTCGTGTGCAGAACGGTATGGCTCCCCTCTATCAGGATCCTTACAACCTCACGGATGTCAATGGTGAAAAGATCACGGGCTTCGGCACCAACTGGCAGGACCTGCTCTTCAACGACAATGCCCCCATCCAGCAGCACGACGTAAGCATCAGCGGTGCCTCGGAGAAGGTGAACTACTACCTCTCACTGGGCTATTTTACCCAAGACGGTATCGTGGGCGGTAACTACGGCCAGTCGAACTACGACCGTCTGACCATCCGTTCGAACAACCAGTTCAACCTGTTCGATGAATCCAAGGAACGTAACTTCCTGAACAAGCTCGACCTGGGTGCGAACATTTCCTATATGCGCGTGCATAACACAGGCGTCGAGTCGAACTCCACCTGGGGCTCTCCCCTCGGTTCAGCCCTCTATCTCGCTCCTACCCTGCCCGTCACACTGACACAGTTAGGCTACGAAGCAAACGGTGATCCCCGCTACGGTCAGGCTATGATCGACCGCTACAGCGCATACGACCTCTATTACGATGCCAACGGTAATCCCTATACGATTCCCGGTTATGTAGGCAGCTATCAGGAGCAGAACAACCCCATCGCCATGATGCAGGGCAACCCCAACAGGAACTGGAGTCATAAGTTCATGCCCAAGTTCTCCATCGACCTGCAGTTGTTCGATGAACTGAAATACCACTTCACCTACAGTGCTGAACTATCCTTCTGGGGCTACGAAGGCGCTACCCTGCAGAAGTACTACTTCTCTGGCAACAGCAACAGCGATCATACCCAGGCTACGGCCTATAAAGGCAACAACAGCACCTGGCAGATTGAAAACACCCTGACCTACGACAAGACCTTCGGCAAGCACACCATCGGCGTGGTGCTTGGTCAGAGTGCCCTGAAGACCAAAGGTGACGAACTCGGAGGTTCACACTGGAACCTGGTAAATCCCGATAAGCCCAGCATCAACTACACCACTGGTGGCGATCTGGAACTCTCTACCGATGCCGACGGCAAAGTGACGGGTGCCAAGAGTCTCATCGGTGTCTGGGGCGGTCCCTATACCCAGCATCGTCTGGCATCACTCTTTGCCCGTCTCAGCTACAACTACGACGAGAAATACATGGTGCAGGCCACCATCCGTCGTGACG
>JAEEGI010012576.1_pt1 | contig 18091 bp, 11 predicted proteins | sample 8958751 | NCBI WGS metagenome assembly JAEEGI01 (sample SAMN16246545, study PRJNA631951) | gut metagenome | biome: gut microbiome; feature: rumen; material: KS-attached | host: Bos | place: Iran: Karaj | collected 2018-10 | reverse complement strand
TTATTTTTTATCTTTGGCTACACAATATCCTCCTTTTTTTTTTTTAATGATTTTTTTTTCATCTAATTTAACACCTCTACTAACTTCTTCATTATTATCAAAATTTCCAGTACCACCACTTCCACAATTTTTTTCTTCATCATAAGTAGGATCAATATATTTACAACCAACAGCTTTAAATAATTCTTCAATTCCAGCAGAAGTAAAAGCAGAAGTTAATTTAAATATAGCACCAATTTCATTTGCATATGCTCTTGCTTCTTCTTCTTTAACTTGTTCATTTTCATATAAATCAGATTTATTTGCAGCAATTGCAGTGACTAATTTTATAAAAAAGAAAAAATAAATAAATAAATAATGTAATGTAATTATAATATTTTTTCTTTATTAATATTATATATTACATTACTTTTATTTATTTTATTTATGTTTTTTTATTTATATATTTATTCTTACTTATATTAGCTTTTCCAGATTCTTTAATTTGATTATACCAATAATTTTTTATTTCATCAAAAGATTTTCTTCTAGTAATATCATACACTAAAATTGCAACTGCAGCATCTTTATAAAATATTTTTGTTAAAGCTCTATATTTTTCTTGCCCTGCTGTATCCCATATTTCAAATTTTATTGTTTTTCCACCGTATTCATCAAATGTCATTGCTTTCCCACAATATGATGCTCCTGTTGTTGACATTATATTTTCTTCAAATGTATTATTTGTATATCTTGATATTATACATGTTTTTCCTACTCCTGATTCTCCTAATAATACTACTTTACATGTTTTTGCTTCTCCGTCTTCTGACATATTTTTTTTTTTTTTTTTTGATACTATTTTAAAAAATTTAATTTTTTTCTTAAATGTTTTTATTACTTTGATTTAATTATATTTATTTCAGAAGGGAATAAAAATTTTATATCTCTATTATTTCTATCTTTAGCTTTTAGAGTAAATGTACAATGACAAATATTGTTTGTAAATTTCATATTTTTCATTTTTATATTAACCGTCATTTTTTTATGACTTTCTACTTTTCCAATAAGAGTATCATCAAATTCACAATCAGAATTATCTTTCAAACAAACAACTTTAGTTTCTTTTGGCCAATCTTTTTCACCAATATTTTCAAAAATTAACTCATAAACATCATTTTTTGTCATTGAAATTTCATTTTTATTAAAACTCATTTTAAATCTATAATCTCCTTTAATTTTATTTAAATCTTTTTCAGTTCTAATTTTAATAAAATCATGTTCATGTGGATTTTCATCATAATAATTTACAAATTCACAAATAAAACATAAATTATAATAAGGACATTCTTTACACATATATCTATTTCCTTTTATATTTTTGATTTTACATTTTGAACATGAAATTCCTTCATGTTTATATAATCTTTCTTCATTAGAAATATTTTTATTTGGATCTATCAAATATGATATAGTAAGTAATCTATTTGCTTCATCATCTTCTTTTTGTATTTTTATTTCTTTGAAATATTCTGGGATATTTTTAATAAAAGAATAATTTTGATTTTTATTTTTTGATATTACATTTGTAATAATTTTTTTTTCTAATAAACCCTTTTTCTCATTATCATTTTTAATTATTTGATTACCTTTAGGAATATTTGAATCATTTCTTTTATTATATTTTTCTCTATCAGTATGACTCATTAAATAGTTAAATATTATACTTAAAAAAAATAAAATGAAATACAAAAAAAAAAAATAAAAATTATAAAAAATATAATATTTAAAACTCCAATAAAAAATATGGTAGAAGAAATAGAAAGTCACATTCTAAAACGTTACGAACTTCTAAACAAACAAGGAAAAGGAGCATACGGAGTAGTATTTAAAGCAATGGATAAAAAAACTCATGAAACAGTAGCATTAAAAAAAAATTTTGACGCATTTCAAAATGCGACAGATTCTCAAAGAACATATAGAGAAATAATGTTACTTCAAGAATTAAACGGTCATGAGAATATAATAAGATTACTAAATGTAATAAAAGCAGAAAATGATAAAGATATATATTTAGTATTTGAATATATGGAGACAGATTTACACACAGTAATAAGAGCAAATATTTTAGAACCAATACACAAGCAGTTTATAATGTATCAATTATTAAAAGCATTAAAATTTATTCATTCAGCAGGAATAATTCACCGTGATTTAAAGCCTTCAAATATATTAATAAATTCTGATTCATATATAAAAGTATGTGATTTTGGTTTAGCAAGATGCATAACAAGTAATACAGGTAAAGATGTAGTAATGACAGATTACGTAGCAACAAGATGGTATAGAGCACCTGAAATATTATTAGGAAGTACTAAATATGGTACTCAAGCTGATATGTGGAGTGTAGGTTGTATATTTGGAGAATTATTAGGTGGGAAACCTATGTTCCCTGGAACCAGTACTTTAAGTCAAATTAATAAAGTTTTAGAAGTTACTGGTAAACCTTCTAAAGAAGATATTCAAAGTATTCAAAGTGAATTAGCACAAACTATGTTAGAAACTATTGTTGTTAGTAAAACTAAAAGTTTAAAAAGTTTATATCCTAAAGCTACTCCTGTTGAATTAGATTTGTTAAGTAAGTTATTGCAGTTTAATCCTAAAAAAAGAATTAATGTTATTCAAGCATTAGAACATCCTTATGTTGCTGATTTTCATGATCAATATTCTGATACTGAAATTTCTTGCGAAAAACCTATTCATATTCCTATCGATGATAATGTTAAATATACTGTTAAGGAATATAAACAAAAATTATATGATGATATTTTGAAAAGAAAAAAAGAAATAAGAAAAAAATTACTTGCTATGCAAAAAAAAATGGGAAAGTAAATTATTTTATGATTTGATTATATTATATATTTATATGTTTTCAATTTAAATGATTTTTAAAATTTTTTTTTAAAAAGATTTTTTTTATTATAATTCTTTTTTTCAAAGAAAATAATTAAATTTAATTTAAATTGTTGAAATAAGTAAAGAAAAAAATTAAGTGAATAATATATGAGATAATGTTATATATTCTTAAATTATTTTATGAAGTAATTAAATGAAATAATAATGTGATTTTCAAAAGAAGAAGAATAAAATGAAGAATTAAAGAACTTTTTTATAAATAAATAAATATATTTGATAATTGATTCTAATTTAGTTATATCTAATGATATCTTAATATATTTTTTTGAAATGAACAATACTGATAATATTATGATATAAAATATTTTAATTTTATATAGAAAAGAATCTCCAGTAATATTGAAATATTTATTTTTAATTTAATCAAGAATTTTTTATAATGTTAAAAACTTGAAATTAAATAATATTATAAATATATATAATTTGAATTAATAAATTTTATATGAACAATTAATAGTAAAATATTATATTATTATTAAGAGAATTTCTTTAATACATTTTATTTTTTTGAAGTTAAAATTTTTAATGTTGCAAAAAAATTATTTTCCAAAATACTTTGTTTAGTTTCATAAATTTCATTTAATTTATTAATATTACTTTGATATTCCATAGAAATTTTATTTAAATCATTTTGATTTCCATTTAATTTACATTTTTCAAATAGTGAATTATAATATTTTTCAATTTCATTAGTATAGTTATCCATTAATTCTTCTAATTGTTCTTCTCTTTCTTCGTAAGTTAATTTTGTGTTTTGAATATCAGAAACATTTATAAATTGTAAAGGAATATCTTCAAATAATTTATTAAAATTCAAAGGAATATTATAATTGTTCTGAAAATTATTTTGGTAATAATTATTCTTAATATTATCATTATTATATTCAGTTAAATTTATAATTTGATTTTGAATATCTTTTATTTTTGAAAAATAAAAATGTTGAAGTGTGTTTAATTGATTAAGGTATTCTTGATTAATTTGATCTAAATTTTTTTGAATTAATTCAATATTAGAAGTATTTTTAATATTATTTGCCATACTTAATATACTTTTAATATAAGGTTCAATAAAATTATTTTCTTTACTATTAAAATTTTTATTATCTTCATTATAAGAATTTAAATTAAAAAATCTAATTTTATCATATTCCTTTTTTAATTTTTCATTTTCCATTTTTAATTTTTTATTTTTCAAAACTTCATTAAAATATCTCATTTTATAATCTTTATCATCATCTTCATTAATACTATATTCATAATCTTCATTATCTTTAACATCTAAACCACAATTATTAATATTATTATTCTCAACATTAATAATATTATTATTTAAATTAGAATTACTTTTTAAATCCTTTCTCAATTTCAAAATATGATTTTTATATAAATTAATTAATTCTTTCTCATCAAAATATTCATTGACATTAGGTTTTAATTTAACAACTTTAGCTCTTGAAGCGAATCTAAAAGTACTTAAAGTTTGAAAATAATTAGAAGCAGAAGGAGAAACATTACATATAATAGTAATTAAAGAATTACCTCCTAAAGCAACAGAAAGTAATCTAGTTAATTTAGAATCTCTATAAGGAATATAATTATTTTTTCCTTCTGCTAATTTATTAATAACATTAGCAAGAACAAATAAAGATTTATTAATATAACCAGTTTCACCATTTGGATTTTTTCCTTGACTTAATTTCTCACTTCCTGCTAAATCAACTAAATTTAAAATTGAATTTTTTGTTGTTATTATATTTGTTTCATCAATTGATGAAATTTCTAAAAATAATTGAAATATAGTATGTGAACGAGAAGAATATTCATTTATCATTGTATCTCTATATTTCCGATTTTCTTCTCCAATATTTTTCATTTTAATTCCATCTTCAAAATTTTTAATTTCTTCTTTTTTAGAATCTCCTACAATAATTCCATATTTATTATCATCAATTAATTTTAAAGAAGAAGCATCAGTTAATAAATCATGTATATTTTCATTATAGATTTCAATGTAAGAACAATAGACTTTATAATTAATATTTAAATTTTCATTTTTTAATTTATTTAAATTATCAAAAATATCTTTTAAAACACAAGGAAGAATTCCTGGATTTTTAGGATTTCCTAACATTGTATATGTTTTTCCACTTGTTGTTTGACCATAAGTAAATATTGAACCATTTATTCCTTTTAAAAAATTTTTTGTAATTTCTCTACACATTTCTATATATATTGTTTGAGTTGATATTTCTTTTGTATATATTTTATCAAAATGAAAATTCTGAGGAGTATATATTGATTCTATTAATAAGGAATTTAAAGGATTTGGTTTTAAAAATGTATTAGTTTTATCTTCTTTTTCATCTATTTGAGTTGAACTTATTGAATTTTCTTCTTTATTTATTTCCCAATATTCAATATCTTCATGTGATAATAATGGACGAATTCTAATACAAACTTTAATAGTTTCACTTTTTTGAGTAGAAATAGAAGAATTTAAATTAGAACTATTAGTAATCATTTAAAATAAAAAAAATAAAATAAAAAACTATTAAAATAAAAATCTTTTTTAATAAATCAAAAAAATATAAAAAAAAAAATAATAAAAATGAGTAAAAAATATGATCATGGATTTGGTTATGATGAATCATCATCATCAAATGCAAACGAAGATTCAGAAGATTCAGGAAATTATTTTGGTAGGAAAAACAAACCAAATTATTATCAACCTCAAATGTCAAAAACAGGGAATAAATATGATGTAAATAATCCATCTTATTCAAAAAATATGTTTATACCAAATCAAAATTATAAAACATCATCAAATTTTGGAGGAGGATTAAATTTAGGTTCTTTAGGAGGAATGAACTTTAATTCTACTTTTAATACTAAAAAAGATGATATGTATAATATTGATGTTAATACTGATAAATATAAAAAAAAAGAAGATAATGATTTATTTGTCACTAAAAATGAAGAAAAAGAAGATAAAAAATCCAAAAAAAAAAAAGGAGGTTTCTTAGAAAATTTAGAAGATGTTGTTCAAAAAGAAAAAAGTTCTGATGAAAATGATTTTGATGATGATGAAATAAGTAAAAAAGAAAAAAATGAAGATGAAGAAAAAAAAATAGAAATTGAAGATGAAAAAAGTGAAAAAGAAGAAAAACCAAAAAAAAAGAAAAAAAAAGGATTTTTGGATAATTTAGAAGATAATGTAAATGAAGAATTTGATTCATCACAAAAGACACAATCAAAAAAAAATGAAGGGGTAGAAAAATTATCAAATAATAATTCAAAGGAAGAAGAAGAAGAAAATAATAGAAAAAATATATCAAATAATAATTCTAAAAAGGAAGATGAAGAAGAAGAAGAAAATAATTCAACAACATCAAAACCAATTGAGCAACCAAAAGATGTATTTTCACCAGATGATATGGATAAATATATGCAAAGTAAGAATAAAAAAATAGATTTTTCAAAAGCAGAAAAAGTAAATGAAGAAGAAAAAAAAGAAGAAGAAAAATTAGATAATAATAATAATGTTATAGAAAATAAAAGTAATTTAGATTCTCCAAAAAGTGAAAAAAAAAATCCTGCTTCAAGTGATGAAGAAGATTATGGTGGTTTTGATCAAGTTGATTCTATGGTTTCTTCTGAAAAAAAAGAAGATGAAAATAAAAAAATTAATACTCAAGATTCTAAACCTGTTATTACTGAATCTATTGATATTAGTCAAAGAATTAATAATATTATTCAAGATAATAATAAAGATAATAATAGTCAAATTTTAAGTTCCAGTGGTTATAAATATGAAAATGAATTTAAAGAAATGGGAAATATTAATGAAGATATTGAAGAAAGTAATGCTAATTCTATTATTAAAAAAATTAATGATGAACATAAGAAAAATGAAGAAGAATTAAGAAAAAAAATTGAAGAAGAAAAAAACAAAAATAATAATGATAAAAATTTTAATAATTTAAATTCTAGTTCTATTAATACTAATATTTTACAACAATTAATATCTCAAGAAGTAAATAAAAGATTACAAGATACTCAAAAATTAATATCTGAACAAAATAATTTAAATAGAAATTATAGTCCAGGAATATTTGAAGCAAAAAAAGAATTTTTAGGATTAAAAGTAAATCAAAATGAATTATATTATAATCCAGATATAAAATATAAATCATTTAATGTAGAAGAATTAAATGTTTATTTAACAGAATCAATGACAATAAATAAAATGCCAGAATTAAAAAATAAAGAATCAATAATTAATTTAAAAGCAGAAGCTGCTTTAGCAGAAGAACAAAAAAGAAGATATATGACAGAATATGAAAATAATAAATTAAAAAAATATAATGAAGAATTAGCTTCTAGAATAAAAGATTTAGAGAAATTAAAATATGATAATATGGAATTAAGAAAAGATAAAATTAATGCTGAAAAATTAATTGAAACTATGAAAAAAGATTTTATAGATTTAAAAAATGAATATGATAATAAAGTTAAAGAAATTGAAGATAAAATTAATGCTAGAGATAATATGATGACTGAACATAAATTAAATGACTTAGAAAGAAGATATCAATTAGAATTAACTAAAAAACAATTTGATTTAGATGAATTAAGAACTCAAAATAAATTATTAAATGCTCAAAATAAACAATATGAAGAAGAAAATTTTAAATTAAAAGATAATACTGAATTTAAAGATAAAATTAATGAATTAACTAATGAAAATTATAAATTACATGAAGAAAATGCTCAATTAAAAAAAGATAAAGAATCTTTAGAAATTGAAAATTCAAAACTAAAATTAAATTCAGTTAATCTTAAAAATAATAATAATTTAAAAAATTCTCAAAATGAACCTTCATTTGTAAATCAAATTTCAATGGACAATAAAAGTAATGTTTTAAATATATATAATCAATTATTAAATGATAGAGATTATTCAACTCAAGAAAAATTATTACAAAGTTATCAAAAAGAAATTGAAGAATTAAATAAGGAAATAAATTTTTTAAAAACTATGCCCACAGGAACAAATAAAATAATAAAAAATAATTATATATCAGATAATTTAAATAATACATTATCAAATAATATTTCAAATAATAATTTAAATAATGAAAAAATAAATCCAACATTAAAAGAAAGTGCAGAAATTCAAATGAGAAAACTACAAAAATATATTTTACCAAATGCAGAAAATCCAAAAAACGATAAATTACAAATAATAGAAAGACAATTTAAAGATTTACAGAATGAAGATAGTCAAAATGAAATAACATTTGATAATTATATGGCAGTAATGAAAAATATGAATGTTCCATTAACTTCATATGAATTAATAGAAATATTTAATAATTTTCCAAGAATAAAAGGAAATAGAATTAAAATGAATGATTTTTTAAGTTCTCTTTCTTCAAAAGATCCTTCTGCTTTTTATATTCAATCTGATCCTTCTTATTTGAATCAATTAGAAGCTAAATTAATTAAAAGTAATAATAGAGTTAAAGAATTAGAAAAATTTATTTTAATTAATGCTAATGAAAGTGATGATTATAAAAATCAAATTAAAAGTTTAGAAAAAGAAAACAAAGCTCTTAAAGATAAATTAAATGATTTAAATTCTCAATTATTAAAATATTTCTTATATAGAGAAGAAAAAAATTTGAATAATCCTGATGTTATTGAAATGAAAGAAAAAATGAAAACTTTTGAAATTAATAATAAAACTAATAATGCTACTTTAAAAAAACAATTTGAAGAATATGAACAAAAAATTGGAAATATACAAAAAAATTATAATGAGAGTACTAAAAAATTAGAAAAAGATAATGATAAATTTAAAGAAAAAGTTAATAATTTAGAAAAAGAAAAATTTATTATGAAAAATGATTTTGAAAAAAAAGAAAATGATTATAAAAATGAAATTGATAATTTAAATAAAAAATTAGATAAATATAGAAAAAATTACCAATTAATTGTTGAAAAAAATGAAAATATTTCAAAAGAAAATGAAAAAGTTTTAAATTGTTTAAAAGATAAAGGTTTTGATCCTGAAAAGATTAAAATATTTGTTGAAAGTTATGATGATTTTAAATTATTATTAAAAAAAATTGAAGAATTAGAAAAGAAAAATTTAAACAGAGAAGAAATTTATAAAAGAATTTGCCAAAATGTTAATTCTCAACAATTAACCAAAGAAATTGAAAAATTATCTAAAAAACATGAAGAAAGAAAAAGATCTTTACTTAAATTATTAGCTCAAAAAACTAATGAAATTAATGAAATTAAAATTGAATTTAATGAAATTATGGTGGAACTTGAAAATTTAAAGAATAATGGAAAATTTAAATAACATGTATTTTTTTTAACTCTTTTTTAATAAAACTACTTTTTCAAATTTAAAAATATTAAAAATAAAGAAATAAATAAATATTTTTTTTAACAAATCAAATATATCTTCCTGTTCTTATGCTTTATAAAAGGATATCATCATTAGACTTTAAAAAATAAGAATCATAATTTATTAAACTCTTCTAAATTAAATATTAAAAAATAATAATTAAAAATAAAAAAAAATTAAATCCAAATCTAATATAATAATAAAATAATAAAACCATAAAATATCATAAAAATAATAATAATAATATTAATAATTAATAATATTTTAATCCTAAATTTTTGAACTTAGAATAATATAATAATTAATAGTATAATCATTAGCATTTATCAAATAAATCTTCATTATCTTTTAATAAAAATTTCGCTGAATCACAAATTCTTTTAAATCTATCTTGATGTAATAAGATTCCTCCATACCATCTACTAACATTAACATAAACATTAACAATTTTCATTTTTTTAATAATTCCTAATAATCTAATTCCAGCTTCATCTTCCCCATCATCATCATAATCTTCAATAATTTCTTTAAATTGATTAATATATCTATAAGCAGAAATATTATGAGTAGCTCTTTTAATTTTTTTTTGAGATAATAAATATGATTTATATAAATCTACTTCTTCTTTATTTAATACTTTTATTGCATGAGCTTGAAAAACTGAAGCTCTATCTATTATTGTTTCTCCTACAACACCTCCATATTTAAAGAAATTACTATATAAATCTTTTTTATTTTCTTCTTCTTCTTCTTCATTTTCTTCTTTTTCTTCATTTTCTTCTTTTTCTTCTTTTTCTTTTGATTTCTTTTCTATATATTTATTTTCATTTTTAATATGGATTTTATTATTTTCATAACGAAAATCTTTGAAATCTTCATTCGCTCCTGTTTTGATAAATAAAAAATTTTCTGTTGACATATCTTTATTTATTATATTCATTTCTTTTATTTCAGATATTAAGTTTAATAAATTGTCTTTTGATATTGAATCTTCTATTGATATTTTTGTATTTTCTATTATATTATAAATATATGGTTCAATTATATCTGAAATATTTTTACTTAAATTATCAATAATTTTTTTATTATTTCTTATCCAATAAATAAAAAATTGAGAAATTAATACTCTTGTTTTTTTATCATAAGTAAATTTAATCCAAAAAGGAAAAAACATAATATCATTTCCTAAAATTAAATCATCCATTTTCATTTTTGAAAGTAAATCAATTGTTGAATTATTAACATATATTTCATGTTTTAATTTAATCAAAAAAGAAAAATTATCTTCATTAAATGAAATTTCAATTATTTCATCATCATACATTGATTTAATTAATTCATAATCTGATATTATTGAATCATTTGATTCTTCTGGAATTTGAATACTTATTGTTATCATTTTTTAGTTTTAATAAAATTAAACTCGTCATTTTGAAAAAAATTATTTTTTTAAATATTTATAAATAAAAAATGGGAAATAAAGAATGTAATAATATTAGTGATAATGATAATAGTTATAGTGATAATGAAAATACTAATAAAAAAAAAAATAATCTTTCTATTAAAAAGTCAAAAAATAATAATTCTCTTGATTTTATTCATAAAGATGATAATTATATTATAAAAAAATCCTTTAATGAAAAAAAGAAAATTTCGAAATTTAAATCTTGTAAATTAAATAAAATTTTACAAAAAAATAAAGAAAATATTATTTATAATGGATTAAAATTTTCAGAAGATTATAATATAAAAAATAATATTTCAATAAATTTTTTTTTTAATTTTTTAAAATTTAATGAAGAAAATATAATATTTGATTATGAAAAAGATAATTTTTATAGTTATTCAAGTTTAAAAAATGAAACTTTATTTCAATTATATAATGATTATAATAATAAAGTAAGAGAAGTAAATATAAAAATATATTCTGATTATTTATTAAATGATACAATTCAAACAAGAAAAAAAAGAACTCATTCAAATGATGAAAATAATAAAATTAAAAATAAAAAAACAATTAAAAAAAAAAAAACACAAAATATAAGTTTTGAAAAAATTAATAATAATCAAAATATTAATAAAGAATTTAATAATTCTGAATTTAATAATTCTTTATATTTTCAAAATTCAAATTATAATGATTTTTTTTCCAATAAAAATTCAGTTAAAAATTCTTTAAAAAAAATAGGAAAAAAAACAAATTCTTTCGAAAAAAAAAAATTAAGAAATTCTAAAATTTCAACAAGTGAAGAAAAAAAAGAAAAATCTTTTCATTTAAAATCACATTGTCAAAATAAACTAATTTATAATTCAATAACAAATGAAAAAATTAATAATATAAATAATAATAAAGAACATGAATTTTTTAAATCAAATAATATTAATGACGATAATAGAGTAGAAACACCACAATTTTATTCTCAATTTGGTAAATTTTCAAAAAAATAAAAAAATTTAATTTTTTTTAAATTATTTAAAATCTAATAATGAATCAGATAATAATAAAAGTAAATTTTCATTTTATTTTTAATTTAATATATAATGTATTCATAAAATAATTAAAATATAAATTAAAAAATTTAAGATTATTGTATAATAAATTTTTTAACTTTTTATTTTATATCATGTTATATGTTTAAATTAAATGAATTGATTTTATTCTTTTTTTCTATTAAATCATCAATTTTTTTTAAGGAAAGAAATTTATTATCTATTTCAGTTATTGAATATATAAAAGTTTTTTTACTAAATTTTTCATCTACTAAAGTTTCTGGTTTAGCTTCTTTATTTTTTATTGATTTTAAAATATAATTTAAATATTCTAATAAAAATGTTTTAAAACCATTTATTAATTTATTAAAATCTGTTTGATAAAATTGATTTAATTTTTCTTCATTAAATTTAGGATATTCTTTTTTTTCTTTTTCATAAGAAAAAATAAAATTGATTTTATCATATTTATATTTTTTAAAAGAAGCATCTCGTATTGATTCAACTAATTTATTATATTTAGAAATAATATAATTTATAATCAAAAAAGTTAATTCATAATTTGAATTTAATAATTTAATTTTGCGAATTAAAAAATTTTCAAAATAAAAAAATAATCTTGTTAATTTTCCATTTAAGTTGATTTTATTAAATATATGTGATTGATAAGAAGTAATTTGATTTGGTAAAAAAAATTTTAAAGAAATATATTTTTTCCCTTCAACATAAAATCCACTTTGAACATATTCTAAATTATTTTTTGAATCTAAAACTTTAAATGTTGAATCATCAATTATTCCATATTTTTTTTTTATATCCAATAAAATTTCTTCTAATTGATTTAAATTACTTATTTTTTTATCTTTATTATCTTCTTCTAATAAAATATTAATATTTTCATGAGATTTATTATTATCATATATTTCTTTTGAAAATAATGGATTTGGATATAAAAAATTATTATCTGGATATTTTTTTTGAATTAATTTTTTTATTGTACATAATTTTGAAAAATTAATTTCAAAATTTTTCTTTGAAAAATAATTTAATAAATCTTTTGATATATGATTATTTAAACAAAATTTAAAATCAAATTCCTTTATTATATTATCTAAAATTCTATTATTTCCTATTATTTTTGTTGAAAATATTTCTATTAAATTTATTATTGAATGAGATAAAATTTCATTTTTTAATATTTCTAAGTAAAAAAAATAAGTAATTGAAATAATTTCATAAAATAAAAATATATTTTTCTTATTAAAATTCGAAAAATCAATTTCATCTAAATTTTTATTTAACTTTTTAATACATCTATTTAAGATATAAGGACATAATTTATTATCTTTTTCAAATAAATATCTCATTAATAATATTTTAAATAATTTCCAATTTTCTTTTAAACTTAAATTATGTTCATCGTTTAAATAAGAGAATAAAATAAAATTTTGTAAATTATTAATATCATTATTCCTACTATCTTCGTTGTATAATACATTTAATAAAGAAGATATATCATAAATTTCTTTATTATTCAATTTATTTAATGGATCTAAAATTTTAAAATAATCTTTATTCATATATTTAAACTTTTAAAAAATAAAAAATAAAGCATAAAAAAGTCATAGTAAAAATATTTCAAAAATTATTTTCAAATTAAAAAAATAAAATAAACAAAATATGCAATTAAATATTTAAATTTTTTTAAATTATTTAAATGCAAACAAAAAAAAATCAAAAAGACGAAATAATAAATTCCATAATAGAAAGACTTCCTTCAAAATATACAGACTTAAGTTTTGATTTAAACAAGTAAAATAAATATATATAAAACCAAAAAAAAAAAATTCAAAATAGAATAATTTCAATAATTCAATCATCAATAATAATTCAAAAAATGAATGAACCAATAAAGAAAAATTTAAATAAATCAGAAGAAGAAATAAAAAATGAATTTCTGTTATTAAAAAAATTAATAGATAATGATGAAAAACATTATTCAAAATTAGTAGAAGAAAGTGATAAAAATAGATATTGTGATATAAGGCCATATATATATAATAAAGTTCCTTTATCAAATAATAATTATATAAATGCTTCATTTATAAATATTCCAAAAAAAAATTTTTCTATTGTTACTCAAGGTCCTTTAGAAAATACAATTGAAGATTTTTGGCAAATGATTTTTGATTATAATATTAAAGTGATTATTATGTTATGTAAATTAACTGAAAATGGAAAAGAAAAATGTTTTGATTATTGGAATGAAGAAAATTTATCTTTTGATGTTCAATTAATTGAAGAAAAGAAAGAAAATAATAATTTTAAAATAAGGAAATTTAAAGTTAGTAAAAGAGGAAATATTAAAAATATTATTCAATATAATTTTATTGGATGGAATGATCATAATGTTCCTTTAATAAATGATATTTTTGAAATATTTATATATATGTTTAAATTATCTGATAATTATAAAGGAAATTTCCCAGTTCTTATTCATTGTTCTGCTGGAGTTGGAAGAACTGGTACTTTTCTTTCATTATATATTTTATATAAAGAAATTGAAAGGCAAATTAATAATGTTGAAATTAAATTTTCTATTTTTAATCTTGTTAGAAAATTAAAAGAAATGAGATTATTTTTTGTCGAAAATATTTTACAATATAATTTCTTATATAACTTCACTGAAAAAATGTTATGTTATTTTCAAAATAAAATTAAAAAATAGAATTTCAAAAAAAATTATATAATAATTAATTATTCACTTAATTATTAAAAAAACAAAATAAAATCTTTTAAAAAATAATTTCTTTATAATCTTAATTCATTTATTAAATCTATTTTTAAAATCATTTAATTATTCTTTAAGTTGGAATTATCATTTGTTTAACAATTTTTCTTTCATTTAAATCAAATATTATTTGTTAAAATTTTTAATGTTTTATCAGTAGTTTTATTAAAATTATTATAATATTTAGCATCATTTCAGGAATTAATATGAAATATAATATTGATGAGAATGAATTTCGAAAATTTAATTTTGATGATTTTAAAGAAAAGAAATAATAAGAAAGTGAAGAAAATATAATAATTATTGTTTTAAATAAAGATGTTAAATATTGTTTTAGTTTTTGTAATTTTCTCATACTTTCACTTTGAATATTAAATTCTTTAGAAATATAAATTTGAAACATTTGAATGATAAAACTATTAATTAAATTTCTAATTAAATTGAAAATAAAAAGCAATAATATAACTATAATTTCATAATTTCTATTAATTATTATATAAATATAACTACCAATACCATCTAATAAAGTAAATAAAATTAATAAAATTAAATGAAATATCATTTTATTAGAAAGTTTTTTTCTTGAAATTTGTTTCTTTATTAATCTTCTTGTTAAAGGATAATTTAAAATACTAAAAATTAAATTATATAAAGAAAAATAAATAGCAATACTTAAAGAATTAGAATTAAATTTATTATATAAAAACATAATAATCCAAATGAAAAAAATCGAATCATTAATATTTAGAAAAATATAAATAAAAGTAAATTTTAATTCTTTATTATTTTGTTCGTTATTATTTCTAATGTTTTTATTAGTTAATTGAACACTTTCTAAACGACTAAAATTTCCAGGTGAAATAGGATTATCAGAATTATTGTTTTTATTTTTTTGTTTATTATCTATTGATTCTATTTCTTTACTATTATTATTAGTTTCATATCTATTTGTATTATTTTCATTATTTGCTATTTTTGATTGAACGCTTCTTTCAAAAGTATCATCACTATTTGTTATTGATGATTCACTTTTTTTTTTAATAATTTTTTTCTCACTTTTTTCTTTTTCATTTTGATTTGAAATTTCTATTGAAAATTTTTTACTTGATTTTATTGTATTATTCTCTGAATCATTATATAACACATTTATTTGTGTTGTTTTTTTCTCTAAGAATAATTTTAAAAAATTTAATCTAATCATTATTATTGTTATTGTTATTGAAAATATATTTATTAAGAAAAGAGTAATTGAAGGTAACATAAATTTATTTTTTTTATTTTGATTATTGAATTGGAAAATATTTATTGGTATTATTATTGAAATTAAAGTTGATAAAGATTTAATTATATATAATATTAAACCAAAATCTTTTTTAAGGGATAATTCAAGAAAAATATTTTCTGTCATTGTTGTTAAATTATTTGAAAAACCTAATAGAAATCTATATATTAATAATGAATGATAAGATTTTATAAAAATAAAACTTAAGTTGAATATTGACAAAAAAAATAAAGATATTAATATTAAAATACTTGATGAAAAATATTTATTTAGGAAAATCCAAAAATAATTTCCTAAAAATTTTCCAAATTCATGTATTGAATATATATTACCAATGATATACCATTTTGGATATTTATTTATTTGAATTAAATTTTCATATAATATTGGTATGATAAAAAAATTTGAACTTGTATTTGATGCTAAAAAAAAAAATAAAAAAATTGATTTTAATAATTTATCATCTGACATTTTATATTTCTATTATAAAAAAAAGATTAAAAACATAATAAAAAAGAAATATTATACTTTTTCTTTGGTTTTTTTGATAGAAATTAAATTAAAAAAATTAAATAAAATTAGAAAACAATAGTTTAAGTGAATTAATAATGTTTTTAATAAATAAGAATTTTAAAATTTAGATTAAACATTATATTTTTTAGAAAATAAATAAATATACTAAAATAATTAAATAAACAAGTTTTTGAATTAATGTAAAATATAAATTTGATTAAATTTATATTTAAATTAATTTTTAATTTAAAAATTTTGAAAAAGAAAAAATTTAACAGAAAAAAATGGATTCTTTGAGAAATGAAAAAATAAATAGTTATGAAATTATTTTAGGAGATTTAGATCAAAAAATATTAAATTATAAACAAACATTAAATTATTATCCTAACAAAGATAATACAAAAATTATTAAATTTGATAAATTAAATCAAAAGATTAATGAAGAAGATAAATCTTTTTTTGATTTAATTTCTAAATATCAATTAGATAATTCGAATTTACAATATGAAAATTTTTATCTTAAAAAACAAAATAAATTTTTAGAAGATGAATTACAAAAAACAAATGAAAAATATACAAAATTAAAAAATAAATTTGAAGAGTTAAATAAAAAATTAATTGAATTTGAAAAAATAAAAGAAGAAAATTTAAAAAATATAAATGAAAAATATATAAATATATTAAATGAAATACAAGTAGAAAAAAAAAATATAAAAAAAGATAATTCATTATTATCAATAGAAAAATTAATAAATAATAATAAAATAACTTTTCAAAATTTAGGAATTAAATTAGATTCAAATAAAATATTAAATATAGAAACTTTAGAATTAATATTAACTAAATTTATAGAAGAAAATAAAATTTTAAACAAAAAAATAGAAGAACAAACAACAATAATAAATTCACTAAATACATTAAATTCAAATAGAACAATAGAAAATCAAATAAAAATATCAGAAAAAAATAATATAAATAAATTATTAAAAGAAACTTTAAATCCAACTTTAAGTTTAACTAAAGAAAATACTTTATCTTCAGATAGATTATTAACTCAAAAAATATTTTCTAAAAAATTAGAAAATGAAAATTTTAATAATCAAACTACAACAACTACAACAAAAAATATAACAAATAAAAATATAACTAAACAAAATATAACTAATCAAAATATTAATCAATTAACTCCAATTCAAATAAAGAATAATGAAATAAATAATTTAAGTCCTTATTCAAATTCTTCAAATATAAATTTAAATAAAATACCAATTTCAACAAGAGAAGAAGTTAAATTTACTAAGAATTTAATTTTAAATAATAATAATAATCAAATAATAAATAATCCTTTATTTGGTTTAAAATCAAAAATTGAAATTTTAGAAAATATGTTAAAAGATGTTAATGTATCATCTTCACAAAATGATATTAATTTAGATTCCCTTTCTTATTGTTATAGTAATAATAATCCAAAAATCAATTATAATCAAGAAAATAATTTTTAATTTAATTTAAAATTTTTTTATATTTAAATATTGAAAATTATATATTTTTATTTATAAAATTATATTTATTATTATTAAGATTCTTCTTTTATATTAAACAATATTTTGAAAATGAATAAAATTTATAAATAGGAAAA
>JAEEGI010012572.1_pt1 | contig 18094 bp, 10 predicted proteins | sample 8958751 | NCBI WGS metagenome assembly JAEEGI01 (sample SAMN16246545, study PRJNA631951) | gut metagenome | biome: gut microbiome; feature: rumen; material: KS-attached | host: Bos | place: Iran: Karaj | collected 2018-10 | reverse complement strand
GGGTGCCATCGCGAAGGCGGTGAAAGACGGCTTCGTGGATGAAGGTAAAGCCCTCGACCTGGTCAAGCAGGCGCTGGGCGCACTGAAAGACAGTGTGGCCGGCGTTGACACAGACCTGAAGGGCAAGATCGACGAAGTGACAGAAGCGGTCGGTAAGGTCTCGACGGCGCTGACGGGGGACCTTTCCCAGAAACTGACGGAGATCTTCAATGCGATCCAGGGAATGAAGGACTACAGTGCGATTCTCGACGCCATCAAGGCGGCCATCGGAAACCTGGGCCAGGGTGGTGGAGACGTTGATGATCCGGGCAAGATCAACGGCCACGCCTACGTGGACATGGGCGAAGTGACGATCGATGATGGAGCTAATCAATTGAAAAAGAACCTCAAATGGGCCACCTGCAACATCGGCGCGGAGAATCCGTGGGACTACGGCGACTACTACGCCTGGGGCGAGACGGCCACGAAGGAAAGTTATGCTTGGATCAACTACATCTTTGCCAAAGACCCTTCTGATTATAGTATTGGGGTGAAGAAGTATTCCGAAGAAGACTCGTATATGACGTTGTTTCCTGAAGACGATGCTGCGACGAGCCTTTGGAAGGATCCCTGGCGTATGCCGACGAAAGGAGAATGGGCGGCGCTACGCGACGGGAATCTCTACACCTGGAAGTGGGAAACCAATTACAACGGTTCCGGCAAGAATGGCATGCTTGTGACCCGCAAGGAAGGAACCGGCCCTTGCGCCGGAAACAGCATATTCCTTCCCGCCGCTGGGCGCTGGTACAAGTCCGAATGGTTCTATGGGGGTTCCCAGGGGTTTTATTGGTCCTCTTCTCTTGATACAGCTTTGTTCGCCATGGGCGTGGAGGTATTAGATTCAGGTTCCATGGGGTTAACCGCCGACCGTTATGCCGGGCTCAATGTCCGTCCCGTCACAGAATAATTAAAAACCGGGAGTCTTTCGAGGCTCCCGGTTCTCATATCCTTTTCTTTCAGGGCAGCGCCCCGTTAAAACTTGTGGATGGCCAGGCCGCTGCGGAGCTTCGGCTCGAACCAGGTGGTCTTCGGGGGCATAATGTTGCCGGTGTCGGCAATGTCGATCAACTGCTTCATCGAGACCGGGTAGAGTGCGAAAGCTACTTTCATCTCGCCGCTGTCCACTCTCCGTTTCAGCTCGCCCAGGCCGCGGATGCCGCCGACGAAGTCGATGCGGTTGGAGGTGCGCAGGTCGCCAAGGTTGAGGATTTTGTCGAACACGAGATTCGAAAGGATCGTCACGTCAAGAACCCCGATCGGATCGCTGTCGTTGTACGTGCCGGGTTTCGCGGTGAGCGAATACCACACGCCTTCGAAGTACATCGAGAAGTTGTGCAGACCGGTCGGTCTGTACGTCTCTCCACCCTTGTTCTCCACGATGAAGTCTTTCTGCAGGGCTTCGAAGAACTGCTTGCCCGTCAGGCCGTTGAGGTCTTTGACTACACGGTTGTAGTCGATGATCTTCAGCTGGTTGTCGGGGAAGCACACGGCCATGAAGTAGTTGTACTCCTCGTTGCCGGTGTGGTTCGGGTTCTTCGCGCGACGCTCGGCGCCCACGCGGGCGGCCGCCGCGGTGCGGTGGTGGCCGTCGGCCACGTAGAAGGCCGGAATCGAAGCGAAGATCTCGGTGATGCGGTCGATGTCCTTCTGGTCGTCGATCACCCAGAGTTTGTGGCCGAAGCCGTCTTCGTCGGCGATGAAGTCGTATTCGGGCACGCGGGCGATGTAGCGGAACATGATAGCGTCGATCTCGGCGTTGTCGGGGTAGGCGAAGAACACCGGCTCGATGTTCGCGCTCTGGATCTGAACGTGGACCATGCGGTCGTCTTCCTTCTCCTTGCGGGTGAGCTCGTGCTTCTTGATGGCGCCAGTGGCGTAGTCGTCGGTGTTGGCGCAGAGGATGATGCCGTACTGGGTGCGTCCTTCCATCGTCTGGGCGTACACGTAGTAGTACTCACGGTCATCCTGCTTCAGCCAGCCGCGCTCCTGCCATTTCTTGAAGTTCTCGACGGCCTTGTCGTAGGTGCGCTGCTCGTGCTCGCCGGCGATCGGATCGAAATCGATCTCGGGCTTGGTGATGTGGAGCAGGGATTTCTCGCCGGCCTCGGCCTTTGCCTCGACGGAGTTCATCACGTCGTAGGGACGGGCGGAGACTTCCTTGGCGATGGCCTTCGGCGGCCGGATGGCGGCGAACGGTTTAACCTTTACCATAGTCTCGTCTTATTTGTTGAGTTGGAAGGTACGGTCACCCGTAGCGAAGAACTTGCAGATCTGGTTCGCGGCGGCCAGGCCGGCGTTGATGTTGGCTTCAGCGGTCTCGGCACCCATCTTCTTGGGCGTGCCGAAATAGCGCTTGCCGAACTTCTCGGCGAACTCGGCGGCGCGCTCGGGAGCGACGTCGGCGACGTAGCGGAGGTCTTCACGCTCGGTCATCAGGTCGAAGAGTTCGGCTTCGTTGATGACTTCCTTGCGGGCCGTGTTGATCAGGCAGCCGCCCTTGGGCATGCGACCCACGAGGTTGCGGCCGATGGAACCCTTGGTCTCCGGCGTGGCCGGGATGTGCAGCGACACGAAGTCGGAGTTTTCGTAGAGCGCTTCCAGGGACGGGGCGACCTTGGCACCGGTGGCTTCGATCTTCTCGTTGGGGAGATAGGGGTCGAAGGCGATGACATTCATGCCGAAGCCCATGGCGAGTTTGCCCACGAGGCGGCCGACGTTGCCGTAGGCCTGGATGCCGAGGGTCTTGCCCTTCAGCTCACTGCCGGTGCCCGGCGTGAACTGGTTGCGGTTCATATAGATCATCAGGCCGAGGGCGAGTTCCGCCACGGCGTTGGAGTTCTGGCCCGGGGTGTTCATCGCGACCACGTTATGGGCGGTGCAGGCGGCCAGGTCGAGGTTGTCGAAACCGGCGCCGGCGCGCACGACGATCTTCAGCTTTTTAGCGGCTTCCACCACGGCGGCGGTCACCTTGTCGGAGCGGACGATCAGGGCGTCGGCATCGGCGACGGCGGCAATCAGTTCGGCTTCGCCGGGATATTTTTCGAGCAGGGCGAGGGTATGTCCGTTTTCCTCGGCGATCTTGCGGATGCCGTCGACGGCAGCTTTCGCAAACGGTTTCTGCGTAGCGACTAAGATCTTCATGGCAGTCCTATTTGTGAAGTTTCTCGAAATCCTGCATGCAGGCGATCAGGGCCTCGACGGCCTCTTTCGGGCAGGCGTTGTAGATGGAGGCACGGAAGCCGCCGACGCTGCGGTGGCCCTTGATGCCGACCATGCCGCGTTCCTTGGCGAAGGCCATGAACTCGTCCTGGAGGTTCTCATAACCCGGAGCCATGACGAAGCAGACGTTCATGATCGAACGGTCTTCCTTAGCGGCGGTGCCCACGAAGAGCGGGTTGCGGTCGATTTCGTCGTAGAGCAGCTGGGCTTTCTCTACGTTCATCTTGTGCATCACTTCCAGGCCGCCCAGGCCTTTGAGCCACTTGAGGGTCTCGGTCATCACGAAGATCGGGAACACCGGCGGGGTGTTGAACATCGAACCGCCGTCGATATGGGTCTGGTAGTTGAGCATCGTCGGAAGGTAGCGGCTCACCTTGCCCAGGATGTCCTTGCGGATGATGGCGAAGATCACGCCGGCAGGGCCGACGTTCTTCTGCGCGCCGCCGTAGATGAGGGCGTACTTGCTCACGTCGACCGGACGGCTCATGATGTCGGAGGACATATCGGCCACGAGGTTCACCGGGCAGTCCATGTCGTATTTGATCTCCGTGCCGTAGATCGTGTTGTTGGTGGTGATGTGGAAGTAGTCGAGGTCGGTCGGGATCTCATAGCCCTTCGGAATGTAGCTGTAGGTCTTGTCGGCGGAAGATGCGATGCAGATCGCGTTGCCGATGCCCTTGGCTTCCTTGAGCGCCTTCTTGGCCCAGACACCCGTTTCCAGGTAGCCGGCCTTGTTCTCGAGGAGGTTCATCGCCACATAGAGGAACTGGAGCGAAGCGCCGCCGCCGAGGAAGACCACTTCATAGTTGTCGGGGATGTTGAGGAGCTCCTTCCAGAGTGCGCGGCACTCGTTCATGGTTTCCTCCCATTCCTTCGAACGGTGAGATACGGATATGACCGGCATGCCGGTACCTTTGAAGTCTTGCAATGCTGCGATGGCTGCGTCGATTGCCTGCTGCGGCAACACGCAGGGACCAGCGTTGAAATTGTAAGCTTTTTTCATAAAATTGTATTGTGTTTAAAGGTGTTAATGATTTTCAACCGTAATCCGCAAATTTAAACAAATTATTTGAGATTGATCTGGCAAAAGGATAATTGTTTTCGAAAGTCTTCGATCTGGCTCAGACGCACCCGGACCTCCATCGTGCAGTCGAGGTCGAAGTCCTGCCGGATGGGGGCGATGCCCATCTCCTTGAGCGTCTTCATCACGTCGTTCATCTGCAGATAGCCGAACTGGATGGTGAAGTGCTGGCCCGCCACTTTTTCGATGACCTGCGCGTGGTCGAGCGCGTCCTGCGTGGCGGTCTTATAGGCCCGGATGAGCCCGGGCACGCCGAGCTTCACGCCGCCAAAATAGCGGACGACCACCACGAGCACGTCGCTCAGCTCCCGGCTCAGCAACTGCCCGTGGATGGGGCGGCCCGCCGTGGAGGAGGGCTCGCCGTCGTCGCTCAGGCGATACGGCTCGCCCGTGAGGCCGAGCCGCCAGGCGAAGCAGTGATGCCGGGCGTCGAAGTACTCCTTCCGGACGGCCGCGATGCGGGCCTTGGCCTCTTCTTCGGTCTCGACCGGCCACGCAAAGGCCAGAAACTTGCTCCCAAGTTCCTTGTAAATGCCCTCTGAAGGCCCTGCAATCGAAAAATAGGTGTCGGAAATTGAATTCATCGGGTAAAAGTACGCAAAAAATTGTTAAATTTGTGTTATGGTATATCAATTCAGGGCAACGATACCCGAGAGCAAGATCTTTTTTCGGGTTTACGAAATAAAGGGCGACATGTCGCTCTTCAAGTTCAATCTATTCCTTGTTGATGATCTGGGCTTCTCGCCCGACCAGATGGTGCTGTTCGAAGGATACGACGCCGCCGGCACGCTTTGCAGCGAGTACGGCCTCTTCGACCTCGGCGACGGCTCCATGGACACCGTGACCTTCGACAAGGTGGCCGCCCGCGGCGAGTCGGAACTGCACTACTGTTTCGACCTGCGCAACAACCGGTACATCAAACTGGTGCTCGAAGGCGAGGGCGGCGAATCCCCGATGCGGGCCTATCCGCACCTGGTGGCCGAAAACGGCCAGAACCCCGACCAGTTCCGGGCGCGCTATGAAGAAGCGCCCGCCGTTCCCAAACTCCATCCGTACCGCGATTCCGCCGTCATCGGCGACGACGAACCGGACGACGACGATCTTGACGACGAAGACGAAGAGGAAGACGACGACAAGATCTTCGACGGCGAGGAACTCTACGACGAAGGCGAAGACAAAGAATAGCGCATCCGGCCTCCGATGCACACGCTGCACATCATATTGGGACCGACCGGCGTCGGCAAGACGGACTATGCCCTGGCATTGGCCCGTCAGGTCGGCTCACCCGTCGTCTCGTGCGACTCCCGCCAGGTGTTCCGCGAGATGCGGATCGGCACGGCCCGGCCCACCGACGCGCAGCTGGCGGAGGTACCGCATTATTTCATCGCCGACCGCAGCGTCACCGAACCGTTCACGGCAGGCCAGTTCGAACTTGAGGCCCTGGCCTTGCTCGACCGCTTGTTCCAGGATCACGAGACCGTGGTGATGGCCGGCGGCTCGGGGCTCTACATCGACGCCCTCTGCAACGGCCTCGACGATTTCCCGCCGGCCGATCCGGAGTTGCGCGAGCAACTCTCCGCCCGCCTGCGGGAGGAAGGCGTCGCCGCCCTCCGCGCCGAACTCCGCCTCCTCGACCCCGAATCCTACGCCGCGCTCGACCCGGCCAACGGCCAGCGCATCGTCCGCGCGCTCGAGGTGACGATCGCCACGGGGCGCAAATTTTCCTCGTTCAAGACCCACGCGAACAAGGAGCGTCCTTTCGCCATCGAAAAAACCGGCCTGACCCGGCCGCGCGCCGAACTGTATGCCCGCATCGACGCGCGCGTCGACGCGATGATGGCCGAAGGCCTTCTCGACGAGGCGCGCGCGCTGCTCCCGCACCGTGCCCTTCCGGCGCTCAACACCGTGGGATACAAGGAGTTGTTCGACTACTTCGATGGGAAGTATGACCTCGCCGAAGCCGTCCGGCTCATCAAGCGCAACACCCGCCACTACGCCAAAAAGCAGCTCACCTGGTGGGGCCGCGACGCCTCAATTCGCTGGATTACGCTTTCCGAGTGATTTCCCGCATCGGATTGGCACGATTTTTCCTTTTTTCGGTTTTAAGTTTCAAACCGCAACCGAAATACCCTAATATCATGAGAAGATTTACAGAAGTGGTACTGATGCTTTGCATCGCAATGATGTGTACTACCTCCTTTGAGGCACAAGGCCAGAATCGTCGTCAAGGCGGTGGATCTTCCCACGCGCCAAGGACGGAACACCGCGCCCCCTCGGGGCACAGCGGGCCGAGTACGAAGATGTCGGCGCCCCGCAGCAATAATCACGGCTCGGCAGTCAGCCGCAGCTCTTCCCACGTCAATCGCAGCCAGGCGGCTCCGCAGATGAACCGCAGCCACGGCGGCAGCATCGCTCGCACTCCCCGCAGCCAGGCGGCTCCGCAGATGAACCGCAGCCACGGCACGCCCGCCAATCGCAGCGCGCAGGTCAACCGCGCGCCCCGCGCCAACAACGGCAGCGTAACCCGCACGCCGCGCCCGAGCAACGGCTCTTCGATGAACCGTGGCCCGCGTCCGGGCAATGGCTCCTCGGTCTCCCGCGGCCCACGTCCGAACAACGGCTCCTCGGTTTCCCGCGGCCCGCGTCCGAACCATAGCTCCGCGATTGCCCATAACCATCGTCCCGGCCACGCTCCGGCAGCTGTGCACCACCACGCTCCGGTGCATCGCGGACCGGCTTACGCCCGCCCGTACCTGGAGCCGCGTCACCGTCCGATTCCGTACCATCACCACGGCTATCACTACTTCGGCCATCGCATCCACACCCTGCCGATCGGCTATGCCGTGATCCGCGTCGGCTATCGCGACTACTATTACTATGACGGCATCTATTACCGCCCGTACTGGGATGGCGGCTACTACATCTGCCGTCCGCCGCTCGGAACCGTCATCGCTTCGACGCTGTTCGACGTGGCTATGACCACCATCGCCATCAACACCATCCGCAATGAAATCGAGCGCGCCCGGATCGCGGCCGAACTCTCGGGCTACTACGCCGCCCGCAACGCCAACTACACGCTCCGCACCAGCGACGATTACTACAACACGAACCTGGTGAACCAGGCCGGTCAGAACTACTACTATCAGGACGGCGTCTTCTACACCCTCCAGAACGGTGAATACCGCGTGATCGAAGCCCCCATCGGCGCCCTGGTCGACGAAATCCCCGAAGACTACGACGAAATCGAACTCGGCGGCAAGACCTACTACCAGGTGGAAGACACCCTCTTCAAGCCCACCATCATCAACGGCAAACTCACCTTCGAAGTCGCCTGCAACCTCTAAACCGGCCGCAGTCGTCCCGAATAAAAAACCCACCCTTCATCGGGGTGGGTTTTTTTATTGCCAGTTTCCGTCAGTTGCCGACTTCCGACAGGAATTTGATGCGGACCAGGCGGACTTCTTCTTCGGTGTAGTCGGCGCCGAGCTCTTTCATCGCGTCGGTGATGGAGTCGGAGTCGGCTTCTTCCTTGAAGTAGTCGTAGATGTCGTCGACCTTGTCTTCGTCGATGGTCTGGCGGATGTAGTAGTCGATGTTCAGGCGGGTGCCGGAGCCGACGATCGATTCGATTTCGTCGAGGAGCTCGTCGAGGTCCATGTCCTTGTTGCGGGCGATGTCCTCGAACGGGAGCTTGCGGTCGATGCTCTGGATGATGAAGACCTTGTTGGCCGAACGGTTGACCACCGACTTGACCACGAAGTCGTCGGGCCGGATGATTTCGTTCTCTTCGACGTACTTGGCGATCAGCTCGATGAACGGCTTGCCGAACTTGCGGGCCTTGCCTTCGCCCACGCCCTGGCAGTTCTTGAGCTCGTCGACCGTCATCGGGTACTGGATCGACATATCTTCGAGGCTCGGGTCGGAGAAGATGACCCAGGCGGGCAGGTTCTGCCGGCGGGCGAGATCTTTCCGCACGTCCTTGAGCATTGCCAGCAGGTTCTGGTCGCCGCCTCCGCCGCCGCTCTGGCCGTGCTTGCCGGCGCCGATGACGGGTTCGTCGTCATCGTCGTCTTCGCCGTCCACGAATTCGCGGTCTTCGGTAAGCATCAAGGGCGTGGGGTGCTCGTAGAACTCGCGCCCCGCGAGCGTGACGTTGATCAGGCCGTAGCGCTCGATGTCCTTGTCGAGCAGATGGAGGATGAGGCCCTGCCGGATGACGGCGCTCCAGAAGCGGACGCCGCGCTCGCGGCCGTAGCCGAAGAGCTCGTGCTTATGGTGGTTGTACGACTTGATGATCGAGTTGTCGACCCCGGCCAGGATGGCCGCCAGGTGGTCGGCCTTGAAGGCCTCGCGGAGCGAGAGGATGAGCTCGATGACCACGCACATCTCTTCGTGGCCGTCGAACTGCTTCTTGGGGTAGAGGCAGTTGTCGCACATACCGCAGTTCTCCTGCGGATAGTCTTCGCCGAAGTAGTTGAGCAGGATCTTGCGGCGGCACTGGTTGGATTCGGCGTAGGAGACCGTCTCCATCAGCAGCTGCTTGCCGATCTCCTGCTCGGATATGGGCTTGCCCTGCATGAATTTCTCGAGCCGCTGGATGTCCTTGTAGCTGTAGAACGCGATGCACTGGCCTTCCCGGCCGTCGCGGCCGGCGCGCCCCGTCTCCTGATAATAGCCTTCCAGGCTCTTGGGGATGTCGTAGTGGATCACGAAGCGGACGTCGGGCTTGTCGATGCCCATGCCGAAGGCGATGGTGGCCACGATCACGTCGACTTCTTCCATCAGGAAGGCGTCCTGGTTGTGGGCACGCGTGACGGCGTCCATACCGGCGTGGTAGGGCAGGGCCTTGATGCCGTTGACGTTCAGCAGCTGCGCGATTTCTTCCACTTTCTTGCGGCTGAGGCAGTAGATGATGCCGCTCTTGCCGGCGTTGTCCTTGATGAACTTGATGATGTCGCGCTTGGGGTTGGACTTGTCGCGGATTTCGTAATAGAGGTTCTCGCGGTTGAAGGAATCCTTGAACACCTTGGCGTTCAACATGCCGAGGTTCTTCTGGATGTCCGACTGGACCTTCGGGGTGGCGGTGGCGGTCAGGGCGATGATGGGCGCCTTGCGGATCTGGCCGATGATTTCGCGGATGCGGCGGTATTCCGGCCGGAAATCGTGGCCCCACTCCGAGATGCAGTGGGCTTCGTCGATGGCGTAGAACGAGATGGGAAGCTGCTTGAGCAGCTGGATGTTCTCGTCTTTGGTCAGGGATTCGGGCGCCACGTAGAGGAGTTTGGTGACCCCGGAGAGAAGGTCGGCTTTGACTTCGGCGATCTGCGTCTTGTTGAGCGAGGAATTCAGGAAGTGGGCGATGCCCTCCCGGTTCTGGATGAACCCGCGGATGGCGTCGACCTGGTTTTTCATCAGGGCGATCAGGGGGGAGATGACGATGGCCGTCCCCTCCAGGCAGAGGGCCGGGAGCTGATAGCACAGCGACTTGCCGCCGCCCGTGGGCATCAGCACGAATACGTCGTTGCCGGCCACGAGTTCCAGGATGATTTCTTCCTGGTTGCCCTTGAAGGCGTCCCACCCGAAAAATTCCTTGAGTTTGCCGCGAAGGTCTTCCGAAGTAATGTTCATACCACTAAATTAAGAAAAAAAAATGATAATTCCGCGATTCCGTGTTTTTTTTCGAACTTTTGCTATATTTGCGGCTCGAAAAAGGCGAATATCAAACCATTATCATATGAAAAAGATTGTCATTTTTGCAGTTATCTGCATCTGCGGCGCCCTGACGCTGGTTTCCTGCGACAAGAAGACCTCCGACGGCAAGCAGCCCGCCACCATCTCCGCATCCGATGTCGACTCCGTCAGCTACATGATCGGCTATTCTTTCGGCATGCAGCTTAAGCAGAACGATTTCGGCCCGCTCAGCGTGAACGGCATCGTCAAAGGCATCCAGGATGCCGGCAAAGACGTCGAAATCGACTATATGCAGTTCCAGCAGATCGTCAACGGTTTCCTGGAGAAACGCATGACCGCCGTCTCTGAAGAGATGGTGAACCGTTCGAAAGCCATGCTCGAAGCCAACGGCAAGAAAGAAGGCGTGGTCACCACCGAATCCGGCCTGCAGTACAAGATCATCCGCGAAGGCGAAGGCGTCAAGCCGACCAGCCGCGACACCGTGGAAGTCGACTACGAAGGCACCAACCTCGACGGCAAGGTGTTCGACTCCTCCTATGACCGCGGCCAGACCGCTACCTTCCCGCTCGACGGCGTGATCGCCGGCTGGACCGAAGGTCTGCAGTATGTGGGCGAAGGCGGTGAGATCATGCTCTACATCCCGGCCGAACTCGCCTATGGCGACCGTGGCGCCGGTGGAGACATCCACCCCAACGAAGCCCTGACCTTCAAGGTGGAGCTCAAGTCGGTCAAACCGTACGTCGAGCCCGTTGAGGAAGAAAAGAAGAAGTAAGCAACAGGAATTAAAAAAGGCCGGTCCGTCAGGATCGGCCTTTTTTTGTGCTATCCGCAGTAGTAATACTTTTTCACCAGCGCGGCCATTTTCTTGGGGTCGTTGGTGGCGTCGTGGCGGATGTGCTGGTCCTTGAAGGCGCGGAGGCGTTCGATGGTACCGTCGATCATGGCGGGGGAGAAGATGCCGTCCTTTTCGTAGAGGGCGCGGTTCTTCTCAAGGCAGTCGGCCGATTCGTGGCAGGAGGCGGGGAGTTGTTCGAGGGAGTTGAGGAGCTTCTCGTTCTTCTTGTCGTGGATGTTCACGTCGACGTAGGTCCGGTCGGCGACTTCGAGGGCGTCGGGCATTTCAAAGCCGGTGCGGGCGGCAGTCACCAGGCCGGCGAGCATATTGTAGATGTCGGCGCTACCGTCGCCGGAACGCATCTCCACGGTCTGCTTGTCGGGGATCACGAAATCGTTGGGGTCTTCGAGCGGGTTGGCGATGGCGCTCATGCTGTGGCCGACGCTCCAGCCCAGCGGCACTCGGACGAGCACCGAGCGGTTGCGGTCGCCCCAGCAGACGCTGGTGGGCGCTTCCTGGTGGGGCACCAGGCGGAAGTAGGAGGTGGGGTTCGTGTTGCCGAATGCCGTGAGCGACGAGGCGAACTTCATATAGCCGGCGATGGCGCGGCGGGCGTCATCGGAGAGGGAGCCGTCCTTGATCATCACCGAACGGTCGCCCTTCATCATCCGGGTGTGGAAGTGCAGGCCGCTGCCGGCCTTGCCGGTGGTGATCTTCGGGGCGAAGGTCACGTCGATGCCGTACTGGTAGGCCAGCGAACGGAGGATCCATTTGGCCATCATCAGCTGGTCGGCCGCCGATTCCACGGGGTTGACGAGGAATTCGATCTCGTTCTGCTCGTAGATCTTGCCGTCGAGGGTGAAGTTGCCCACTTCGCAGTGTCCGTACTTGATCTGGCCGCCCACTTCGGCGATGGCGCGGATGGCGTCGGCGCGGAAGCTCTCGAACTTGGCGAAGGGCGTGGATTCGTGGTAGCCGTGCTGGTCTTCGGCGGGGAACATCCCGTCGTCGCTGTCGACCAGATAGAATTCGAGTTCACCCATCGCCTCGAAGGTGTAGCCCGTCCGCTCCCGGAAGGCCTTGTGGGCCTTGCGGAGGGTGAATTCAGGCGCGCTTTCGAGCGGCAGGCCGTCTTTCGTGAAATAGCTGCAGAGGAAGCCGACCGTGGGGATTTCCTGGAACGGATCGACGTAGGCCGTGCTGAAACGGGGAATCACATAAAGGTCGCTGCTGTCGGCGGCAATGTAAGGGAAGAGACTGGAGCCGTCCACCCGCTCGCCATAAGAGAGAATGGTGTCGAGATACTGCCGGTTCGTGACCGGGAAGTTCAGCGTCTTGAGCCGCCCGTCGGCCGCCACGTAGCGGAAATTGACGATGCGGACCTCGTGCTTGACGATATAGTCCGTCAGGTCTTTTTTCGTGAAGGCTGCCGGCTCCTTGCCGATGGCCTGCACCAGTGGATTGATGTTATAGTCGCAAAAAGTATTCATTTTTATATAAGTAAAATGAGTTTTGGGCATCAAAGTTAAGAAATGATAGGATAAATAGCTAATAGCATTTGTAATTGTTTGTACTTCTTTTTATATTTGAGAAATCGGAATTCTCTTCCCATGAAAACGCCGCACCTGAAATCCCTCCTTTTCGTGCTCTTCCTTTCAGTTCTGCGCGATGCTCTTCCCGTGGCTGCCCAGGAAGCCATCACGCTGGACCGTCGGAACTACATCGCGCTGTCGCCGCAGGCGTCGTCGCTGCACGATGCGGTGAACTATCCGGTGGAAGGGAACAAGGGCGTGGCGGACATCTCGATACCGTTGTACACGGTGGAGTACGGCGGGATCCGCATCCCGATCGTTCTCCGCTACAGCACGTCGAGCGCGAAGGTGGACCGGAGCGCGGCCCCGAACGTGGGCTTCGGCTGGGTGCTGGACGTGGGCGGAAGCATCAACCGGGTGATCAAGGGGAAGCCGGACGAGTCGGCGGAGTGGTACCAGGCCGACAGCGACACCTACTTCGACCAGCTGGGGTCGAGTGCGGACCAGTACACGATCTCGTCGCTCTACGACTGGTACGGCTCCGTGGCCTACGACACGGAGAAGGACGAGTTCGTGATGAGCACGCCGTCGGGCGGCGCGTCGTTCTACCTTACGGAGAGCGGGGGCGCCTATACGGGGCATTTTTCGCCGTCGGTAAACTGGCGGATCGGCGCCACGGTGAAGAACCCGTCCGGTCTGCCGATGTTCACGGGGCTTGACGTATATGACGGGGAGGGTACCTGCTACCGTTTCGGGAGCGGCTCTCCGTCGACGGGTCCGACGTCCCAGGATGCGTCGTACCTGGAGTACTGCACGTATGATCCGGTCGGCGGCTCGCCTTATGCGACGGGCTGGCAGCTGCGCGAGGCGGAGGACGAATCCGGCCACAAGGTACAGTTCAGCTACACGCGCAGCGGGAACTACGTGTACAGTTCATGGCAGGATCAATGGTACCGCGTGCAGGACTCGGTGACCATTTTCTGGACTGGCGGGACGGTTCCGGACGGGCAGGCGGCGATGGAATACGTGACGCGCTATGCGCCGGAGGCGGGCAACGTGGAGCGTCCGTACCAGCTGTCGGCCTTCCGCAGCATCTATCCCTCGACGATCGAGTGGCCCGGCGGGAAAGTGCTGTTCTTCGTGTCGAACAACCTGATCAGCGGCCTGAGCATCCACGATGCGTCCGGGGCGCTGGTGCGCAGTTACTCGTTCGGCACGGAGATCAATGATATCTACGCTCCCTCGCGCTTGCTGAAGAGCGTGGTGGTGCGCGATGCGGACAGCACGGCGGTCGAGACCTACGCGATGGACTACTACAAGACGGTGACGGGCACGGTGACGGCGGTCAGCTGCGACTGGTGGGGCTACTTCAACGGGCAGACGACGATGCAGAACGCGTTCCTGCCGTACCGGACAATCGGGGCGAAGGGCTATGATTACAGCACGTCGTTCTACCTGGGCAACGGCGGCCACCGGGCGCCGGACACAACGCATATCCGCCACAACATCCTCAAGTCGATCACATACCCGGGCGGCGGCAGCACGGAGTTCGAGTTCGAGTCGAACCGCTACACGAAGGAGCGGGGCTCGCCGGTGTCTCCGGGCCCGGGCCCCGGCCTTCGCATCCGCGGCATCACGTACAAGGACAAAGGCGGGACGGTGCTTCGCCGGCTGGGCTACACCTATACTGGTGGCAGCATCGCGGTGATTCCCGACGACGCACGCTATACGACCGCGCTGCAGTACCAGCTGTCGGTGAACGAGGACCAGTACGGTCTTGGCATCGTGTTCGTGACGCTGGACCGCACGCGGCTGATCACCCCCAAGCACGTGGGCCAGGTGGGCGGCGGAGGCGAGGCCGTCGACTACGACACTGTGACGGAGACGGTATACGACGGGGCCGTTCCCGCCGGCCGGACCGTCAGCACGTACGGGGTGCCGTCGAACTTTCATCTCGGGACGACGGGCTTCCTCAACGACACGGAGTGCCCCCTCCTTGGAGAAGAATACCACGTACAGGGTGAGTCGCTGAGCTACAACACGTCGTACCTGTCCTCCCGTGAAGAGTACGACGGGACCGACCGCCTGGTACGCCGGACGTCCTACGGCTACGTGGAGGATGAGACGGCTGTGGTGACGAACCTTGGTTTCTGCCACCTGGTGTACTACAACTATCCGGAGGCGGAGGCGGAACCCGACGCGGCGCTGCTGCTGCGCGATTACCACGCGATCCGCCGGATGACCCGCCTGAACGGGCCGGACGGCTATCCGCCGCTGGTGTACTATCTCTACACGTCCTCGCGCGGCTACCGCTATCCTTCCGTCGAGACCGTCGAGACGTTCGGCGTGGGCAGCGACGGGACGGTCGCAACGACGCCCTTCACCACCTCCCGCAGCGTCGTCTACAGCACGGGCCGGGAGTGGCATTATCCGGTATCGGTGAGTTCGCCGCGCAGCGACGGGACGACGGAGCGGGTGAGCTATACCTATCCGTACACGGCCGCTGCGTCGTACGGTGCGATGCGCGACTCACTGCTGGGCCGCCACCGCGCGGGGACGGTGCTGTCGCAGACCCGCTGGTCGGGGACGACGAAGATCGACTCGACGGTGGTGCTCTACGGCCGCTATGCGGGGACCGACGCGCCGGCGGGTTATTTCTTCCGCCCCGCGTCGGTGAAGTACGGCAAGGGCACGTCGACGCCGGAGGTGCGGATCAGCTACGCCTCGTACGACGGCTGGGGCAATCCGCGGAGCATCGTCTACGGGAAGGACGATACGGAAAACTACATATGGAGCTACAGCCACCAGACGCCGGTGGCCAAGGTCACGGGCGCCTCGTGGAGCGAGGTGACCGCGGCACTGGGTAGCACGGCGCTCAATGCGCTGGAGGGCGCCGCCGCCCCGGCGGACGCCACGGTGACGGGCGCACTTTCGTCGCTGCGCGGGATCGCGGATGCCCTGACCGAAGGGCGCACCCACAGGCCCCACTACGGCGTGAGCGGGGAATATGCGCCTTCCGGGCAGAAGCAGACCTACGCCTATGACAAGCTACAGCGGCTGACCACGGCGCTGGACCATGCCTCGAAAGTGACGACGTCAATCGAATACCAGGATGCGACAGGCGCGGGGAACAGTTACGTGAAGCTGAGCACGCCGGATACGGCGCTGTCGGCCATCAGTTCCGTAGCGGCCGCCAGGCGCCGGACGGTGGCCCGCTACTACGACGGGCAGTACCGCGAGGCGCAGGCCGTGCAGGCCTACGGCTCGGGCTCGGGGAAGGACCTCGTGCTGCCCCGCAGCAGCTATGACGCCTGGGGCCGGGTGACGGACGAGTGGCTGCCCTACGAACCATCCTCCGGCTCGGGCGGAAGCTACCGGGATTCCGCCGCGTCGGAACAGGCCACATATTATACGACTCATTACAGCAGCACGGAAGCGCCGTACGCCCGCCGCCGGACGGTCTATGAGTCCTCGCCCGTGGGGCGCGTGCTGAAGGAGTATCTGCCAGGAGCTGGCGGCTATCTGACCCATCCGGTGACCCACGATTATGATGTCAATGTGGCAAACGAGGTGTACCGCTGGAACATCACGGCCTCGACGAGTGTCGTGACGCGCGGCAGCGCGTACGCCGAAGGGATGCTGTCGAAGGAGGTGGTGACGGACCCCGACGGACGGACGGTGACGACCTTCACGGACCGCGGCGGCCGCGTGGTGGAGACGCGGCAGGGCGGCCTGCGCACGAGCTACGTGTACAATGACGCGGGCCTGCTGGTGGCCGTCATCCCCCCGAAGGCGCAGCCCAGCGGCACATCGCTCACGGCGACGATGTATTACCGGTACATCTACGACGGCCGGAACCGGATGATCGAGAGCTATGTGCCGGACAAGGGGAAGACGGAGTACGTGTACGACGCAAACGACCGGCTGGTGGCCTCGCGCGATGCCAAGGAGAGCGCCGACGGACTGTGGCACGTCTACCGCTACGACCGCACGGGGCGCGAGGTCTATACGGGCCTGGTGACGAGTTCTTCGTCCGCGGCGACGCTGCGCAGCAGCTACGCGGACAAGGCGTTCCACGAGACGCGCAGCAGCACGGGTGCGATTGCCGGCTACACGTCCAGCGACACGGTCATTCCGGTGACCCTGTCGGACGTCCTGACGGTGACGTACTACGACAGCTACGGCTATCCGGACGCTAAGGCGTACGTCGGGATGGGGACGGACGTCGGCCAGCCGGCAGGCGTGGTGCCGTCGCCTTCCGAGAAGGGGCTGGTGACGGGGCGCAAGGCGAAGGTGCTCGATGGCAGCGAGCTGACGTCCTCGGGGACGATGCTGACGACGAGCCTGTACTACAACACGCTGGGGTATCTGATCCAGGAGGTCGGCGATATCTATACGGGCGGAACGACGGGGACGTTCCGCCGCGGAACGCAGTACCGCCACCAGGGAGAGGTGTCTGCGACGAAGGAGCAGCAGACGGTAGGGGACACGACCACGACAGTCCTTCACAAGTATGGCTATGACAATGCGGGGAGACTGACGAAGATCGAGCAGAGCGTCAACGGCGGAACCCTGGCCCTGCTGGAGACGGATACCTGGGACGGCACCGGCCGCCAGGCCACGCGGGTTCTTGGAACGGGCAACCAGACGCTGAACTATGCCTGGGACATCCGCGACCGCCTGACGGGGATCAACGATCCCGCGTCGCTGGGGGCGGACAAGTTCGCCGTTTCGTACACCTACGAGACAGGCGCCCCGACGCAGTATGGCGGCAACATCAGCGGGGCGACGTGGAAGCACGCCGGCGGCACGGCGCAGACCTACGCCTACAGCTATGACAGCTACGGCAGGCTGACGTCGGGTACACACAGCGGCGGCAACGGCGAGACGATCGCCTACGACGCAAACGGCAACATCACCTCCCTGACGCGGACGGGAGCCCGTGCCGAGACGCTGACCTACACCTATACCAGCGGCACGAACCGGCTGGGAAAGGTAACGGTGGGCGGCTCGCAGAAGTCGTACGCCTACAACGCCGACGGCACGATGAAGACCGACGGCCTGCGCGCCCTGACCTTGACATACAACTACCTGAAGCTGCCAAGGACCGTCAAGCGGGGCACGACGAGTACCGTGACATACATCTACGATGCAAACGGCAACAAGCTGGCGGTCTCCCAGGACGGCACGGCAAAGAACTACTACTGCGGCGACTTCGTCTATGACGGCAGCCTTGCCGTCGCCTACATCCTGACCCCGAACGGCCAGCTGACCAGGAATCCGTCAACGGGTACATACACATCGCAGTACAACATCACGGATCATCTGGGCAACGTAAGGTCAGTAGTCAGCAGTAGCGGCACGGTCCTGCAGAGCACGGACTACTATCCCTTCGGCCTGGCGTTCAGCGACAGCAACATCGCCAGCAACCGCTACCTCTACAACGGCAAGGAGATCGAGGACTACACCCTCGGAACGGCTTATCTGGGGACTCTCGACTACGGTGCCCGCCATTACGATCCAAGGATCGCAAGATGGACCGTCCCCGATCCGATGGCGGAGAAGTACTATGGCGTGCATGCGTATAGCTATTGCGCGGGAAATCCGGTGATGATGGTGGATCCGGATGGAAAACATATTTGGACTATAGACCAGAATGGCGAAGTACTAAATAAGAAAAAGGATAAGACGCAAGAT
>JAEEGI010012563.1_pt1 | contig 18102 bp, 15 predicted proteins | sample 8958751 | NCBI WGS metagenome assembly JAEEGI01 (sample SAMN16246545, study PRJNA631951) | gut metagenome | biome: gut microbiome; feature: rumen; material: KS-attached | host: Bos | place: Iran: Karaj | collected 2018-10 | reverse complement strand
TATTTGTTTTGTTTATGAGTGATTTTATAAAAATTATAATTATAAATTTCTTTCTAATAAATTCCCACTATTCCTATTAAGAATTCTTTCAATAATAAATTAATTTTCATATAATCTTTAAAGTGGTTTATAATTATTTAACTCATTGTAGTTTTATTGATTTTAATAATATAAAAAAAAATTAAAAAATATATACACCAATATTTTTAAATTTTAAAAATAATTTTTTTATATTATAATATGATACTTGAAAATATTCTTATTTATATTATAGTTAAAAATTTTTAAAACATACACTTATGTATATCATTAACTAATTACATAATTAGAATTGTCTCCATTGACACGGAATTTCCCTTCGGATTTATTTCTTCTTAATTTTTTTTCAACCTTTGTTTTAATCAAATGTTCCATTTTTTTAAAATTATAACTAGATAAAGGTTGACTTACATAACTTTCATGAACAAGAGCTTTTAATTCTAAATAAAATGTCATATAAACACTTAACTTAACAAATACATTATATTGAATCATTTCTAAAAATTTCATTTCTAAAATATTTAATTGATTTTTTTCGAAAAATGGATAAATATAAGAAAAATCCCCATTAGATAAATATTTATCATCCCAAATTTTTTGGCTTATCATTAAAGAAACAAAAATTAAAGGTCTCCAATTTGTAGTTTGTAAACTTAAACCAGTTAAAGCAATAATTCTATTTATATAAATTAAACTTATTATACAACATTCACAAGAAAATTGAACACAATTATAAAGAGCTTCAATAAAATTGATCATATCATCTAAAGTAGGAATTTTTTTTATATTTTCAATTCTTTGTTTATCAAAATATTGTGGAAATTCATCAATATATTTTTCTTCTGAAAAGAAATATAAATCACTTTTTTTACTTATTGTTTTTCCTAAATTCATATCTTCATTTAATTGACTTTGTAATATTGTTGCAACTGCTTTTATCATATTTTTTACATTTGGACTTGATATTGTTGAATCTAAAAAAATGTTACTTGTTGATGAAGATTTAAATTCATGATATTCAGCTTTTGATTGTACTCTTTTAATTTGAGAATTCATATTTTGTTTTATCCCTGGTGTAAATGCTAATTTATTAATTGACATTATTTGATTCTAATTTTATGATTTTTTGAAATAAAAATTATTTTTAAAATATTTTATATATGTTTCTTAATTTTATATTATATATTAATTTTTAAAATAATTATTTATTTTATTATGATTTTTAAAATAATTGGAATATAAATTTTCAATTAAGATTATTGAGTAATATTTTTAATGTTGTTGATTAATTTTAGTAGAGTAGTGATCAATAAATGTTTTATTTTTTTATTGCAATTATTTAATTTTATAATTATTAAACAGTATAATAATAAAAGAAAATAATTTTTTAAATATATAATTAAATATTTTGAAATGTATAACATTCTATATTTAAAATTAAAAAATTATTATCTGAAGATAAAGTGAGAGATGGATTATGAAAAGTTTTTGTTTGTTTTGAATATCCTCTTTGAAAATCATCTTCTAAGTTTAAAGAAAAATTTTCATCACTACAACCAAATGAAATTCTATTATAATCAGAGTAAATATATCTTTCATTTTCTTCAGTTGATAAATAAATATGAATTTTATCAGAATTAAAAAAGCTAAAAATAAAAGTTTCTCCTGTTCCATATAATTTATTTGGATTAAATTTAAATCCTTCATTTGAATAAGCTCCAAAAATACAATTATTATTATCTTTAATAAATAAAATTAAACTTTTATATCCATTTGTTTTATTTAAAAATGTTTTTATAGATGAACCATCATTAATAAGAGAATATAATAAAGTTAAATTTTTATATTGTTCATAATAGGGTAAATTGTTATGTAAATCAATAATTTGATTTTTATTAAGTATTTCACTTTTTTTTGATAATTTAGGAATAAATTCTGTTTTATTTTCTTCTATGAAATATGGGTATTCAGAAGAAAGAATATTTTTTTTCTCGTAATTTTGTATTTCAAATATTATACTAGTTATTTCTGTTAAATAATTAGAATTTTTATTAATTGAAATATTTTCATTTTTTGAATCTTGATTATAATTTATAATGTTTTTATTTTTATTGTTATCTTCATTAATAACTAAATATGAATTTATTGTATCATTTGTTAAATTAGAATTGAAAGATGAAGAAAATAAAAGTTTACTAGATTCTATCCTAAATTAATAAAATTAAATTTAATTACCTTCTTCCATATTATTATTTTTTTAAAAAATAATTATTTAAAAAAATATTCAAAAAATGAAAGATTTTGAAATTAGTGTAAATCTTTCTAATGTAAATAAAAATCAAAAAAAAAGTATGTATATAAAAATTGATGAATTATCAAAAGAAGAAGAGAGTATGTTAATTGAACAGAATTATAAATTATTCTTAGAATTTTCAAAATTATATAAAACTAATGAATTATTAAAAAACAAACTCCAAGAATTAATATCCGAAAAAAATAAATTAAAAGCAATTATTAATAAATTAGAAAAAGAGGAAAATAAAATAGAAATAAAAGATTTATACACTCAAAGAAAAGTAATTTAAAATATTAATAAATTAGAGACATAGAAGAAGTAAAAAGGAAATCAAATGTAAATATATTTGTAATTATCCTGATTGTAAAAAGAATTATAGTACTGAAAGTTCTTTAAAACATCATATTAAGTTGAAACATCATAATTTAAAATTTAAAAAAAACATTGATAATCATTCATAAAGAATTAGATTTGAAGTCAATGTTTTTTATAAATATTTTAGTATTTATAATACTTTTTTGGTTATTAAGAATTTATAAATAAAAACAACGTAAAAGTTGTTTTTATTATTAGAATATAAGAATTAGTCAGATTTTTTCTTTAATAATTTATTATATAAATATATTAATATATATGATAATGCTTAACTTAATGAATTTTTATTAAATTACTTTTAATTCAAATTAAAGAATAATATTAAAAGGAAAAAAAAATTTAACTACATAATATATTATATAAATTTAATCATCAATCTCAAAAAAATTTTTAATATCTCCAATATCCATTTTAAAAAATCTAATATATTGTTTTTCTTTATTTTCCATAACATTTTCAAATTCATTAACATTATCAAAGCATTTTTCTTTTTTTCCATTAACCCAAATACCATATTTAATATTATTACCTTTAATAAATTTAGCAATTCCATTTTGTTTTCCATCTTTCCAAAAACCAATATAAAATTTTTCTTTAGGCCAATAAAAAATTCCAAATCCATTTTTTTTATCATTATCATAAAATCCAAAATATTTTTTTCCATCTTTCCAATAAAATTCTCCATAACCATTCATAATATTATCTTTCCATTCTCCTTTATAAATTCTTCCATCAATAAAATTATATATTCCAAATCCGAAAATAAAATTATCTTTCCATTCTCCTTCATAACTAGTTCCATCATTCCAATGATAAATTCCAATTCCATTTTTTTTTCCATTAATATAATTTCCTTTATAAAAAGAATTATCAGGCCAATTTTCATATCCAATTCCAAATTGAATATTATTTTTAAAATTACCAATATATGAAGCACCTTTATTATTTGTATATTCACCAAAACCATTTAAGTTCTTTGAAAATTCACCTTTATATTTATCTCCGTTTTGATGATAAAATATTCCATAACCTGATGGCTTGTTGTTTTGGAATGTTCCTATATATTTTGATTCATCAAAAAATGTTTGAATTCCAAAATTGTTTTTTATTATCTTTATTATTTTATTTTTTTTCTTTTTTTCTACATTCTCTCCAATTGATATATTTTCATATAAGGTTACTTCATTTTTTGGAAATGTTCTTTGAGTTGAAGTTTCCTATAAATTTTTTATTTAAATTTTAATTTTTTTACTGTTTTTAAATTTAAGTGATTTCTATATGCTCTTGTTATTTTATTTATTTTGTTTATTATTGATATTCTATCTTTTGAAGGTAAAGAATTTATTTTGTCTACTAAAGATGAAATGTTATTTGAATTTAATTTTTTTGATTTTAATATTTCACTTGATATAGATGATTTGTCTTTTGGAATTGAAGATAACTATTTTTATTTATATTAAAATTTACAATACTTGTTTCATATTTATTTTGAGGTAAATCATTATTACAATAACATAATTTACTCCCCATTTTTTGTTATTTCTTTTGAATTATAAAAAAAAATATTTTTATTATTTTATAAAAATTCCTTTGGAGTCATCTTTTATTGATTATCTTAGGTCAATTATTTTTTTCTCATTCATAAGAAAATTACCTTCAATCTTTTAAATGATTTAATTTTCTCTTATAGGACATAAAAATATTTTAAAAATTTACTATAAAAAATATAATAATGAATTTGGTTTATGAATTTCAAAGGACAATTCAATATTGTTTTCTAAAATTAGTCTTTTAATTAAAAGTAATATATAAAAGAAAAGATAAGAATATCTATCAAAAAAGGAAATAATATTAAAAGAGAAATTCCTATAAAAAATATACCAAAATACTTTAAATAAAAATAGAATTAATATTAAAAAAGATAATAAAACTTATCAGTTGAAAATAATGAAATGAATTCTTTTGATAATGTTATTACAATAGATATGATAAAAATATTAAAGGTAAAAAATGAATGGTTGTTAAAATTTTTAGATAATGAAAAAAAATTTATTTTAAAAAGTTATGAATTAATTCAAAGGAAAATTTATGTATGCAAAAAGCTAAAAAGAGCCAAATAAAAGTAATGTAAAAATATAAATGTTTATTATTTTAGGAATATTAAAAAATACTTATTAAAAACAAAAACAATAACATTATAAAAATTCAATAATTATAAAATACAAAAAAAAATTAAAACAATAAAAAAAGAAGAAGAAAAAAATACAATTATTCCTCTTCTTTAATTTCTTTAATCTCTTTAATACTTCGTTGCATTTTTCCATCTTTAAAAGCAACAGTTTTTTCTTTTCCATTAATAGTCATTAATCCAATGCCACAAGGTTTTCCATTTTTAAAATCACCTTTAAATTTTTTTCCATTTGGCCAAGTCATTTCACCATAACCTTCTTTAATTCCTTCAATATAATTTCCAACATAAAATCCACCATTAGGCCAATAATATTTTCCTTCACCATGCATTTTTCCATTTAAAAAACTTCCAATATATTTATGTCCATTTTCCCATTCAAAATTACCTTCTCCAGAAATTTCATTATTCATAAAATCACCTTCATATTTATCTTTTGAATTTTTATATTCTACTTTTCCTTTCCCTGATTTTTCATCATTTAAAAAATCTCCTGTATATATATATTCATTTGTTTCTTCTTTGCCTTTTCCATTTTTTTGATTTTGTAAAAATTCACCTTCATATATATAATTTTCTGAATATTTTTTTCCTTCTCCATTTAATTTTGAATTAATAAATCTACCTTCTAAGGTAAATTTATTATTTAAATCAGTCAATCTTCCATAACCATTTAATTCATTATTTATAAAATTTCCTTCATATTTTATATTATTTTTAGTATATAATGTTCCTATTCCATTTTTATTATTTAATATATCTACATTACCTATATATATAGTATCTATTCCATTTATTTTTTTAATTAATAATTTTGTTTTTAAATTTAATTCTGGTTCTTTTAAATCTAAAGGATTATTATAATTTGGATTTAATGATGTTATTTCATCGTATGCTGATGTGTTATATGAAGTTAAAATATCTGATATAAGCGAATTTTCTTTTTGAATAAGATATTTTTTTAAAGATGTTTTATATAATTTTAGAAATGAATACATACGAAATGTACTTTGGATTTTTATTATTGAATTTATATCATAATCTTCTATTTGTTTTTCTCTTGGTGTTTGCATTATATTTTCATTTGTTTCTGTTGAAAAATATCTTGGAGATTTAAATAGTGAAGTTTCAGTTTGGAGATAATCATTTTCCTTTTTTATATTATAATTTCTTGCATTTTTAAATTTTTGAGTCGGAAATTTTAAAGTTGGTTCCTCTTCTAAATTTCTAAAGCAATTACATTGATTTTGATTCCCCATAGCAAAAAAAATTATATTTGATATTTTAAAAAATTTAAACAAAAAATAAATAAATAAATTATAATATTATCCAAGGAATTTTATTCTGATATAAAGTATATACAATAAATATTTCTCAATGCTTAATTACTTACATTTTATATTTTTTTGATTTTTTCAAATACAGTTTTTCATTAAAAAAATAATTGAAATTTTCAAATATTTTTTTACTCTATCCCTATTATCTATTATTTAAAGCGTAGAAAATAATTATTAAATAATATTTAATATTCCTAATTCTTCTAGTTAGGAAGTTTAATAATCACAATCAAGAAAAAGCCAGTACGAATAATATTTATTTATTTAAGATCAATAATTTACATCATTCTAAAAGATTATATTATTATAATCATAATTGTTCAAGGGATATTCTTTTCAATAAAAATAATAATTCAAAAATAATTCATATCTGTGGAAGAAGAAAAGTGTATTTAAGAAAATGAAATAACTATAAAAATAAAAAGAATTGAGAGTTCAAGATATATTAATTCAATAGTAATATAAGTAGAAAAAGACCTTTCTAAGGAAATTCTACTTATAGAAATATAAAAATTGTCTCATCTCATTAAAATAATTTTTTATATTATATTTGTATTATACAATAATTAATATTAAAAAAATCCAAATTAAAGTAGATTATTTAACTTTTCAAATCTGTTATATACAATATTATTATTGTTCCTTTTCTAATTTGTAGTATTTTATTTTGAGTAAAAGTATTCACACATCCTATATAAATACATTCATTTGTTATTTCTGATGTTTCATTTAATATTTGTAAATTTATATTAAATATTCTATTTTTTTTAATTATACCAACTTTTTCAGCTTGCATTTTAATTTTAAAGAAAATAATTTTAGATATATCATATTTTATTTCTTTGAAAGAAAAATAATTTCCAAAAGTTCTTTTAATATAAAATAACATTTCAGAATTTTTAATTAAATTATTTGCATTATTCCATCTCAAAATCATATTTTCAATTTCACAATCTCTCATTCCATCATATCCAATTTCACTTTTGAAAACTCCTTTTTCATATAAATTTTGAGGAGCTTCTAATATTTTAATATCTAAAAAATTAATATCATAAATAAAATTATTTCCTTCAATTAAATCTATTTTAAGTATAATATGATCTTTTTCAACATAATTTTGAACAGGAGAAGAATAAACAAGTCTTCTTTGAGAATAATTTCTTTCATCCATTTCTGAACAAATCCAAATTGGATAATATTTATTTTTTCTTATATCAAATTTATATATTTGATAATATAAACTGTCTTTATTTCTACTTTGAGAATTTTTAAATGAATATGTTATTTCATATGATATTCCCTCATATTTTAATAAATAAGGAGTTTCTTTTATTTTACATTTAAAAAATATACTAAATATTGGAATTTTCTTCTTTTTTAACATTATTGTTTCACTTTGAATAAATTTAAAACTTTCAAATTGTAAAATTTCTTTATATTTACTTTTAAAATTTTCTATTATATATGAAAATTTACTTTTTAAAGTTAAATTAAAAGCATTTTTTATTTTTTTACCCGTTGTCATTATTATTTTATAATTATCATATAAAAAAGAAAAAATATTAAAAGTACATTTATTATCTAAAGCCAAAAACTTTTTAATAGATATATTTTCATAACTTAAATTATTTTTTAATACTTCATGAATAAATTTAAATTTAGAAACTTCTTCTTGGTGATTTCTAATAATAATATGTTCATCATCTAATAAACCTAAAGCAGAAACATTTGAATGATTATCTCTTAAAAAATTACTAAATTTATTATTTGCTTTTAAAAAAGGAGAAGAACCAATTCTTTTCATTTTTTTATTAGAATTTAAAATTGATTCATCATTAACAGGATTATTACTTTTATTATTTTTCTCAATTATATCAAATTCTAATTCTCTTTCTGAATTTTCAACATTATAATAATCATCATTTGTATTATTGTTAATATTATTATTGTTCTTTCTATTAATTGTATTATTTATTGATTTATTATTTCCTATTGCTTCTTCTATTATTTCTGTTATTGAACTTTTTTCTGATTTCTTTTCTATTATAATTTGTTCATTTTTATTATTTAAATTTTTCTTTTTTGAACATATTGATAATTGACTTTGTATATCTGAAATATTACTTGAATTAAAACTATTATTATTTGAATTTGTAAAATTAAACTTTCTTCTAATTCTTTCTTTATCATTTTGGATTTGTTCTTCAAAGGATATAATTTGATATTGAGAATTACGTGAATTATTCAATGTTTTTTTTGACATTTTAAACGGTTAATTTAGAATTCGAAAAATGTTTTTAAAAATCAATATATATAATAAATATATTTTAAATTATCTTAAATAAAAAAATAATGAAAAAAATTATTTTCAATTGTCAAAATCATAATCTTCTCCTGAATAATCAATTTTAAAAACTAAGAAAAATCCACTATTATCATTAATAATAGATAATAAAATAGCATTTTTAGGTCCATTTATTTTTTCAGCAATATCTTTTAAAAAAGCATCAGTTGTAGATTTATCTTTATCAATTTTAACAACTAAAAACTCAGTTTCATCATATTCAGGAGTAATTTTATTTCCTTCAAAAATAAAAAAATAACAATATGGATATTTATTTTTTTCTCTAATATTTTCTCTAAGAACACTCTTTAAAGTTTTATCCTTATGTTGAGATAATAATCTAGTAATAATTTCTTGATTAATTTTATCATTATATATTTCAACTGAGTATTTTATATCTAAATTATCAGTGATTTTACTTTTTTTATAAAGAATTTTGTGATTTTTATTTTTTATTTGTAAACTATTTAAAAAAGAACCTGAGGTTGTATCATTTTTAGGAGTTTCTTCTTCATCTGATATTATACCATAAAATCTATATTCTTTTTTAAGTTGACTATTTAAATCATTTAATATTTGTTCTTTTATTTTATCAAAATCATTTGAAACAAAATTTATTGATTCTACTTTATAAATTGCATTATAATCATTTGTTCTATAACCTCTTCTACTACTATTTATCATATTTTTCATTATTTTTGAATTTTCATCTCCTTCTTTTTTATATTGTAAAATCACAGTTGCAAGAGAATCAAAATTTAAAAAATTGCATATAAAAATATTTTGATAATAAATATTTATTTCATGTTTTGTTTCTACAATTAATAAATTTCTATTTGAAAAAAAACCTTCTAAATTTTTAGTACTAGTTAAACAGATTTTAGAAGTTAATATATCATTAGTACAATTATATTCATATAATAAATCTTCTTTTGATAATTTTCCTTTCATAATTTCTTCAATAATATCAACATCATTTTTTTTTTCTTTAGGAATGTCAAAATCCTCATTTCTTGAACAAGGACAACTTAATTCATTTCCCATAATCAATTTAAAATTATAAATTTTATATAAAATAAATAAATAATTTAAAGAATATTTTCAACTATTAAAATGAATGAATTAACTGAACCAGCAATAAGTCATCAGTTGATATTTTTAGGAGATTCTTTAGTTGGAAAAACAACTACATTACTTAAATATTTTAATGCAAATTATAATGAGAATTCTTTAACGACAATTGGATTAGATATAAAAAAACAAAATGTTAAAATTATAGATGATAATGGAGAAGAAAAAGAAATTGAAGTAAAATTTATTGATACTGCTGGACAAGAAAGATTTAGAACCATAACTGCTAATTATTATAAACATGCTGATGGAATTTTTTTAATGTTTGATGTTACTCAACAAGAAAGTTTTCAAAATATTACTAATTGGATTGGAGATATAAAAGAAAAATGTAAAACTAATATTCCTATTTTTATTCTTGGAAATAAAATTGATTTATCTGAAAGAATTAAAACCAAAGAAGAATTCGAAATGGATTTTAAAAAGCTTAATTATGATTATTATGAAATTAGTGCTAAACAAAATATTAATGTTAAGGAAACTATTGATAAAATGTGTTTATTGATGTATAAATTTAAACTTTCAGAAAGGAAAAAAATTACAAATCAAAATTCTGTATTAATGTATCAAAATCCAAATAAAAAAAAATGTTGTTCAAGTTCTAATTAACTTTATAAAGTATATTAATTTATTTAAAAATTATATTTTTATATTAATAATAAAATTGAAATAATCATTTCAATACTATAAATTCTTTCATTTAATTTTCCAGAGTTTACACTTAAATCTTTACTCTATATATGCTCACATTAATTTTGACCTAATCTTTTTTTTATTAAATGTCCTTTCTTTTAAAATAGACTATTTATAATAAGATTCATTATTATTACTAAATATTTCTATATTAATTTTAAAAATAATTATTTATAATTCTAATAAAGCATAAATTAAATATTCATTTATTTTTAATAAATAATAATTTATCTTATGAAAATATTACTAAATTGAAAATTCTTTTTTTTTAATTTAATTTTTAATAACATTCAAGAATATTAAGTTAAAATAATGAATTTAATTTTAAACATTTATTGATGTCTAAAAAAGATTCAATACTAGCAATAAAAAAAAAAAAAATTTTCAAAAGAAAATCATTAATAATGAATAAAAAATATTTAAAAAATAATATAGATAATATAATTCAAGACATAGAGAATTTAGGAAAAAATATAGAAACTCACCCAGAAAGAATAATTCAAGCATTACAAACATTTCCAGAAGAAAGAACAATAGAAGATTTAGCTTGTTTAAAACATTTTTTAGAACATTCTCAATTAGCAAATAAATTTAAATCAGATAATTTAAATAAACAAAGTTTAGATAAAATTTTTACTTTATGTTCATCACAAATGAAATATTTATATTTAAAATCTGATAATATTTTATTTAGAATAGGAGATGAACCTGATAATTTTTATTTAATATTAGATGGAAGAATAGGTATTTTAAAACCAATTTTTAGAAAATTTGAAATGAGTGGATTTGAATATTTTCAACATATTATGAAATTAAAATATACCAATGAACAATATTTATTAAATTTAACATTAAATAAAAATCTCAATGTTTTTAATATCAATAGATATGATTTAGATGATTTAAATATGATTTTATTAAAAATGCTAATAGAAGATTTTTTTCATCTAGGAATTAAAAGTACAAGAACAATTGAAGAAATATGTGAAATATGCTTTGTAGATAAGAATTTTTTTGATATTCAATTAGAAGAAGGACAAATGAAAAATAAAGAATATTTGGCTTTAATGGAAAAAAAATGTCTTGATAAATTATCATCTGTTCATCAAGAATTAACACAAAAATATAGAAATTTATCAAATGAAACAATTAAATGGCCGATTACATTATATGAATATAAAAAATTTTTAGAATTAGGTACTAATGATTTTTTTGGAGATTCTGCTTTAGATAAAAAAACAACAAGAAATGCAACAATTAAAACAGTTCAAGATACTCATTTTTGTTATTTAGAATTAAATCATTATTCTTATTATTTAAGAGATGAAAAGCAAAAATTAACTATGAAAGAAGTTGAATTTTTAGTAAAAAATTTTTTTTTTAAATGTATTCTTCATCATCAATTTGAAAAGAAATATTTAAATTATTTTATTTATGAAGAAGTATATAAGAATGAAATTATTATTAGGGAAAATACTCAAATTGATTATGTTTATTTTATAAAAGAAGGTTCTTGTGAACTTTATATTAATAAAAATGTTTTAGAAATTCATGATATGATAAATTATCTTTTAGAATTATTAAAAGATTCAAATATTCAAAAACCAGAAATTAAATGTAAAAATGAATATTTTAATCTTCAATCTCAATTTGAAGAAAGTGAAAAATTAAAAATTTTATATGCTGAAGTTAAAGATACTTTAGGAGCTGAAAGTTTATATTATGGATTAAATTATTTATATAATGCAAAAGTATCTTCTGGTATTTTTAAATATTATAAAATAGAAACTAAAGATTTAATGAAAATCTTAGATGAAGAACATGATTGCATTGATTTATATCAAAGTGAATGTAATAAAAAAATGCATGTTTTACTTAATAGATTAATTTCTTTAAATGTTTCAAAAATTGAAAAGATTGATAAACAAGAAACAATTAATAAAAATTTACTTCTTGGAAAAAATGATAAGAAAATGTTAGAACTTGATTTAGAAAAAAATAGATTTAAAACAAATTTAGAAAGAAAAAAGGATTTTTTATTAAATAAAGAAAAGAAAAAAAATAACAATTGCAATAATATTAATAGTCAAAAAAATCTTTGTTCTCTTTTTGGAAAAAATTTAAGAACTTTTTCATTTGAAAGATATTATAATTATAAACATTTTAGATTAGATTATAAAAGATTTAATATTATTAAAAGAAACATTAATGAAAGAAGAACAATGGATGAAATATTAAAAGATTCAATTAAAGCATCAGGAAAAAAACAATTTAATTCTATATATGGTTCTAAATATATTAAAGTTTTCTCTCCTGGAACTTTTACAATTAAAAATGAAGCTGAACTTGTTAATAAATTACAAAAAGAAATTAATAGAGAAAGTATGTTTTTTGATTCAAAAAAAAAACTTGATTCTAAATTAATTAAAAATGAAAATATTAAAAAAGATAATAAAAAAGGAAAAAAAATTGAAAAAATTGAAATAGAAAATAAAAATTTAAGTGATAATGAAGTAAATAAAAATGAAATAGGAAATAAAATAGAAAATAAAATTGAATTTAATCAAAATTATTATAAAAAAATAACATTACCTAATAAAATTCCAAGAAAATATCAACCTTTATCATATGATTCAAAAGGAATAAAAAGAAAATTACTGATAAATGATGAAATATTTGATACTTTAAAAAAATATTCAATTTTTGAAAAAGATAATTCACAAACTGAAAGTAATTATTATATTGATAGTGGTGCTAATACGACTAGAAATAATATTCCAATGAATTCTATTTCAAATAATTTTCATACAATTGGTTCTATTGTTAATAATTCTAATAAAATTAATAATATTAACAGTGAAAGTCAGAATGTAAAAAATAATATAAGTGATTATAAGAGTAGTAAAACTATTGAAAATTTTTCTAGAAATTATCAATCATTATCTCTTCCTTTATCTTCAAGTGGAAGTAATAGAAGAGAGCAGAGAAAAATTTTTCGTCCTAAAAGAAAAAGAATTGTTTCAAATTTTTTTTTTGAAAAAAATGTTATATATAAAAGATTTAAAGAAAAATTAAAAAATGTTGATTTTTGGTATAACAAAAAAAATTATATGGTTTAATTATAAATAATTTTTTTCGATTATGTAAAATTTAAGTTTAAATAAAAATATTAAAATAAGATTGTTTAAACAAAGAATACATGTTAAAAAAAGATAAATTAAAAGAAAGAATATTTTTAGATAAATCAATTAGAACAAGAGAAAAAAAACTAAAAAAGGCAAAATATTAAAAGATTTGTTAGGACAAAGAAAATTAAATAATCAATAAAATCAAATTTCAAATTTAAATTATTAAATTACAAAATTAATGTAAAATCAAATTCATGAAAAATTAAATATTTGGTAAATGAAAACTCAAAAATATTTTTCTATCATTTGAGAACAAATTCAAAAAGAACAAGAAAATAAAAGAAGATATGAAAAACTCTTTTTTTAGTTAATAAGATAAATCAACACTATAATTAATTCTTCTTTTTTGTTTTCTGTTTATTTGTTGATTTTATTTGTTTTAGAACAATAATCCTTTAAAAATATTAAATTCCTCTATTTCTTTTTTTCTTTTTGTTTTAATTCTTTCATTTTCTATATTATTGATTCTTGAATTTATATGATTTTTTGATTTTTAGTAATATTTTGAATTTAATTAATTTTTAAATACTTTATATGGTTTTTCAGTGTGAGAAAATATTAAATTATATGTTTTATGAAATAAAAATTTTTGAATGTTTAGAAAATTTATAAATTTCTTATGAGATTAAAGATTAGAATTATTATGATGAAAAAAATGAAAAAATAATGAAATAACTGATGTATCAAATGATTATTTAAATAATAATTTTAACAAAAATCCTACTTTTTTTAAATTATTATTTATCATAAAGAATGAGGAATAATGATTCAATTTAATATAATTGATATATTAAACTAATAAAAAAGAAAATATTTTTTATTTTGAGAGAACTTTATCACTATTCTTTTTTATTTTAATCTCATTATTATTTATTTTAAACTCTTTTTTTATGTTTCTCCTAATAATTTAGAATGTTAATTTATATATATATTGATTACTTACATTTAAAAAATTCATCAATAAATTTTAGCCTGTGAATTACAACAATGAAAATGTCTTACATTAAAGTATTATGTTTTCATTTTATTGTTTAACTTTTATCATATAACATAAATGTATTTAATTTTTATTTCATCATTCAATCATTAAATTAGGAGATTCAATAATTTAAATTACTTTTTTATTACCTTCATAACCAAAAAAATTTTTTAATATTAAAAAATTAATGTCTTTATTTTTATATAATTTCTTTTTTTCAAATAATATTTAAATATATAAAAAAATTCAATATTCAAATTTTAGTTGCTGAAAATACCAAACAAGAACAAAAATTATATTTATTAAATACATTTTATTCTATATCAATTAATAAAAGAATAACCATGTTAAATTATATCTTGATATTTTGTAATAATATTTTTGTTAGAAATGAGACTATTATTATTAAAATTTTCAGGAGCAAGAGATATTTTTACAATACTTGTATTTTTAAATTCACTTTCATTATCATTACCTGTAGGTTGAGGAGATTTACTAAAATTATTTTTCCGAAGAGAAACATTTCCTCCTTGTGAAAAATTTTTTTTTAAACTATTATTTTGATTTTGATTATTTTTATTTCCCATATTAGAAATTATTTTAATATGTCTTATTTTTTGTCCTATAATACTACTATTATTTAAATAATTATTTTTTTTAGTATAATCATGTAATATTTTTGAATTATTATATTCTAAATGCTTTTTATTTTTTCTATCATAATCAAATGAATTTGTTATCATTGAAGATTCATTTAAATTTATTGATTTAACTGAACTTGATCTTTCTCTTCTTTTTATAAAAGGTTCATTTAAATTTTCTTTTTTAGAATCATTTAAATAATTGTCAGTAATATCTAAATTAGATTTAACCTGAGAATTATTTTTATTTACTTTTTTTTCACTGTTTGCATATGAATTTATCATATAATCTGAATTCATTGAGTTTATTTTTTTCTTTTTATTTATTTGAGAAGAATTTTTATTTGTTTTTATATAAGACATTGTTTGTTTACTATGAGAACTTTTAGAATATATTTGTTTTTTTTTATTTTTATTTGGATCTTGTTTTTTAAATATTATTCTTTTACATTCAATTTTTTGCGTTTTTGGAGAAAAATTTGCTGTTAATACTGTTGAATCTAATTCACTTATTGTTGTTGTGTCTTTTATTGATTTAATTTGAGTTGAATTTGACATTAAATCATTACTTGAATTTAAATCTTGTTTAATAGGTGAATTTACATGTTTTTTTATTTTTTTCTTTGGACTTCTTTCTATTAACATTAACTTTTTTAATGATTTATTAGCTAATTTTTCTATTATTGAATATTTATCTTTTAAAATAATTATTTCTAAGTTTAATCTCATTATTGTTGAAATATATTTATCTATAATTATATCTTTTATCTCATTTTGAATAGCTTTCATTATTGATGAAAAATTATTTTTATTCAAAGCTTTGTTTTCATTCATCAAAATTAATAAATTAGTTAAAAAAATATTTAAAAAATTAATTTTTTTAATAAATATTTGATTTTAAGAAATTGTGAATTTAAATCAACCCTTTATGGTATAATAAAAAATGCATGTTTAGAAAAATTTCATTGATTGAAAAAATTTTTTTTCATTTTTTAAATTTAGTATATTGAACAAATAGTATTATATTTTATGTTAAAATAATGTAAAATTTTACCTTAAATATATTAATAATTTTATTTTTTTATATATAAAAATTTGATATCTTTCTTAAACATATACATGTTTATATCCTTTTCAAATTTGAAAAATAAATAATTTAACTTATACCTATTAAACAAAAGTTTCCAAAAATTAAAAATTTAAATTTTCGCACTCATTCTAATTTTACTTGCTTTAATAGAATTTCTTAATTTTTTTTCTTCTACTGTAGAAACTAAAACTCTCAATATAGAATTATAAGATAAATTATTATGATTTAAAGTATGTCTTAAATTTAAATTATTAATGCCAGAATCTCTAAGAGAAAATTCTCTTTGAATATGTTTTCTAAATATTGAATTTTTTTTTGTTTCATCTTTTTCTAAAATTATATTAAATATGTTATTCTCAGGTTTCAATATATTTTCATATTCTTTATTTATTTTATTATATATTTTTTTTCCATGAAAATATTGTTTTAATTCTTTAATTTTATTGTTTTCAATATCTTCTTTTTCTTTTTTATTTTCATTTTCATCATCAGAATCAAAACTTAATTTAAATTCATTTTCTTCATAAGAAGAATCTAAATGAGTGTTTTCTTTTTCATCTTCATCTGAATTTGGACATGAAAAAGAACTTGGATTTTTAGATAAAAGAAGGGATTGTTTCATAGATATATTTGATTTTTCTTTATTTAAATCAAAATGATTTTTAATGGGACTAACTAAAATATTATTTGGTTTAGGATGAAGATGAGGTGAATTTATTATTTTATCTATTTTCATTGAGTAACTTCTATTTTTCAAATACAATAATTCTAAATTTAAATTGTTCTCTGATAATTCAAAATTTTGTTTAAATTTTCGTCCGATATTCTTTTTTTCTTCAGACATATTTTTTTGTGAGATTTTTTTTATAATTTTTTTTGTTAATTTCTTTAATGAGTTTTTAATGTTATTTTATTTAACTATTTATTTTTTTATAATTAGACATTTGAAAAAGATTATATTTAATTATAAAAATTTAATATTAGGATTTAAGTAATCTTCCATTTTTATTGTTTTGAAATTATTATTTTTTTTTTCATAATCAAGGTCCTCAAATCCTTTAATATTACTTTTAATTCCATTTATATAATTAATTCTGTTTAATAAATTTTCTTCTTCAATGGCTTCAAATGATTTATTTTGATTCATTTGAATATTTTTCATAAAAGAATTATTAACAATTGTACTGTTTCCTGATTTATTTAAAGAATCTTCATTTTGATTTATATAATTTGGATAATAATAATAAAAAGGATTTTGTCTTTTAATTGGAGTATGAAAATTATTTATAAAAGAAGAATCTTGGTAATATGGATTTATTTGGTAATTTATATATCTTGATTCATCATTTTTCTTTTTTTCTCTTATAAATAATAAAACTAAAATTAAAAGAACTAAACTACAACCTAAAATAATTTCTCCCATTATTTTTTAAATTTAAATTTGAAAAAATTGAAAAACAAATTTTAAATTTACTTCAAATATTTAATTATTAATTTCACATAACACAAAAAGCAACTAAATAAAAAATATTATTCATTAAAATAATTTATTTATAATATTTTCTATTTTAAAGTTAATATATTGTATATAAAGTAAGATCATAAATCAATAATTTTAATTCATCATTTTGAATTTTTAAATTATTTTTGTAGTTTCACTTTTCATAATTATTTTTATTATATTCAAATGAAGGATTAAAAATCATTTAGAATGTATGCATTGATAATACCCCCAATTCAGTAATATTTTTCTTTAAATTATTTTTATCTTTTTTTGAGATTGGGTGTTTTATGTAAAAGT